>SXGT01775183.1_pt1 | contig 36584 bp, 25 predicted proteins | sample 3176221 | NCBI WGS metagenome assembly SXGT01 (sample SAMN11356862, study PRJNA531348) | freshwater metagenome | isolation source: freshwater sample F1-120 | place: China: Fuxian Lake, Yuxi | collected 2017-12-25 | reverse complement strand
GGCAAACCGCTGTTCGCGTCGGGCCGCGTGCCGCTGGCGCTTGTGATCCTCGGTGCGTCCGCGGCTGGGTTCGTGTCCGGTAGCATCGGGCAGTCGCTGTTCTTTGTGTTGCTCTCGCTCGGCGCGGCGAAACTCGGCTTCCTAATCGGATGGGTTCTACTCGGCGCGCTGCTCGGTGGTGGCGTGAGCTTCTTCATCCCAAACCTCGACGGCAAGAAGGCCGCGCTCGCGGGATTGGGCGGGGGGCTTCTTGGTGCGCTCGCGTTTCTCATGATGTCGGAAGTGAAGGACTGGATCGGGCGATTCGGCGGGGCCGCGCTGCTCGGCTTCTGCATTGGGTTGATGGTCGCGGTGGTCGAAGCGGCGTTCCGGCGCGCGTGGCTCGAAGTGCGGTTCAGCGAGCGCGAGGTTATTACCGTGAACCTCGGCCCGGAACCGGTGAAGGTCGGCGGCGACTCGCGGTCCTGCACCGTGTGGGCGCGCGGCGCGGCCGATGTCGCGCTCAAGTACTGGATTCGCGACGGCAAGGTGTTCTGCGAGGACGTCCCGACGAGGCGCGAAGAGACCTCGCTCAACGGCGACACGCGAACCGCGGGCAACGTGACCGTGGTGGTGCGTACGAGCGGCACCGCGGCGCCCGTCGCGCCACCGCCTGCGGCTTCGCGACCACCGGCACCGCCCGTTCTCGCGAAGCCGCAAGCGACTGTGGCACCAGTGCCCGCGAAAACCACGGCGCAGGACGATTACGACGACGGTTTGCCGATGCCGATGTCGCCGCCTCCGCCCCCGCGTCGTGCGGCGGCATCGATTCTCGACTTCGACGATGGCCCGCGCCCGGCTGCACCCGCGCAGCCGCCCGTGCCGACCGTCGCGACGCCGCAAGCGGCTTCACCGGTTCCCGCGCCGCCAAAGCCCGCGGCACCGCCAGCCCCCGCGAAGCCGCCCGTGCCGACCGTCGCGAAGCCGCCCGCGCCCGCGAGCGCGCCGAAGGCCGGCGACCCGGACGCGTGCCCGACCTGCGGTCGGAAGTCGCCCGGTCGCCCCGGTGCGCGATATTGCATGGTGTGCGACAAGACGTTTTGACTTCTTATAGGGTGGGTCAAGGCTTTGCGCAGGGCCACCACGGCGACACCAGAACGATCAACGTTACGGCTGTAGCTCAGCGCTGGTGGGCCTGCGCAAAGCCTTGACCCACCCTACAAGGCGATACTGAAACACCCCTTTCCCTGATCGACACCTGAGGAAATTTCGCAATGCCCTACGACATGCAGATCGACCGCTCGAACCCCGGCTGTATCGTGTTCCTGGTGGACCTTTCCAACTCCATGTTGGACGGCATCGCGGGCACACAGCGCGCGAAGATGGACACCGTGTCCACCGCCATCAACCGGTTCTTCCAGGAACTCATCACGAGTTGCGAGAAGGGCGAAGAGAAGCCGCGCAACTACTTCGACGTGGGACTGATCGGGTACACCACCGACTCCAACGGTAGCGCCATCGTCCGCCCGCTGTTCCAGTTGAGCCTCGCCGGGCGCGACCTCGTTAGCATCAGCGAACTGTACGACAACCCGCTGGAAATCGAGCAGCGCCGCAAGAAGGAGTTCGTGGACGACGGCGCCGGCGGTCTCAGTGAAGTGGAAGTGCAGATCGCGTTCCCGGTGTGGTTCCGCTCGCCGCCCCCGACCGAGATGTTCGGCACGCCGATGTGTACAGCGTTGGGTTACTGCAAGCAGGTGCTCCAGGCGTGGATCGAGGCACACCCGAACAGCTTCCCGCCGATGGTCATCAATCTGACCGACGGCGAGTCCACCGACGGAATGCCGGTGCCGTTCGCGGAAGATCTCAAAGCCCTCACGACCGCCGACGGCGCAGTGCTGCTGTTCAACTGCCACCTGTCGGGCCGCGACGCGCAACCGGTGTTCCTGCCGCCAACGGAAGGGCTACTGCCCGACGAATACGCCCGCGACTTGTTCGGCATGTCCAGCCCGCTGCCGGACAAGTTGCGGCACATGGCGGAAGTAAAGGGCATTTCGGCGCCGCTGGGGTGCAAGGCGATGGCGTTCAACGCGGACGCGGTCAGCCTGCTGAAGTTGCTAAACGTCGGCACGCAGGTGGTCGCCGCGGCCACGCTGCCGCCGCACCTGCGGTAACTTGTAGGACAGGCTTCCAGCCTGCTCCACCGAAGACAGGCTGGAAGCCTGTCCTACAAGAACCGCGTGGGAGACCGAATGGACCCGACCCCCGCCGAGCCGCCGCCCGGTTGCCTCGTATTGCTGCTCCGCCTGTCGGCCGGGATGACCGCGGACGTACCCACGTCGCGCGGCGACATTCCGGCCTTCGTCGCGGCGCGGCAACTCGCGGACGAGTTCCTCGAAGGACTGGTGAACACCGTCGCGGGCGGGTACGCGGTCGGCGCCGTCGACGTGGCGGTGTTGGGGTATCGCACTTCCGAAGGCGGCACGCCGCAACTGCTCTCTCTGCTACCCGATGGCGACCCAATGGCGCGGTTCGTACCGCTCGCGCAAGTCGCGGAGATGCCTGCGGTCGCGCGCGGCGCCGAGGGCCAACCGCGCAAGTGGGCCGTTCTCCCCACGTGCGAAGGCGAACCGTGCGCGGGCGACGCGCTCGCGAGCGTCTACCAGATGGTGTCCGTGTGGCTCACCGGGCGCTATTCAAGCCGCGCGCCGGTCGTTATCCATTGCACCGGCAGCGACGGGCTTGACGAAGCGTACAGCCGCGTTGCCAACTCGCTCACGTTACTCGCGACCGCTCACGGCCCGACGCGCGTGCTGCATTATGTGTTTGGGGAACCTACCCCGCCACCCCCCTCCCTGCAGGGAGGGGATTTTTGGGGGGGGGCCGGCAGTCTTCCCGGCCGCGTGTTCGTCAACGACTGGGACATCGGCGACCCGTGGGACGCGATCTTCAGCATTGCGCCGCAGGAAGACGGAACCGCATGGACGGAGGCGGACGCGGGGTTCGCCCCCGCTCGCTCGATGTGGGCGCAGAAGATGGGCAACACGCCGGAACAGTGGGAAGATGCCTTCGCGCTGAACGAGGCCGGTGGCGCGGCGGCAATCGCCGACGGCGCGAGTAGCGGCATCTACTGCAGCATCTGGGCGCAGCAGTTGAGCCAGCGGTTCCTGTCCGACCGACCCGATACGCGTGACCCGGTTTCGCTGAATAAATGGGTAAACGGCCTACGAACGGAGTGGCGCGCCGCGATCAGTTATAGTACGCTGAACTGGTCGAAACAGGCGAAGGTCAATCAGGTAGGCGCGGCGGCAACGCTTTTAGGATTGGAACTCGGACCCGCGGACGCGAACGGGAAGCGTCCGTGGCGCGCGTGTGCGGTCGGTGACGCGAGCCTCTTCTGGGTGCGCAGCGGGCGGTTGCTCGCAACGTTCCCAGTGGTTGCAGCCGATCAGTTCGGCTCCGCGCCGCTACTGGTTCGGTCAAGCCCCGGCTTCCGCACGGTCGCGATCGCCGCGGCCGGAACGTGCGAACCCGGCGACCGGTTCATCCTTGCAACCGACGCGGTCGCCGCGCGGCTGTTCAAGAGTGCCGCCCTCGGACCCGAGTTGGAGTGGAGCCGGTTTGAGGTGATCACGGAAGACGAATGGCGCGCCGAGTTGGACATACTCCGCAGCGCGAACGACATGGTGAACGACGACTGCACGCTCGTCGTTCTTCGAGTCAGCGGTGGGAGCGAAGAAGCGAGCGAGTTCGAGGCGAACTGGGAGCGTCAGCAACCGGAGGCATCGCTCACTCAACTCGCGCAGCTTCCGGGCGTTGACGCGCCCAGTTCGCCCCAGAAGGAAGACGCCTTCATCGCGGCCGATGTCGGCGACCTGATGATCGATGTGCCCCACGACCCGCCGGCACCGGAGCCGGAAGAATTACCGCCGGACGAACCACCGGCAACCAGGGACGGTTTCCCGGAATCGACGGACCCAGGCGTCTGACCTCCGCGAGGAACTCATGGCCCTGCTTCAACCACTATTCCGCACGCTCGCCCTTCTCGCGCTCGTCGCGCTCGCGTCGCGCGCCCCCGCGCAAGACGACGTACCCAAATCTGCTGCCGAAGCGCAAAAGCAACTCGGCGAAATCCAGAAGGGCTTCGCCGGTGGAACCGACTCGCAGAAGCGCTTACGTATTGACAAGTTCGAGGCTGTCGATGGGCAGGTCAAAGTGACCGGCGTGTTCCTCGACGGACCCGCGGCGAAGGAGGGCGACACGCTCCCGTTCGACGCCGTTCAGGAAGAAGCCAGCAAGCTCCTTCGCGACCGCCTCAAGGACGACAAACTCAAGTTCGAGTGGGCCGGCGTGAAGAAGATCGAGCCGAAGGATCATCCGCACGTCGTCCTCCAGGTGGCCGCGAACGCGGCCGGCGAGAAGGACGCCGCCGCGGACCGGTTCCTGTTCGCGGGGAGCCGCTTCGGGGCCAACGGCGGCGTGATCCTGTCCGGCACGCGCGGCAAGGACGCGGACACCGCGAAGTGGCTCGCGTCCGCGATTACCGCGCACCTCGCCAAGCACCCGGCCGTGAAGGTCGTCGCCGACAAGCCGCTCGTCACCGACGAGACAAAGCCCGTCGATTGGAAGCTCTCGCCCGCGGACGTGCAGAAGCTCTTCGCCACGTCCCCCGACGCGTCAACGCGCCGGCTCCGCGTCGATCGCGTGTATCTGGCTTACGACGCGGAGAACCCCGACCTCGTGGCCCGATGGAGCACCTTCCGCGCCACGCTCACCGGCGTGCGCCTCGGCACCGACCCGGTCGATAAGGAAGCACTTACCGAAGCGTGCCGCAAACAGTGGCCAGAACTGTTCGCCGGCGTGCCGAAGGTGCTGGTGTACCCGGACCCGCTACTCGGGCCGGGCCTCCCGGAGCCGACCGCGAAGTTCCAGACCACGGTCGCGGCGAAGCCCGCACTCGACGGCGTCCGTATCGACCCCGGTGCGGAGTTCGCCGCGGACGGGAGCCTGATGTTCGCGGGCCTCCAGCCGGGCCTGACCGCCGCGGCCGAGAAGGAATTGATCGCGACGTATCAGGCGGTCGTCAAGGAGTTCGTTGACAAGGCCGACGCTGACTCGCCGCGGTACAAGAAGCTCGCGGAAGGCGGCGTTTCCGTCAAGCAGATGAAGGTTGTGCCCACGGGCAAGTTGCTCAGCGAAATCCGCGAGTGGGCCGCGAACACGATGGACGACGCGCGTCTGTCGCGCATCTACTTCGCCGCCGACGGCGGGTTGAAGTTGCAAGTCAAGACGGTGACGAAGGCCGACTCCGACAAGGTGCAGTTGAAGTTCAAGGAACTGGCCGCGAAGTACCTGCCCGCGGACGCGCCGAAGCTGCCGAAGGGCGATTCGGCTTTGCCTGACGCCGACGCGCCGGTGTTCGTCCGCGCGGCGATTCAGCCCGCGAAGACGCCCGAACCCGCGACCGACCCGACCACGTTTTCCGCGGGCTTCACGGCGCACTTGCGGAAGGAGATGGCCGGCGACCAGAAGCGGTGGAACGGCGTGCTGATCGAGCGCGGGTACTTCGACGCGGAGAACCGCTTCACGCTCCGCGGCGTGGTGGACACCGCCGTTCAGAACGACGCGTTGGTGAAGCTATTCGACGAACTGAAGGCGGACGTGAAATGGGCGGATTACTTCACGCCCACGCCGAACAAGCCCGTGCTCGAGGTGGTTCCGCTGAGCGACCTACTCGACCGCGTGAAGCGTGTCGTGCCCGCGTACCCGGAGTTCGACGGGATCCGCATTGAGTCTGCGCGGTACGACGCGAACGTGAACCTGATCTTCGACGCGCACGTCGCGGGCCGGTTGGAGAACGAACCGGCCATGTTGCTCGCGAAGTTGCTCCGCGACCACCCGACGTACAAGCGCCGCGCCCCGGCCGACAAGCAGGTGCGGATTGTTCGCGTCACCGGACCTCCCGACACCGACCCGCAGGCAGCCCGGTTCAGCATGGCCTACGGCGCGAAGCTCCTGAGCGGCACCGACGCGAAGAAAACAAAGACGTGGTTGGACAGCGCCCTGTTGCACTACCCGAGCGAAGCCGGCGTGTGGTTCCTGAGCGCGTACTACAACCACGCGAAGGGCGACGCCGAGTTAGTGCGCCGCGACCTGTACCGGATGATTGAACTGGAAGGCGCGATCGCGTTCAACGGAACCGCGCAGCGGAAACGGCGCTACGACGCCGCGAAAGACATCCAGGGTAAGGAACGGAACGAACTCGAAGCGCTGTGGCTCGAATACTTCCGCGAAGTGAAGGACGGGGCCAAGCCCATCACGATGACGAAGGAGAAGTGAGGTCTTCCGCCGCAAGCGGCGGAAACATCCAACGCCAGCGAGACCGACAGAAGAAGCCCGCCGGGGTGACTCGGCGGGCTTCTTCTGTCTCACTTGTTGAACTGGAACTCGCGGCTGTTGATGAGCACCCAGAGCAAGTCCTGAAGTCCGTCGCGTAGGTTCGGGGCGCTGTTCACCCAGCCCTCCGCTTTCTTCTGCTCGTCAGGCGACGGGCGGCGACCCCACGCCGCGAGATACAGTTCCTCCACCGCCTTCGCGAGCGGCACCTTGTCGGTGATGAGCTTCTCCACGCGACCGGTCTTGTCCGCGATCTTCGTGTTGAGGAAGTCGCCGTTCAGAAGGTGCATCGCCTGCGCGATGTTTGGCTTCGTGGTGCGCTCGCACTCGCACAACACCTGACGCGGCGGGCGCCCGAACGTGTCCAGCAGATACGACCGCACTTCGCTGTCGGGAAGCTGAATCGCCTTCGTGCCGAGCGGCAACCCGATGTACTTCTCGCGCGTGCCGGTGGCGAAGTCCACGCCGTCCGCGATCTGCTCCGCGGTCAACCGCTTCACGGTGTAACGTGTGAAGTGGACGTTCGCGGTGTCGAGCTTGTTGCCCGGTGTGCTCGCGTGCGAAAGCTGGTACGCCCGGCTGTTGAAGATCGTCTTCAACAGGTGTTTCAGGTCGAACTTGTTCTTGACTAACTCGTCTGCAAGTGCGTCGAGAAGTTCGGGGTTGCTCGCGGGGTTGGTGGCTCGCATGTCGTCGAGCGGTTCGACCAGGCCGCGACCCATCGTGTAGCCCCAGAACCGGTTCGCCATGTTCCTGGCGAACATCTTGTTCGAGGAAGAAGTCAGCCAGTCCGCGAGCCGCTTCCGCCGGTCGAACTCGTCGTCCCAACTCACGTTCGTGTCGCCATCGAGCGGCATCGGCTTCACGACGCCCCGCTTGCGTGGGTGACTGGCCTCGCCGGTGTTGCGAATGAAGATGACCGTTTCGCGACCGAAGATGCCGAACTCCTGACTGGTCTTCGTGCCGATGCGTGCGAAGAACGCGGCCATGCCGTAGTAGTCGTCCTGGCTCCACTTCTCGAACGGGTGGTGGTGGCACTTCGCGCACCCGATGCGCACGCCGAGGAACAGTTGCGTCGTCGTTTCCGACCACTCCTCCAACCCGCGACCGATCTGGAAGAAGTTCGCGGGGCCGTCCGTAAACGTGCTGCCCTCCGCCGTGATCACGTCTCGCACGAACGCGTCCATTGGCACGTTGTCGCGAACCTGCGCGCGAACCCAGTTGTGGAAGCTCCACATGCCCTTCTCTTGAAGCGCCCTGCGGTTGATGCGAAGCAGGTCGCCCCACTTCAGCGCCCACCAGTCGATGAACTCGCCGCGTTCCAGAACCTTGTCGATGACCTTCTCACGCTTCTTCGGATCCTTGTCATCGAGGAACGCCCGCACTTCGGCCGGTGTGGGAAGCGTGCCGATCGCGTCGAGGTACAAGCGGCGGAGGAACTCATCGTCGGTGGAAAGCGACGACGGCGTCAGCCCCAAGTCCTTCCACTTCGCGATGAGACGCGTGTCGATGAAGTTGTTCGCAACTACCTCCGGGAACTCGTCCAACTTCGCGAACGGCAGCGTGACCTGCGCGACTTCAGCAGCGCCGCCGTAGCGGATCATCACGTGCGTTTCGCCCGCGTCCTTCGCGGTGACCAGGCCCATTGGCGTCACGACCGCGACCGCGTCGTTGAGCGCGTCGAACTGCGCCGTCGAAGTGACATCCTCGCGGCGCCCGTCGGACCACGTCGCGATGATGGAGAGTTGTTGTTGCTCGCCGGGGACCATGAGCCGGCTGACGGGGAACACTCCGAGCTTGGTCACGGTGGGTTCGGCGCGAGCGGGTGGCGCGGGTGCGCCGTCTTCGAGCCACGAGCGAATGGTGACGTAGTCGCGGCCGTTGTGTTTCAGTTTCTCGCCGCCGCCGTGCTCCATCACGAGCGCGGGCTTCGCAAGCAGAACGCTCCGCTCCGGGTCGCTCGGTACGATGCGGCGGCCCTCGTTGCTCTGTACGATCTGCAAGTAGTCGAAGCCAGGGTCGAACCCGAACAGCGACAGTTTGAAGCCGCCGCGACCGTGCTGCGACCCGTGACAACTCCCCGCGTTGCACCCGGCTTTCGTGAGAATCGGTTCGACTTCGTTTGTGAAACTCACCGGCACGTCAGCGGTCGATTTCTCCACGGTGACGGGCACGGTCGCTTTCGTGCCGAAAGCTTCGACGATGAGCGTGGTGCTGCCGTCACCGACGGGTCGCAGCATACTTTTATCGGTGGTCGCGATCTTCGGGTTCTCGCTCGTGAGTTTGGCGGTGTGCGTGAGATCCCATTTGCGGCCGTCGGCCCACACGCCGAGCACGATCACACGCACCTCGTCTCGCGGCCCGACCAGCTTCATTTCCTTCGGGTGAATCACCAGTTCTTTGGGCGCGCCGGCGGGTCGTTCAGCCGCGCGAAGTTCCGCGGCGAAAAATCCCAGAACGCAGCTAGCGACTAGCAGGCGAGATCGCATGGGGAGAACCCGTAAGCGGGTGAAGCGGCGAGGCGACGAGGCGGGTACTCAAATCGTCGCGGATTCGTGGAACAGAGTCAAGGACAAGGCGTTACTCTCAACGAGTCGTACATATTCTCTACCCTTCTGGTAAATACACCTCGTAACCCTGGTGTCGTGATGAAAGTATTCGCGTTTCTCCCTATTGCACTCCTCGTCGCTGCCGTTGCAATCGCAGAGGACAAACCACCGCCGGCGCCGAAACTCCCGCTGGGCAAGGACACGACCTACGTGACCGGCCCGCTCGACAAGCACGGTTACATCGACTACGAAGCCGCACTCAACGCCGAACTCAGTAAGGGAGTCACGCGGGAGAACAATGCCAACGCACTGCTCGTTCAGGCGTTCGGCCCGGCGCCCGAAGGCGGTGACGGGATGCCGCTCGACTACTTCAAGTGGCTCGATATCCCGGTTCCGCCCCGCGAGGGCGACTACCTCATCAGCATGTACGCCTACGTTCACGACAAACTCGGACTCTCGGGTGAGCGTCTGGAAGCGTTCTTCGAGGTCCAGGGTCGGGTAATGCAGCGCCCGTGGGTGCCGAAGGATTGCCCGCCGATGGCCGAGTGGCTGAAGGCCAACGAGAAACCGCTGGCGCTGGTCACGGAAGCGACCAAGCGACCGGAGTACTTCAACCCGCTCGTGTCGCGCCGCAAGGAAGGCGATTCGAGCAATCTCATCGGCTCGCTGATACCCACCGTGCAGAAGTGCCGGGAACTGGCGACCACGTTTACCGCCCGCGCAATGCTCCGCCTCAAAGAAGGGAAACTCGACGATGCGTGGGCCGACCTCATGGCGGTCCACCGGCTCGGCCGGCTCATCACTCGCGGCGGCACGCTGATCGAAGCGCTCGTGGGCATCGCCATTGGCCAGATCGCCGCCAACTCCACGCTGGCCTACCTGGAACACCCTGACCTCACCTCCAAGCGCGCGATTGCGTGCCTGAAGGATTTGCAAGGGCTACCGCCCGTGGCGCCGCTGGCGGACAAGATCGGCGTGTGCGAACGGATGATGGGACTCGACGCGCTCCAGGGCATCCGCCGCGTCGGTGGCGCAGGCGGGCTGGCTGCTCTCATCGGTCCGGGTGAATTCGCCATCCCCGATGAAAAGAAGGCGTTCGAGACGGTGGACTGGACCACGGTGATGCAAACGATGAACAAGGGGTACGACCGCCTCGCGGCCGCCATGCGGCTGAAAGACCGTGCCGCGCGCCTCAAGGAGTATGAGAAGATCGAGGAGGAACTCAAAACGTTCAAGAAAGAGTTCGCGGACCCGGAGAAGATCGCAAAACTCATGAAGGAGAAGGACGCGGGGAAACCAATGGGCAAGGCGCTGGGCAATCTTCTGATAGGGCTCCTCTCCCCGGCCGTCCAGAAGGTCCAGCAAGCCCACGACCGGAGCGCACAGGTGGCCGCTAACCTTCAAGTCGCGTTCGCAATGGCGGCGTATCACAAGGACAACGGGCGTTACCCCGCGAAGCTCGCGGACCTCGCGCCCAAGTACCTCGCGACCGTCCCCAACGACGTCTTCGCGGGCAAGCCGCTCATCTACAAGCCCAACGAGAAGGGTTACCTGTTCTACAGCGTCGGCGCGAACGGCAAGGACGAGGGCGGCAACACCTACGGCAGCGAAACGCCTGGCGACGACCTCCCCGTGAAAATGCCGCTCCCGGAACTGAAGAAGAAATAAGGCTGACTTCCTCGCCACTTGCGGCGTAGCGGGCGCGGCGCACGCTAGGCCGCAAGCGGCGGAAGAAAACTCCCTCCCTAGGTGCCCCATGAAGGCGCTCGCGATTCTTCCGCTCGTGCTTCTCGTCGGAGTCACGCCCGCGGACGAGAAGCCTACACCGAAGCTCCCGGTCGGCAAAGAAACCACCTATGTCACCGGCCCGATCGACAAGAACGGGTACATCGACTTCGAGGCCGCGATCAACGAGCGGCTCAGCAAGGGCATCACGCCCGAGAAGAACGCGAACGTCCTGCTCTGGAAGGCGTTCGGCCCGACCCCCGAAGGCGGAAAGGGGATGCCGCCGGAGTTCTTCAAGCAACTCGGCATCGCGGAACCGCCGAAGGACGGCGACTACTTCATCGGCCTCGGCAAATACATGAAGGACGTGCTCAAGATCGAACCGGGCAACTTCGACGTGGTCGCCGACCAACAGAGCCGCGCGACGCAGCGGCCGTGGAATGCGAAGGACTTCCCGGATATCGCCGGGTGGATCAAGGCCAACGAGAAGCCGCTCGCGGTGATGGTCGAAGCCACGAAGCGGCCCGCATACTTCAACCCACTGGTGTCGATGCGCGAGAAGGACGCGCCGAGTTTCCTGATCGGTGTGCTGCTGCCCACGGTGCAGAAGTGCCGCGAGGTTGTGGTGGCCCTCACCGGCCGCGCGATGCTGAGGCTGGGCGAAGGGAAACAGCAAGAAGCGTGGCAAGATCTGATCGCGGCTCACCGACTCTCCCGGCACCTGAGCCACGGCGCGACGCTCATCGAGTCGCTCGTCGGCATCGCTGTTGGCCAGGTCGCGCACAACGCCACGGTCGCGTACCTGGAACGCGCCGACCTCACGTCCAGGCAGTTGCTCGACCGGTTAAAGGAACTGCAAGACCTCCCGCCGCTGATGCCGATGGCCGACAAGGTCGCCCTCGGTGAGCGGTTCATGTTCCTCGATTCGCTGCAACTCATTCGGCGCGGTGGCGGGTTCGAAGGCGCGGGCAAGAAGCCCACAGAAGAGGAACTGAGGGGGCTTGACATGATCGACTGGGAACCGGCGCTGCGCAATGGCAACAAGCAGTACGACCGCATGGCCGCCGCGATGCGCCTCCCGGACCGCGCCGCCCGCGAAAAGGAATTCGACGCGATCGGGAAAGACCTGAAAGAACTGGTCAAGAAGAACCGCGACTTCGCTGAACTTCAAAAACTCATCAAGAACGGCGCGGGCGACAAAGAAATCGGCAAGCAGATTGGCAAGGAGATTGGCGACGTTCTCATCGCGCTGCTCGTGCCCGCAATCCGCAAGGTGCAGGACTCGTCCGACCGCGCCCAACAGGTTGTGAGGAACCTCCACGTCGCGTTCGCGCTGGCGGCGTACCACAAGGACAACGGGCGGTACTCCGCGAAGCTCTCGGATCTCGCGCCCAAGTACCTCAGCGCCGTCCCCAACGACCTCTTCGCGGGCAAGTCGCTGATCTACAAGCCGGGCGAGAAGGGTTACTTGTTCTACAGCGTGGGCGTGAACGGGAAGGACGATGGCGGCAACTGGTACGACGACGAAACGCCCGGCGACGACCTCCGCGTGAAAATGCCGCTCCCGGCGCTGAAGTCGCGTAAGTGACATCACGCGGAATCGGGTTGCTTCACGCGCCGCGTGTGCTGAAGATACCGCTCTTGCGCGCCCCGATCCGCACCGAGAGCGGCATGAACACCCACGACGAGTGGAACGACGAACCGCCTCCGCCCACCCCGCCGGGCATCGCCCGTGCGGCCGGGATCGCGTGGATGGCACTTGGCGCGTTCATCCTGCTGTGCGGTCTCGCGTACTTCGTCTTCTCCATCGCGGTCGCCGACGGGGGCGACGACCCCGTGCCGGATTTGGGTTGGATAGCGATGGGGATCGGCTTCGGGCTGATCATGTGCGGCCGGGGGATCGTTTTCGGAAAGGCGAAGGACGTCGTCAGCGTCTCGGTCGTTTCGATCATCCTCGGTGTCATTCACCTCGCGGTCGGGCTTGTCGTTGCCACCCAGAAGGTCGATGCCGTGGTGGGAATGATCATCGGCGGGGTTTGCACTGCGATTGCGCTGGCGTGCATCCTCCCCGCGATCCTGGCGCTCGCGGGTCGGGCGCAGTACCTCGCGTGGCGTCGCGCCAACCCGCCGGACGACGAAGAGGAAAACGACTAGGACGACCGCGGCTGGTCAAACGGGTCTACCAGCGCGACCGCGGGCGCTCCGGGCGCGGGTTTCGGCGTCGGGCGGTTAAATTTGAACAGCAGTGGCATCAGGGCCAACATGGTGACGAGAGCGCCGACTGCGGTGAGTCCGAGCGCGTGGATGAACGCGTACCGCAGGACCGGCCACGTGACCACCAGCCACATCAATAGCAGCGCGAAGTTTAGCAGCAGAGAGACCACGATCGTGCCGGTACTGGGCACGAACAGCGTGCCGGGTTGCACCGCCTCGACGTACCGACTGCCCTTCTCCTCGACGAACCGCCGCTCCGGGGCGTATTCCTTCGCCTTGGTCCGCGGGTTCTCGTTCACCATCGCCTTGTAGCGCACCGGTTCGGAGTCGTCCGGCCCCTTCACCCGAATCGCACCGGTCATGTAGTCCCCGGTGTTCATCTTGAACGCCTCGTTGGTCCCCTCCTCCACGAAGGGCGCGCCTTTCCCGCCGACCCCGCGTTTGAACTTGACGATCACCTCCACGTCCTTGCCGCTCGCGTCCTTCTTGAAATGCCGGTCGCCGCCGATCGGCCACCGCACCGCTTCGAACTCGGTGAACTCGATCGTGGTGTATGGGACGAAGTTGAAGAACGTGTCGTACTGGCCGGGCCGGCTCTTGTCGATGGTAGCCCAGAGCGTGAGGAAGCCGCCGAGGAGCAACCCGCCGATCAGCGCACGGATCGGCAGGCGTGGGGCTGGATCCTGGTACAGGTAACCGTGCGCCACGACCGTGATGCCCAGGAACATCGCGGTCAGTCCGACCACCAGCAGCACGAACACGAGCAGCAGAGTCACGACAGACCTCTCGTTGGCTTATGTAGCCCTCGGAGAGGGCGACGGCGTGTAGCCAGGGGCGGAGCGCATCGCAACCCCTGGCTAGCGAAACGTAACTCCGACTACCGACGTGCGACCGTACCTGGGGTGTCTGCGACGCGCCACCAGGGGTTGCGCTCCACCCCTGGCTCCACGCCCGCGCCCCTTCCAGGGGCTGAAGACCACAATCTTCGCCGCGTGGCGCAGTTTCAAACCACTTTCATTCCCACAGGGGACGGTATCTGCGCTGGTTGCGTCGGGCAAGGGGGTTGGCGTTGTATCGTTCGCTCGCGTTGCTATAGTTCGTCTCCTGAATGGCTCGCGCCTCATCTTGGAAGAGGTGCCCGTGACCGGCGGATTCCTCGCTCTCGCTCTGCTCTGTCCCACCGCTGAACCCACGGGTTTGGCAAAGGGTGACGAGTTGACATTCACCGGCACGGTGGAAGAAGCGGTCGAGCGCCCCGGCACGCGGTTCCGCCGCTCGCAGAATCTCGAAATCCGCGTCCTCGTTCTCGAAAAGAAAGACGCGTGGGTGGACGTGGCCGTGCTCACGCTACTCCGCCGTAAGGACGACGCGGTGGCCGGCGCGGTCGGCGCGGTCACCGGCGGCGGAGCGGAAAAGGCGCCTCCAGGCGCGCGGCTCGACCTGCTCCGAGTTCACGCCGACGGCAGCGCGCACCACCTCCACCCGTTCGGCCCGCCGCCGCTCACACTCGACGCGAAGACGCCGGCGCGCACGCTCCCTGCGATCCCGCTCGACACCTTCGCACCCTTCGAGTTCGGTATGTTTCCCCCCCGCGTCCCGCGGTCCGCACCTGAGCGACCGTGGACGGTGGCAAGTACCGACCCGAACCGACCGGCGGAAGTGTGGCAGGCGCAGGGCACCGACTTCGTGACCGCGGAGCGCTGTTCGCTTCTGGTGGCGAACCAGCAGGACCCAAACTGGGCGAAGCCAATCGGCGGCCACTCCGCGTGGCACCGCGCCGACGCGGTGTGGGTGTCCGCGCTCGACGGCACCGCGCGCAAGGTGCATCGCGTGATCAAGCACCGCGACGGGGCAGCGACCGAACTCGCGGCGTGGGTCGAGGTGAAATACGAACTGAAGGAAAAGACGTGCGTGATCGGGCGCACGTTCGACCGCTACCGGTGCGACGTGGAGACCGCCTTTTCTGCTGGCGCGGACCTCGCCCCGTTCCTCGCAGACGCGGTGAAGCACGGGACGAAGTTCTTCGAGACGCGTGCGCAGAAACTCGGCGCCTACCTCGAACAGTCCGACGCCTCCAGCCCATACCGCGAAGCGGTGCTCGCGGTGCGCCGACAACTCGACGCCGCGCGCCGGGGCGAGTCCGTGACCGCACCGCCGCTCACCAGCCCCAAGAAGCTCCCTGCATGGCCCGAACCGAATCAGAGCGCCCCCGACTTCACCGCGGGCACCTTCCGCCTCTCCGAGAATCGCGGCAAGCCGGTGCTGCTGGTGTTCTTCAAGCCCGGCAGCGAAACGACGGACCTCGCGCTTGCGATTGCGAACGCGCTGTACGAGAAGCACGGGGCACGTGTCGCCGTGGTGCCGCTTGCGGTGGGTGGCGATCTCGCTGCCGGAACGAAGGACCGCGACCGACGGAAGCTGAGTGTTCCTGTCTACGACGGCGCGCAAGCCGACACCGCTTACGGCGTCGAATCGGTGCCGCGGTTCGCGGTGGTGGATGGGGCGGGCGTGGTGAAGTGGACGTTCGCGGGCGTGGGTGCCGAAACCGGCTCGTCGGTGAAGTCGCAGTTAGAGCGTCTGCTGCCCCCACCTTCCCCGAACGGCGCGGCCGGAACAATCCGCGCGCCCGGCCCAGGAAGTGAGCCAACTCCCCCGCGACCGTGATTGTCTCGCGAAGCGCGCGAGGGGTACGATGCTTGACTTGAATGAGTGACAGCGATGGCGACCGACTACGACATTCAGGGTCCAACACAGCTGTGTGCCGCGACCGGGCGCGAATTGAAGCCGGGTGACCGGTTCTTCGCAGTGCTCGCGGAAAGCGCGGGCAAGTTGGTCCGCGCTGATTTTTCGGCGGACGCGTGGCCGGGCGCGCCGGCGAACGCGGTGGCGTACTGGTCCGGGAAAGTGCCCCCAGCGGGAGTCAAGCCGCGTAAAGCGGTCGTGAACGACGACCTGTTGCTCGACTGTTTCGACCGGCTCAAGGATTCCGCCGACCCGGACGGGCTGAACTTCCGCTACGTCGCGACGCTGCTACTGATGCGGCGCAAGCGGTTCAAGTTCGAGGACGCGGCCCGCGACGCGAACGGGCGCGACGTGCTGATTGTGCGGGACGCGCGCGGTGGCGCGATCCACCACGTGGTCGATCCGCGACTGAATGACGAACAGGTCGCGACCGTGCAGACCGAAGTGTTTCGTGTACTCGGATGGGAATGATTCTTGATTTGACGAGCCGGAAGCGTGAGCGACGGCAAAGCAAATCCGTCGCTCACGCTTCCGGCTCGTCTGAGTTGATCGTCCAACACGGTGCCCCAATGAACCATCTCCGCCTGATCTTCGTTGCCGCCGTGCTGTGCCCCGCCCTCGGGTGCGAGTGGATGAAAGAACACAGCATCGGCAAGAATCTGCACAAAGACAAAACCGGCAACGGCGAGTTGCCGAAGGTCGCGCCCGACCCGCTCGTGGCGTACCTCAACGACCGCGCCGACCGGCTCCACTCCATCACCAACGCCGACGTACGCGTCACCGCTCGCGAGCGCAGCATCCCGATGCCGCCGTTGCGCGGCACGCTCGTCGCGAGCCAGCCGCGCAACTTCCGCATGGTCGGCGATGCGGCAATGGCCGCGAAAGTGGACTTAGGCTCCAACGACCAGCAGTTCTGGGTGTACGCAAAGGTACCGACGAACGACCCGATGTTCGTGTACGCGTCGCACAGCGACTTTGAAGCGGGCAAGGCGAAGATCCCCGGCGGGATTCCCTTTGAGCCGGAATGGGTGATGCAAGCGTTCGGCATGGCCCACTTCCCGCCAAACAACCAGTACACCGTGCTGCCCCCCGACGAGAAGACCCGCACGTACACCCTGAAGTGGCCCGCGGTCACGCCCAACGGCGTGTCCGTAGTCAAGGAGATCGTGTTCGACGGCGACGCGGCCACCGGCAACAAGCCGCAGGTGAAGAAACACATCATCCGCGATACGAAGGGGAAGCTGATCTGCTTCGCGGAGATCAAGGAGGCAAAGACGGTACAGACCGGCACCACCGATCCGCGGACAAACCTGCCGCTCGCGGTGCAGTACCCGACGAAAGTGCTGCTGCGGTGGGAGGAGCAGAAGTTCGAGATGGAATTGGAACTGCTGAACGCGAAGATCAACCAGCCGCTCACGCAGGAAGAGTTCCGCCGATACTACACCCGCCCGAACATCCCCGGCGCGACGCCGATCGATCTGGCGAAGTACGAGGCGCCGTTGAAGTAATGGCCGTTGCTTGTGTTTTGTTGTTCGCCCCGGAGGGGCTAACAACACATCGCCACTATTCCTTAAGCATTCCCACCTTCTTCGCGTAACTGAACAGTCCGCCAGCCTCCAAAATCGGGGCGACCTCGCCCAGCGGGAACAGCGCGAACGTCTCGCCGCTCGTGGTGTTTGTCAGCGTGCCCGCGGTGATGTCGATGACGAGTTTGTCCCCCGTGCAAACCCGTTCGATGAGCCGGTCCTTCGTTTCGAGTGGGGTCAGGTATCCGCCGTTGATGCTGTTCCGGTAGAAGATGCGTGCGTAGAATTCCGCGACCACCGCAACGATGCCGGCCGCGGCGAGCGCAATCGGGGCGTGTTCGCGACTGGAGCCGCACCCGAAGTTCTTCCCACCGACGATAATCGTGTACGGTGAGGTGTACTCATCCCCGCCGGGCGTGTGGAACGGGACGTGACCCTTCGGCAATCCGGCCCCGGTGTCGGGCACGCCGCTGAGGGCGTACTTCCCGAACATCTTGTACTCCTCCGGGATCGACGGATTGTACGTCAGGTACTGGGCCGGGATGATCTGGTCGGTGTCGATGTTGTCGCCCAGCACGTAAGCGACGCCTTCAATCCGGGTCTGCATGAAAACTCCCTCCGGGGCACGACCTCTTCTTAGTTAGGGCAACGAGGGCAAGAGACAACACCCTTCGTACTCGTCCGGGCCGGTTTAGCGCCTGCCCCGAAAGGACCGGGCTTCCGGAACGCAAAATGCATGCTAAAGTTTTCCGTAGCGAACGGTTGTTCTGGTAGTCGTTGTCTCTGCCCTCTCTCATCACAGTGCGGCAGGGCGTCCGTTGGAGCGTTTCGCGATGCGCGCGCGACTCACACTTGAAGGCGGCGAATGCGTGCCGCCGTCCTTCGACCTGTCTCCGACTGGACAGCCGGTCACGCTCGGTCGTAGCCGCGACAACACCATCGTGTTGCGAGACGAGTTGGCCAGCCGCACGCACGCCAAGATCTACTTCGAAGACGGGTGCTGGCACGTTCGCGACTTCGGGCTTAACGGAACCCGCGTGGATGGGCACCGGGTCAACGGCGCGACCGAACTCGGCAACGGGCAGCGGGTCAAGATTGGCGAGGTGGTGTTGAAGTTCGTTCTCGAACCAAAGTCCCCGCCGCAGCCGGTCAAGGAAACGCCGGACACGATGCCCAACCGCGTAGGCCAGGAAAGCCCTCACAACGCCACAAAAGTTTACGAGGTTCCGCTCGACCGGCTTGTATCGACCGATCCGCCACCGGATCAGATGGCGAAGCAACTGCGCGTAGACGAACTCACCGCGCTGTGCAAGTTCATGACCGGCGCGGTCGAAACCAAGACTCCGCACGACCTGATCAGCTTCGCGCTGCGAGCGATCCTGAATCAGACTGCGGCGAAACTGGCGGGCTATCTCAGTCTCGACCCGGAAAACCCCGGCCCGAAGATCGTGATGCCCGAGTCGGCGGCGATCGACATCCCGCTCAGCCGCCGACTCACAGCCCAGGCCCAGAAGAACGGCAAGACAGTCTGGTTGTTCCCGGACCTGAGCGCATCCCACCCGCCGACCGACTCGTTGTCGGCGTTCGCGGACGCGATCTGCATCCCGCTGAAGGCGTCGGGCGAGCCGTTCGCGACGTTGCACGTGTACCGCACCGGGCGCGCGTTCGTCGAACGCGACGTGCGATTCATCGAAGCCGTCGCCGGGTTCCTCGCACACGGGCTGGAGATCCTCCGCACGCGGCGCACCCTCGAAGCGGAAAACTCGCGCCTGCGCACTCACATCCCCGCGGCCGACGACATCATCGGCGGCAGCAACGCCGTCATCCTCCTTCGCCAGCATATCCTCCGCGCCGCGCCGCAACCGTTCACGGTGCTGGTTCAGGGCGAGAGCGGGTCTGGTAAGGAACTCGTCGCGCTGGCGCTGCATCGCAACAGTCGCCGCGCGGAAGGTCCGCTGGTCGTTGTCAACTGCGCGGCCATCGCGCCGACACTGCTCGAAGCGGAACTGTTTGGCTACAAGAAGGGCGCCTTCAGTGGTGCGGACCGCGACCGCCCCGGTTTGTTCCAACAAGCCGACGAAGGCACGCTGTTCCTCGACGAAGTGGGCGAACTATCACTCGAATGTCAGGCGAAGTTGCTTCGCGTGATCGAGGGCAAGGCGTTCCGTCCGGTGGGTGGGACGGCTGACATCAAGACCGATGTGCGGATCGTGGCCGCGACGCATCGCGACCTCGACAAGGACGTGAACGCCGGGCGGTTCCGGCAAGATCTCCTCTTCCGGTTGAAGGTGATTCAGGTTCGCGTGCCGCCGCTGCGCGAGCACCCGGAGGACGTGCCCGAACTGGCCGCGTTCTTCCTGGCGAAGGTGTCCAACGAATGCCGCCGGAATTTCAAACTCACGACGGCCGCGATGCGGAATCTCCGGGCGTACCAGTGGCCGGGGAACGTGCGCCAGTTGCGTGCGGCCATCGAGAGCGCCGCGGTGATGAGTGAGGGCGACACAATCGACGCCGACGCGATCCCGCTGACTGGGCTGACCAAACTCGCGCCGGTGAACGTCGGCGGCCCGCCCGCTGACGTGCCGCCGAGCCTGGATATGGACGAGGTTGAGACATGGGCCATCTGCCGGGCGATAAAGCAGACCAACGGTAACGTGAGCCACGCGGCCAAGTTGTTGAACCTCAGCCGTGACACACTCCACACCAAGTTGAAAAAGCTGAAGGACAAGGGCATCGACCGGCATGCACTGACGAACACCCCGGGTCCGGTTGGCGCGCCCAAGCCGATCACCGCGACCGAAATGTAGGCTCAACGAGCCTTGCAAAGTAGTAGGCACACTCCGTGTGCCGTGGCTGAACGAGTCAGAACCGCAACGCGTTATTGAGTTGCGAAGCTACGGCACACGAAGTGTGCCTACTACTTTGAAAAGACCCGGCATTGTGACGGTGCCCGGTGCGACCCGACCGGAACGCCGCTAAAATCACGGCATGACGGATCTCCTTTCTCGCTGTCGTGTCGTCCTGGTGCGCCCGCATTACGCGGGGAACCTTGGCGCGACCGCGCGCGCGATGCGCAACTTCGGTCTCTCCGATCTCGTCCTCGTCGCCCCCCACGCCTCGACCGGCGATCTCGACGCCCGCCGCATGGCGAGGGATGGCCTGTCCATTCTCGATGCGGCTCGCGTCATGCCGGACCTCGGTGCGGCGCTGACCGACTGCGTGTTCAGCCTCGCGACGTCGTCACTCACCGCCGGCGTGTTTCGTTCGGGCACGATCGGCACTGCGGCCGAGAAGATGCCGGAACTGCTCGCGGCGGCCGAAGCGGGACCGGTTGCGATCGTCTTCGGCCCGGAACCGACTGGGCTGAACAACGAGGAGATCGGCCGCTGCCACGGCTTGGTGAGCATCCCGGTGAACGCGGAATTCAGTTCGCTGAACCTGGCACAAGCGGTCGCGATCTGCTGTTACGAACTGCGGAAAGCGTGGTCGAAGTCGGTGAACGAAGCGCGTGGTCAACCGGAGACTCCAGAGCGTGCCGTCGCCCCGTTCGCGGACCAGGACCGGATGTTCGAGCATCTGCGGGAGGCGCTCGTGGCGGTCGGTTATCTGTTCGGAGAGAAGGGCGATTCGCTGATGCACGCGCTGCGTCAACTGATCGGTCGCGCAATGCCGACCCCGCAGGAGGTGAAGATTCTGCACGGCGTCGCGCGCCAACTCCTCTGGACTGCCGGACAGATGAAGAAGAGCGAACCGAATGCGGAGGGCGAGTAGTCTTCACCCTCGAAGCGTTCGTCCAGCGCAACGCCTGGGTCCGGGTTGCGTTAATCCACGTACGGATCCGCGCCCAGGTCTTGCAGCATCTCCTGGCGTTGCTTGTCGTAGTTCATCAGGTCGAGTCGCTGCCGGTAGTGCCGGGCTTCGACACGGCGCTGCGCCAACCGGAACAGCGGTGCGAACACGTCCCAGTCGCGGCTGCCGCCGGCTTTGCCGAGGGCGTCTAACTCGTCCTGCTTCGCGCGGCCCAGCCCTTCGAGTAACTGGTCCTCCAGCGAGAGCATGAACTGCGAACTGCCGGGGTCGCCCTGCCGCCCCGCGCGGCCGATCAACTGGCGGTCGATTCGCTCGGCCTCGTGACGCTCGGTGCCGATCACGTGAAGCCCGCCGTTGTTCGCGACCCCCGGCCCTAACTTGATGTCGGTGCCGCGCCCCGCCATGTTCGTCGCCACCGTCACCGTGCCCGGCTGACCGGCCCCCGCGACCACCTCGGCCTCGTCCTGGTTCTGCTCCGCGTTCAGCACGCGGTGCGGCACGCCGACGGCGACCAACTTCGTGCTGATCTTCTTCGACGCCTCGACGGTGCGCGTGCCGATCAGCACTGGGCGCCCGGACGCGAGCATCTCCTGCGTCTTGCGCACAACCGCGTCGAACTTTGCGTTCTCGGTGGGGAACACCAAGTCCGGCAGCACATTGCGGCGGTTCGGCTTGTTCGTGGGCACGCGACTCGTCCACCGCCGGTACACTTTCCGCATCTCCCAGAAGTTCGGCAAAAGCGTACCGGACATCCCCGCGAGCTTCTCGTACAGACGGTAAAAGTTCTGGAACGTCACCTGTGCCGCGTGCGAACTCGGCATGTTGAGTTGCACCTCCTCCTTCGCCTCGACTGCCTGGTGAAGACCGTCGCGCCAGTGCCGGTCCGGCATGGGCCGCCCGGTGCCTTCGTCGATGATGACGATCTTGTTTTCGCCGTTCACCATATAGTGCTGGTCGCGTGCGAAGCGGTAGTGCGCGTGTAGTCCGCGTTCGACGGCTTCAAGGAGCTTGTCCATCGCCTTCGCAAACTCGCCCGTCGGCGGGTTGGAATATCGAACGAGGTGCTTACCCGCGTCGGTCAACTCGATCTTGTCCTTCTTCGCGTTCATGTTGAAATGCTCGTCGCGTTTCATGTCGCGTGCGAGTTTGTCGGCCCACTTGAAGACGACCTGTTCTTCCGGCTCGGCCGGGCGCGTCGGGTTTGCGATGATGAGCGGCGTCTTCGCTTCGTCCACGAAGATGCTGTCGGCTTCATCGACGATTGCGTAGTGCAAGCCGCGTTGGACGCGCGGGTCCATGCGGCCCCCGCCACCGGTCCACGCGGACCAGAACGGCGCCGCCGTCGCCTGACCACCGCGCAGTTTGAGCCGGTCGCGGAGGAAGTCGAACCCGAACTCGGCTGCGGTGCCGTAAGTGATGTCGGACTTGTACGCGGCGATCCGGCCGGGTTCTTCCATCTTCTGTTGGAGCACGCCGACACTCATACCCAGTTTCTGGTACACGGGGCCGATCCACTCGGCGTCTCGCTTCGCGAGATAGTCGTTAACCGTGGTGACGTGAACGCCTTTGCCGGAGAGCGCGTTGAGGAACGCCGGCGACGACGCGCTGACGGTCTTGCCTTCGCCGGTCGCGAGTTCGACCAAGCCGCCGAAGTGCATGACCGCGCCTGCGGCGAGTTGCACATCAAAGGGGCGGATACCGAGCGTCCGCTGGATTGCGACAGACACGAGCCCGAACGCCTCGGGTAAGAGCTTGTCGAGATCCCACTTGCCGCGGGCCTTGCCCCGCAGCGCCATGCTCAGTTCGATCAGTTTCAGGTCGGGTACGTCGAGGTAGAGGTTCTCGAAGTGGCGCACCTTCGGCACCAGCAGCGCGGCCCGCGACAGCCGGCGGTTCCACGGCAGTCCGACTCGCGACACGGCCGCGTTCACCGGCCAGCCCCCGAGCCGACCGGGTACGTTCTCGATCTTGCGCGTGGGTTCGGTGTGTGCGGGCGTTTCAACGATACTCATTTTGACCTCCTTGCGGTTCCTCGCTCCACCATCTTACCCAAAGGCGAGCGGGGGTCGTAAGCCCCCTGATGCTTTGCACAGCGAATGGCGCTGTACCAGCATCAAGGGACGTAAGCCCCCCCGCTCGCCTGGATACGAAAATAACGCGGGGCGAGCCGAAGCTCGCCCCGCGTACCAAGCACACTTACGGGTCCCGTCCATCCCTTAGGCAGCCTGGCAGCCTAAACCGTTCCCCCCTCGGAACGGTAAAAGCCCACAGTTACAAACCACCGATGCGCACAAAAACTGCGTGTCGGCTGTCCCCGATGCTCTGCCGTTGTGGGCAGCATTTCGGGGACAACAACTTAATAGAGCACGGGCGCGTCGCACGCAAACGACTGAAGGTAAAAAATACAAAATGCCTGTTCTTCGCGGTGGACGTGGGAAGAACAACCGGCCCTGCATGAAACTGGCGAAGATGTGCGGACAGAGTAATCGCTACATGGAAAGCCTCAGGTCCGCAAGTCCCAAGTCCCAAGTCGACGACCTCACCGGTGAGGTCTTCGACTTGGGACTTGGGACTTGCGGACCTGAGACTAATTTGAAGGTTGACCGCCACGGTAGCGGGTCGCGGCCTTGTCCCAGTCGGCCGGGATCGGGCGACGGGACTCCTCGTCGGAGTAGTGCCAGTGGTGGAGTGCGTCTTCACCCAAGAGCCACGAGAACGCGGCCGTGCGACCGTTCACCTTCGTCGGAAAGTCCACCTCCCCGGACTCGTCGTCCACGAGCGTGACACCCAGACCGTTCAGTTCGGAGACGGCCGTGGTCCAGGCTTTTTCAGCCGCTGCGATCTCGTCGATCACCTGGTAGCGCCGCTGGCGCTCCTGCCAGACGAGTTCCCGACGCTGCCGGTCGAGGCGATCTTGTTCGGGCGCGAGGCAGTTGATCGCCCGGCGGGCATTCAGGACGTCCGTCACGATGCTCCGCACCAGCGGAAGCATCTGACGCGCGGTCGTGAGGTCAAGCGAGACCTCTTTCTTGCGAGGCTTTCCCGCCGAGTTGCTCGCGCGGTTGGGCGTGTTGCTCATTTGATGGCTCCCGTTGTGTGGGCGTGGCGGTCGCCCCTCTGTCACCATTCTAGGAGCGCCCGCGACGGTTGCACGTCGTACGGACGCGGAATTGTGGCAGAAGGTTCGGCCTTAACTCCCTGATGTAATGTTCGAGTGCCCAGGCCACAGATTCGATGCAAAGCGGGTGGATTTTTATGTGATACCGTTCGCCACCCTTTAAGAGAAGGTCAGTCACAACGCGAGTTGCGCCGAATTCGGCCCGACCTGGGGAACTTCGACCGCTGGGTAGCCCGGCTCGCTCATCGCCGTCGCCGATACCCGGTGACGGTAACACCGATCGCGCGGGGGAGGTGTCCAGACTCGGGAGGACAACCCGCGGATAAATGAGAAAGATGGTGAGATAAGGTACTGGGGATCGAGTTGCTGTTCCTGCCCTCGTACTCACCGAACCGGAACCTGATCGAGCGTCTGCGGAAGTTCGTGAAGAAGGAAGTGCTCAACAGCCGCCACCATCAAGACTTCAAAAGGTTCCAGGGTACCATCGACGGCTGTCTGGCCGACCTACCGACCAAGCACCGAGAGAATCTGGCGACACTCAGGACCCACAACTTCCAAACCTGGGACAATGTGTCAATCCTCAACGCGTAAGGCATAACTCCGAAATCACTTGTGTAGATACCAATGCTAAGAATGAGGGGGAGCAAGACAACCACTCGCTGGCTTTGCGGCTTCGCGGGACGCGCGCGAAGAACCACTCGCGAAGCCTCAAGCGGCTTCTGGCTCCCCCTCCCTTCTTAGGGGAGGGGAAGAGAGGTTCTGCGCATTCCAAATCGCCTCCGTACAATACGGCCCACCCCACTTCCCCTCTGGGCCACGACCATGTCACACGTCGTTCGTCTGTTTCTCGTTGCCGCGCTGGTCGCGTTTGGGTCCATCGCACGCGCGGACAAGGCCGAAGACGATGCCGCGAAGCTCATCGAATCGGCCGGTGGCAAGGCGGTGCGCGACCCCGCGCGACCGGGCAAACCGGTCGTGGGGGTCATCCTCCCGCTGAAGACCGGGAACGCCGAACTGAACGCGCTCGCGAACTTCAAGACGCTGCTCGCGATCTCCGCGTCCGGCCCGTTCACCGACGCGAACGCGAAGGAGATCGCGGAGCGGAAGACGCTGGTGCAACTCGTTCTGTTCGACGCGAGGGGTGTGACCGACGCCGGTCTGAAGGAACTCGCGACACTCGCGAACCTGAAGCAACTCGTACTCGGCAACGCGACCGCTGTGACCGCGACCGGGCTGAAAGAGTTCGCGGTTCACAAGAACCTGAACCAACTGAGTTTGGCTGGCGGCAAGCTCACGGACGAGGAACTGCGCGCGGTCGCGACGATCCCCAAACTGACCGGTGTCACGCTGGCCGGCACGAAGTTCGAGGTGACCGACGCGGGCGCGAAGGCGCTGGCCGGGCTGCGCGACCTGACGACGCTCAGCCTCGCCGCCGGGCCGGGATTGACCGACGCGGGGTTGAAGGAACTCGCCAGTTTGACGAAGCTCACGTCACTCACGCTCATCCGCGCCACGAAACTGACCGACGCGGGGCTGAAGGAACTCGGCACTCTCAAGAAACTCACGGTCCTGAGCCTCGACACCGAAGCCGGGACGACCGACGCGGGACTGAAGGAACTCGCGGGCTTGACGAACCTGACCCAGTTCGGGATCGCGAGCAAACAGATTACTGGCACGGGTCTGAAGGAACTCGCCAACGCAAAGGGTCTGAAGCAACTCTACCTGAACTGCCCGAAGTTCACCGACGCGGGGCTGAAGGAAGCGGCCGCGTTCACCAACCTCGCGCTGTTTCAACTCTTCAACGGCACCGGCATCACGGACGCGGGCCTGAAAGAACTCACCACGCTCACGAAGCTCACGAGCCTCGACCTGTCGTACTGCGGCGTTACGGACACCGGTTTGAAGGAACTCGCCAACCTGAAGGGGCTGCTCGCGCTCACGCTGACCGGCACGAAGGTGACCGACGCGGCACTGAAGGAACTCGCGGCGGCGCTCCCGAAGTGCCGGATCGCGAAGTGACCAGAATCACAGAGGCATCCGCCATGAATCGCTCGCTCGTCCTGGGTTTCGTCCTCGGTGCCGGGACCGTGTTCGTGCTCACGCGAGTGCCCGCGGAACCCGTAGCGGGCGCGCCCGTGTCGGCGCCGGACACGCCCCCGAAGGCGCCCGATCCGCGCGTCTACGACAACACTCTCACGCCGATCAAAGGCGCGAAGCCATTGCTTGCGGACTTCCCGAAGTTCGTCGAACCGGTGGTCGAATTACAACGGTTCGAGTCGGCGCGGCTCGTGGACGACCTTGACGGCGATTTCGACGTGCGCGCGTGGCGCTGGTCGTACAACGCACGCGGCATCATCGAAATGCCGAACCGACTGCGGGCGAAGGACACCGCCGTCATCATGGTTCACCCGTGGGCCATCGACGACGAGTGGGGCTGGAAGACGCCGGAGCCGAACGGCGTGGCAGACTTCTGCACACCGGAGAAGAACTCGCTCGCCGCACGACACACGAAAGAGGTGATCGACCCGTTCCTGAAGCGGTTGCGCCCAAAGGCCGCGTTCGTGATGTACAGCCTGCCCGGTCCGGCCGATCCGGTTCGCACAAAGGTGTACCGGTCGTTCGCGAAGACGCCATCCGCGGAAGAACGCGCGGCGGGCGAGAAGGAACTGCGGAAGACACTCGCGGCCTCCAACTACAAGGGCGAACCACTGCCGACGAAACTCACGCTGAGCGCCGGGCGGCCCGTGGCCGACTACTTCCGGCAGTTCCCCGGACTCGACGCCGGGCCGCGCTACAACGGCGACGGATTCTGGAAGTTGCCGATCCCGGTGAGTACCTCGGTCACTGTCGATCCGAACGATGTGGTGATCTACGACGCGGAGGGATACGCCCCGCTCCGCGACTTCCTGAAGAAGAACGGCGTGCGGCACGTTCTGCTGACCGGCTACGCCACGGACATGTGTTTCTGCAAGACAACGGCGGGGTACGAGAACCTGTCGAAGGACTTCAACGTGTTCCTGGTCGGGGACGCGACCCTCGCGACCTTCCCCGCGAACAGCACGCCGCGGTTCGCGACAAACGCGCACATCTCGTTCGCGTCGCTCAATCAACTCGTCACGCAGGTGAACTGGGTGACGCCGGTTACGAAGAACCCCCGGTGAAGGAGATCCTGTCGTGACACGAATCGCTTTCCGCTGGCTCGGTGTTGCGTTCGCGCTGGTGAGTTGCGCGAGTGCGCCCGCGGCGGACCCAGTGCCGCTCGTCGGGTACACCGAACTGCGCACGAACCTCCCCGGCGGACGGCACGCGAACGTCCGCACGATGCGGGCCGTGGTCGTGAAGGCCGATGGCACCGGTCGGCAACTGGTGGCCGAGGAACTGGCGAAGGAACCGGACACGTGGACGCAGTTCGCCGGTTGGTCGCCCGACGGCAAGACCGCAATCCTCGGCGCGGGCTGGCAGTCGCCGGAGAACGCGAAGTGGGAGGAGGAGAACAAGCGGTTCCGCATGGACGAGGGCAAGTGGAAACTCGACTCGTGCCTGCTCGACCTCACTTCGGGCAAGGTGGTGAACGTGACCGCGACGGATCGCGTCAGCCACTACAACGGCGGGCTGTTCTTCCTCCCCGAGGGAAAAGGGCTTGGCTTCACGCCACTCATCAAGGGCGTGTCGAAGCCGTTCGTCATGGATCTCGACGGGCGGAACAAGCGCGACGTATCGGGCAAGGGCGCCGGGTTCACCTACGGCTACAGCGCCTCGCCCGACGGCAAGTCCATCTGCTACCACGAGAACTACCAGATCTACGTGTCCGGTGCGGACGGCGCAAACAAGAAGCACATCAAGACAGGCAACCCGTTCGACTTCGCCCCGAAGTGGTCACCGGACGGGAAGTGGTTGCTGTTCGTCAGCGGCGAGCACTACAACTGCCACCCGCACATCGTCCGGGCGGACGGCACCGGACTGAAGAAACTCGCCGACCGCGGCGGATACCGGGGCGTAATCGAATTCCTCGACGTGTTCGACTTCCACGGGGGCAGCAGCGACGTACCCGCGTGGTCCGTTGACGGCGCGTCGGTCTACTTCACCGCGAAGGTCGGCAAGAACGTGGAGCTGTTCCAGACGACGCTCGACGGGAAGCCAATGCAACTCACGAAGTCGGCCGACGGCTCGCTGCACTACCACCCACAACCATCGCCGGACGGGAAACGGCTCCTCTATGGCTCGATGCGGGACGGCGTCCGCAACGTCTATGTGATGAACCTGTCCGATCGCACCGAGAAGCAGCTCACCGATCTGAAGGCCGGTTCCGGGGCGATGTGGCCGCACTGGCAACCACTCGCGTTGAACCCGAAGTAGGCCGAAGACGCAAATCGGTCTCGTGCGCATTCCTGAATACCCAGCAGGTGTCTTTGACGAGCCGGAAGCGTAAGCGACGGATAGCGCGGCCCGTCGCTTACGCTTCCGGCTCGTCAAAGACACTAGGCCGATTGCAAAGTAGTAGGCACACGGAGTGTGCCGTCGCTGCGAGCGCGCAAATCGCCACGATTTTCAACAAACCCAAGACCGGCACACGGAGTGTGCCTACTACTTTGCAATCGTCGTCAAAGACACCTGCTGGGTATCGCGGCAATTCGTTCCACGGTACGATGGCGAACCTCACCGCTTTTGGAGGCCCGCTCATGCCCGCCCTTCTTCGCGCATTCCTCGCGCTCGTCGTTGTTGCCACGCCACTTCACGCTGCTGAACCTGAATCGAAGCGCCAGCCGAAGCAGTTCGCCATCGTCTACAACCACGGCTACGCAGGCGACAACCTGCCCACCGACAAGGAACAGTTCGAGTCGCTCGTGAAAAGCGCGAAATCGGCACACTTCAACGTCATCCTGTGCCAGTACGAGCCGTGGCGCGCGGAGATCTGCAAGAAGCACGGGATGCTGATCTTTGTGGACCTGCTCGTGCCGGCGCACCACGTCTACAAGGCGCCCGACGTGGCGAAGAAGCTGTGCGAGAGCCTCAAAGACAACGACACCGTTTACGGCTACCACCTGTGGAGCGACAACATCACCGACGCGACCGTCGCCGGGCGCACGCGCGACGTGAAGAACGTTCACGAATGGGATCCGAACCATCTCGCGTACATCGGCACCACGTACATGAATCGCGTGAACCGCGTCGAGGGGATGGACGTGTTCGGTTACTACGACTTCCACTGGAAACGCGGCGGCCACTGGGGGCACCTCGATAAAGCAATGGCGACCGCGCAGGCGAAGAAGATCGGGTTCCTGCGGTACGACGACGCGACGAGCGGCATCGTGGGCAAAGGCAACCCGAACCGCGTCGGGTACACCTACGCGACCAGCGTGCCATTCGGCCTGAAGGGGTACATCTACCACTACGCAGGCGGCATCACCGACAAGAAGACGTTCGCGCTCGACCCGCTCGGTGAAGACCTGAAGAAGGTGAACGAGCGGTTCGCTGCAGTTGGCGACGAGTTGATGAAGATCGGCGTGCCGAGCGCGGTGTATTCGACCACCATCACGAAGACCGCGAAGAACGACGCGGTCCCGGCCGCGGTGCCCGGTGGGTTGAAGGAAGTGCCGAAAGAGAACTGGTTCCAGATCACCGCCGGCGAAGTGCTAGTTGGCGCGTTCGCGGACGATCTGAAGCGCGACGTACTCGTGTTCGCGTGCCACAATCCGTACGAAACGCAAGAGGTGAAGCTAGTCATCGACGCGAAGGTGAAGAGCGTCGAGTTCTTCGACCGCGCCGCGAAGAAGTGGGTCGCTCTGAAACCCGACGCGAAGACGGTGACGTTCAAGGTCGAGGACCACGGCGTCGAACTTGTGCGCGTGACCCGCTAACGTCACTCCCTCACCTGGTAGATGAAGAAGTGTGTGGTGCGCGCGACCGGCGTGCGTGCCCGGACCCATTCGAGTCGCGCCTTGTGCGGCGGCGTCGGCGCGGGATTGTTGCTGAGAATGGCGGCCGATACCGCGAGGTACTTCGTCGGGCAGTGGTGTGGCACGTCGGCGTCGGACTCCAGCGGCAACTTGCTCAACTGCGTCCACACGAGCGGCGGGTGCATCACGTCTGGGTCGGTGCCGTAGTACCAGATCGCGAGCGGTTCGTTGTTGTTGTGCTCGGTGTTCCACGCGCGCAGTTCCGGCAGTCCCTGCCCCCAGTCGTAGTTCGAGTCGTGGAGCAATGTGCTTCCGGCGGGCGTCCCGCCCCACGCCTGATTGAAGTAGCTGAGGCCGTGCGGCCACACCCACGCGGCGGTCCCCACGAGCGCGGCCAGCAGCGCGCCGACCAACCACCGCGGAACGACTCGCGCACCCGGTTCGGACCACCCACGCGCGATCGCCGCGCCGACGGTGATGTACGCGAGCGCCATCAACACGAACACGAACCTGATGCCGATCTGCACACGGCAATTGGGCGTGAACGCGAGCAGGATCAGCGCGACGCCCGCGGTAGGAATGAGCAACCGCCGCGGGTGTGCAACCAGCGCCGCAAGTAACAGCACAATCGCGGGCAGCGGCACCTTCATGCTGAGCGCGAGCGGAAAGTACGTCGGCGTGGCGCGTGGGTGCCACGCTCCCAACAAATAAGTGCCGTGTCCGCGGATGTTGTGTTTGATCTGTTGGAGCAGCGCCTCGCCAGCGTTCGTGAAGATCTTCAGTTCGCGGCTGACCGGCACCATCATTTCCTTCAGGTCGCCTTCGGGGAGTTTGTCGGCCCACTTGATGAACGTCGGCTCGGTGCCCCAATCGCACCCGCAGTAGCCGAACGTGAACACGAACCCGATGTAGACGATCACGACCAAGTCCTTGCGGAACTGGAACGTCGCGTGCCACACGTGGACCGCTTTCTTCCAGAGCGAGGTTTCGGGCGGCGGGGTGAGCACGCCAGCCTTCGCGAGGTTCCACAACCCCAGCACGAGCAGCGCCTGAGCGCCGAACACCATCGCCGACGCCTTCGCGGTGAGGGCCAATCCGTAGAGCAAACCGGGCACCAGCACGCGACGCTTCCAGCCTGCACCCGGCGTGTAGCAGTGGTAGGTGTGGTAGACGAGTACCAACATGCACGCGAGCAGCGCGGTATCGGTCGTTGCAAGCGCCGCGTGTCCGAGGAAGTTGGGGTCGCACGCGACCAACGCGACCGCGAGCCGCCCCCCCCACGCACCACCGAACGTGCGCCCCAAACGCATCGAGTAAACAAGCGCAAGCCACCAGAAGACGAGGTTCGTCGCACGGCAGACAGGCAGAACGGTGTGAAGCTCAAGTAGCGGGTCGAACTCGTGCCCGCGGTGTTGTTCCCAGAGGTAAACCGGGAGCGTCTGCACATCGACTGGGAGCGGCATGGTGCCGGCGCGCATCATGAGCTTGTTGCTGCCGGTGCGCCAACTCGTGAGGCCAGCTTTCACGTAGAGCGGTTCGTCGAACGTGGCCCCGAACTGCACTGCTGCCGTCAGACACCACGCCGACGACGCGACGCCCACCACGAGCAGCCACAGCGCATCGACCCACCGCCCCCGCATGATCGCACTCCTTTGGGTAGAATGCGGGGAATACCGCAACCGCGGCTACTGAGCAACCCCAACGGGCTCGCGCTCCTCTTCGAGTCGGCTACGCCAAAACATTGGGTACGAATGCAACTCCCTCCTTCCGTCGAGCTAATCAACCCCACGGTGCGACGCGGACCGTTTCGCGTCGCAGTGTTCGATTTCGACGGCACGCTCTCGCTCATCCGTGAGGGGTGGCCCCGCATCATGGTCACTCTGATGCTCGACCGCCTGCGCGAACTGCGTCTCATCGCGGAACCGGAGGCGGAATGCGCCACGATGCTCGAAGACTTCGTGATGAGGCTCAACGGGCACCCGACGATGCGGCAGATGCAACGGTTCGCGCAAGAAGTGACCGCACGCGGCGGCATACCGGCGGAACCGGTCGCGTACCTTCAGCAGTACCTCGACCGACTGATGAGCGTGGTGCGCGAACGGTGGGAGTCGCTCGAATCCCAACGCGCGAAACCGCACGAGTGGGTCGTGCCAAACGCGCACGGCATTCTGCGGAACCTTCAGGATCGCGGCGTTCCGCTGTTCGTCGCGAGCGGCACCGACCTCGCGCACGTCTCGCGCGAGGTCAAGTTACTGGAGCTGACGCCGTATGTGGGCGGGCGCGTGTACGCCCCGAAAGATAACGATGCGAGTTTCCGCAAGCGGGACGTAATCGAGTTCGCCATCCGCGAACTCGCGATTCGCGGGGACGAGCTAATCGGCTTCGGCGACGGCGTCGTGGAAACACAAGAGGTGAAGCGTGCCGGTGGCGTCGCGGTGGGCGTGGCGAGCAGCGAAGCGGGCGTTCATGGCGTGAACGCGAGCAAGCGCGAAACACTCATCGCTGCTGGCGCGGATCTTATCATCGCCGATTACGACCACACGCCCGAACTGCTCGCGTGGCTGTGGAGCTATGGGTAAACAGCGCGATCGCGTGCTTCGATTTCCCGTCAAGCCGGGCAGACCTTGCCGACGATAACGGATGTGTGGAATTTCGCACCGCGACCCCCGGTTTGCGTCGCCGCTTACGAACGAGCGGCGCACTCGTTCTCGCGCTGCTCGGCGCCGCGGGGTGTGGTGACGCGCAGTTCCTGCGCCGCACGTGTCCCCCACCACCCGACCCGAAACTCGCGGCCGAACGGCCCTCACCTTCCGCCTCCTATCAGGTCGGCTGTCCCGACGTACTCGAAGTGACGTTCCTCGATCACCCCGACTGGGACGCGTTCGCGGTCGTCGATGTGGACGGCCGCTTGCCGCTCGCCCCCCCCCACGACGTACGCGCCGACGGGCGTACGCTCACGGAGATTCGCGACGACCTCGCGGCGCGCACGGGCTGCACGCCCGAGCGCGTGACCGTGTCACTCGCGGCCGCGCGCAGTGCGCGTGTGGTCGTTTATGGACCCATTCGCGGGCGCGCCCGGATCGTGCCTTACCAGGGTCCGGAGCCGGTCCTCGACTTCTTGAAACGCATCGGCGGGTTACCCCCCGGCTCAAAGCTGAATCAGGTGTATGTGGTGCGGCCCAACGTGGCCGCCGCGACGAAGCCGCAGGTGTTTCGGGTGAACGTGGCCGCGGTACTGGTGGACGGCGACCCACACACGAACGTGTACCTTCAGGAAGACGATCAGGTGTATGTGGGGGAGACGAAACAGTCGAGCCTGTCACGCGTGCTCCCGGACTGGCTGGGCACTGCGTACCGCCGCGTGACAGGCTTGTTGCCCGACGATTGGTGGCCGTTCTCGAAGCCGCGAGAATGATGCCCGCGCGAAGCCACAAACGGCTCTTACGAATGCTTCAGAGAATGCCACGTCCTCACCGCCCAGTCGCGGTCCGCTTCGTTCTCGATGTACACGTTGCACACGGCCAGTTGGCCCGGCGCGCCGGTGACACCGCTCAACCGCCAGAGCGTGCGGCCGTCTTCTTCCACCGAACCGAACACGGCTTCGCCACGCAGCCCGTCTCGGTCGAAGACTGGGAGTGGGTCACCGTCGGGCAGGCTCCGGCGTCCCACCTCGGCTGTCTCCATCGCGGTCGGCGGCTCACCACCCGGCTTGGTGAACCGTAACGGGTGAAACCAGACCGTGCGTGTCTGATCCCACGCGGTCCAGGTGCGGTCGTCGTTCCGCTCGCGGGCCAGTTCGCCGGGCACGTCGATCGACCAACCGCCATCGAGCGGCACGCGCACCGAGCACCGGCGATACCCGATTCGCCCCTTCCCTTCCGGCACCGGCACAGCGACCGGTCCCATGTGCTTCCACAACTCGATACTCAAACCTTCGTCGTTCGGCGTGACGCAGTAGCCGTCCTCGTCGCCCGCGATGGCGGTGAGCAACTCCAGCCACTCGGCCCACGGCAACTCGGCGCCTGGGTCAAGTTTGAACGCGCTCGCAAGATCGTTCGCGATCTGGTCGGCGAGTTCGCCCTCGGCCTCTGACAGCGGCGGGCGCCAGAAGAAATCGCACCACAAACGAACCAGCGCCCGCCCGCGGTAGAAAGCGGGGTCCAGGTCCGGGTTCCACCACGCGAAGAAATCTCGCCCCTTCGTCGGGTCTGTGGCGACTTCGGCGCGCCACGCGAGCGACCGTGGGCCGAGCGGCGTGAACACCTCTGCCGGATACGTGAATCCGTGGTTCGCGGGGAGGCCGATACTTGCGGGGTTGGTGGCGCACGCATCCGTAAGCCAGCGGAGGAAGGCACGTTCGCACGCGCCGCGATCCTTCGTGCGGAAGTAACCGGTGGGGTCGTCGCAGTCGTCCGCGATCCACGCGAACTCGAACTCGTCGACCATCTGCCGAAACAGTTCGCACAGATGAATGTGGTAACCGGGGCCGGCGGGGTTGGTGGTCGCATTGACGCGGAGTTTGCCGCTGGCGCCGAGCCGGAACTCCGCGGCCGGGGACGCAGGGTGCAACGTGACCAGCAGCACTGGCTTCTCGTCGCCGTCGCGCACGACGTGCGCGTCGAGTACGGCGTCACCGACGCCCTCGAACCAGACGGCAGCGCGGGCCAGCCAGTCGCGGGCTTCGGTGCGCGACAGGCGCTCCGCCAGGTTGAGTTGGCCGGTAAGGGACAGAACGATCGACATGCGGGCAGGCCCGCCTCGTCGTGGTGATGAGAGATTCCTTCGCTCGGTCAGTGTACGAAGGTGCGCGACAGGGGAAAGAGAGGGGAGCAAGGGGACAAAGGACAGACAGCAGAAGAGAAGAACGAGCGCCGTTTAGCGTTCGACCCGAAGGGGCGGAGTCTTCTGGCCTCTGTCCCTCACTCCTCTTCCGGCGTGTCATCAGGCGGCGCGAGTTCGTTGAGAGTGCGGAACAACTGCTTCATGGTCACACCAGGGTCGATCAGGACGGCCCCGTGTTCGTGCTCGCGAGCCTCTGCCTTCCAGCCCGCCTGCTCCTCGGACAGGATCAGGACCGCGGCGACCTCCATGCCCGTGTTGTCGGCGGCGCGGAGTACGTCGTTGAACGCGGCTACTCCCTCGCGGCCCACCGTCCGCGCGTCGATGATGACCGCGTGGTACGCCTGCTGCTGATACCGCTTCACGGCCTGACCGGGGTCGATGGTGAGTAGAACGCGATACCCCTGCGACTTGAACTTGTCACGGAATGCATCCTGGAGTTTCTGGTTCTGCTCGACCACGAACAGCGTCTTCGGTCCGATGGGCGCCCGCGACGGGCTGGCCCCGCCAGCCAGTTCCACGCGGCACGCCTGGATCGCCTCGAGCAGTTGCGTCGGGGTCTGGAACCGCTCGGTCGGCTCGAAAGCGACCATCCGCCCGAGCAGACGCATCACTGGTGGTGCGACACCCAGGGTCGGGCCGTTCTTACCGAGCGTGTCTTCCACATCCTGATACCGGCGCGCTTGCATCCGCGTCTGCCGGTCCTTCGTCGCCGGCATGAGCGGGTGCCCGGTCAGGCACTCGTAAAGGACGCAGCCGAAGAAGTAGATATCCGAGCGCACGTCGCCGGCCTTCTGGTTGGTGGCCTTCTCCAGACCCGCGTAATCGACGGTGCGGTCCACGGCCACATCTTCGTCCCTGTCGTCCTGCCTCTGAAGGTGAACGGACGAGTTCTTGCTGATCTCCGCGAGGCCGAAGTCCACGAGTTTCGCCTGCCCGGTCGAAACCGCGATCAGGATGTTCGTGGGCTTGATGTCGCGATGGGTCAGACCGCGGGCGTGGGAGTACGCCAACCCCTGCGCGCACTCTTCCATGATGCGAAGCGATTCATCGGCATTGAGTTTCTTGCGCGCCTGGAGCAGGTCGCGCAGGTTCCCGCCCTCGACGAACTCCATCACGATGAAGTACTGGCCGGTCTTTGCGTCCTTGTTCACCGCGAGGACGGACACGATGTTCGGGTGCCGGATGGTCAGGCCGAGTTTCCCTTCGCGCAGGAACAGATCGACCTTCTGCTTGTCCATCGTCCACCTGTCGCGGAGCACCTTGACCGCGACGACCTGCCCGCTGCGCGGCTCGTCTCCGCGATAGACGCGGCCGAAACTGCCCGACGCGATCTTGTACAGCAGCCGGAAGCCGCCGAGGAAGTAGCTGTCGAGGTCGCCCTTGAGGAGCTTGTGCCCCTGCCAGGGCGTGAGGTGACGCTTGCGCTCCATGAGCCGCACCATGTCGGTGGCCGGAGCTGTCTTGTCGCCCAGTTCGTCGAGACAGTCACTCACCACATCCGCGGCGACAAGGCCGAGGCGAAGGGCAAGTTGGCCGATTCCAGAGGCGTCGAGGTTAACTGACATACCCGCCAGCGACAGGGAGGATTGGGCCGGGGATGTGGATACCTTACCACCGTCACGCCAGCCACGCAATCCAACACAAGAGGATGAAGGGGACCGTTGCGTGTTTCTCATTATTGTTGAAAGACCCGGCCTCGGCGCGGTTACCTTGGCGCCGCTCTGCTTGTTCAGCAGCGTACCCGCGCCAATGCGCTCCAGGGCTGCCTCGCGAATGCTGATGTTGCGCT
>SXGT01809022.1_pt1 | contig 36601 bp, 23 predicted proteins | sample 3176221 | NCBI WGS metagenome assembly SXGT01 (sample SAMN11356862, study PRJNA531348) | freshwater metagenome | isolation source: freshwater sample F1-120 | place: China: Fuxian Lake, Yuxi | collected 2017-12-25 | reverse complement strand
GGGGAGACTGACTCGGTCATCTCAGTCCTTTGCCGCCCATGCGGCCTGCAACGTCTCGAGATCGGGCGGCACGATGAACTCGAGCGGGATGTCGGGCCCCCACGAGTTGGCGACGTGTTCGAAGCCCACCACGGTGCGGCCCTCCTGCTCCCACGCCTCGTCGTCGTCGATGACGTCCATGTCGCTGTACAGCTCGAGGAACGAGCCGGCAGGGTCGCGGAGGTACCAGTAGAAGTTCGAGCCGACGAAGTGGCGTCCGAAGCCCCACGAGTGGCGCTCGGGGTTCGCACGTACCAGCGCGGTGGCGGAGTGGCCGACGTGGTCGACGTCGTCGCACTCCCACGAGTAGTGCTGCAGCAGCGGCACGGGCGACTCCACGATGCCGATGTTGTGGTGGTCGGTGCTGCACCGCAGGAACGAGATGATCGGTGCCATGTCGTCGCTGACCTTGAAGCCCAACCCCTCCACCAGCAGGTCGCGGGTCGCCGCGAGGTCGGGCGTGCCGAGCACCAGGTGACCGAAGCGGCGCGGCGGTCGAGGTGCGGGGAACACGCCAGGTGCGCGGCGGTTGCGGCGCACGGCGACGCCGGGTCGGTTGTCGACCGGCGTGTCGATGGCTGCCTGTGTGAACGGCTCGGCCACCTGCACCCGCAGCGTGATCTGCGAGACCGGATCGACCACCGACAGCGTGCCTTCGGCGAGGCGCGGCGTGAGCCCGCGGGCGGTGAGCCGCTCGGCCGTCGCGTCGAGGTCGGCCTCCGACGCGGCACCGGCGGTGATCTCCAGCAGGCGGCGGAAGGGGTACTCCTCGACCTGCACCTGCGCGCCGCCCTCGGTGCCCGAGAACCCGCCGTGCTGGTCGTTGGTGAGGCCGACTTCGTCGTAGAACGCCCCGAGGCCTGCCGCATCGGGCACCCCGATGCGCATGCCCAACAGGCGGTGCAGGCCCATCAGCCGCCGACCTTCACGCAGCGGTTCGCCAGTTCGCCGATGACCGCGGCGCCGGACCGCACCACCTCGCCCTCCTGCAGGAAGCGGCCGCTGGCCATGCCCACGCCGTCGGGGGTGCCTGTGAAGATGATGTCGCCCGGCTCGAGCGTGCAGATCGAGGAGAGGTAGCTCACCAGGTGCGCGACCGGGAAGATGAGGTCGGCGGTGGTGGCGTGCTGCACCCGCTCGCTGTCGATGTCGCACCACAGCTCGATGTCGTCAGGATCGGGGAACTGGTCCACCGACACCAGGGCCGGACCGATGGGGCCGTAGGTGTCGAAGCTCTTGCCCAGCGAGAACTGCGGCGGCTTGCCGGTGAGCTGCACCGCCCGGTCGCTGATGTCCTGCCCCAGCGTCAACCCGGCCACGTGCGACCAGGCGTCGGCCTCGGCGATGTGGCGGCCGCCGCGCCCGATCACCACCACCAGCTCGACCTCCCAGTCCACCATCGGGCCGCTGAGCTCGATGTCGTCGTGCGGGCCCACCAGACAGCTGGGGAACTTGGTGAACGTGAGCGGCGCGGGCGGCAGCTCCATCGCCGACTCGGCTGCGTGCGACCGGTAGTTGAGGCCGATGGCGAACACCTTCGACGGTGTGGGCACCACGGGGAGGAGGGTGGCGTCGGCGACGAGGCCGTCGGCGACCCGTCCGGCGGTGGCTGCCTGCCAGGCGTGCAGTTCGTCGAACCGAGCGATCGCGGCCATCGGCGAGGCGAGCGTCTCGTCACCCGCGACCGCCGCGAGATCGTGCCAGTGGTCGCCGGACTGGAGTGCAGTGCGGCCGTCGAGGTGGAGGAGTCGGAACATCTGCCCATTATCTATAGATTGTTGAGATGACGCAAGGGGAGTATTCTCGAGGCGTGGCCAAGGTCGTCGAAGCTCCGCCCACCCGCGCCGAATGGGTCGACGGGCTGTTGCGTCGAGCCATCGTGCACGGCGAGCTCGCCCCGGGCGAGAAGCTCTACGCCGAGCGCCTGGCCGAGCAGTGGGGTGTGTCGGCCACGCCGCTGCGCGAGACGTTCCAGCGCCTCGCCGGTGAGGGGCTGGTGGTCATCGAACCCCAGCGCGGGGCCCGAGTGGCGCCCATCAGTGTCGAACAGGCCGCCGAGATCTACGAGATGCGCCTGCTGCTCGACCCGGTCGCGCTCGAGCAGTCCGTGCGCGCCGGGGTCGACGACGCCGAGTACGCCGCCGACGTGCGCGACGCGCTCGAGGCACTCGACCGTCGCCACCGCTCGGTCACCGCGTTCCACGACGCACACACCCGATTCCATCTCGCGCTGGTGTCGCGTTGCCCGAACCAGCGGATGCTCGGCCAGATCGCCCAACTGCTCGAGCACTCGCAACGGTTCCAGATCATCCGCGTCGACAGCGCCGCACGTGCCGGTGACGCAGCGGCCGAACACCGGGTGATGGCCGAGGCGGCCATTGCCGGCCACGCCACCGATGCGGCCGACGCGCTGCAGGCGCACCTCGCCGCCACCCTCGAGGCGGTCCGACTGGCGCGCTCTTCGATGTGATGCGTTCAATGCACGTACCGGCTCGCCGACACCCGTTGGCGACGCGATCGGAGGTGCAGTGATGGACGGTGCGTCGCTGGTCGATGCCACACTCGAGTTGCCCGTGTTCCCCAGCTTCACGCGCCTCGGCTACGACGTGCGCCGCAGGGTCGATCACTGGACACCGCTCGACCGCTACCGGCTCGACGGAAAGGTGGTGGTGGTCACCGGCGCCACCTCGGGCCTCGGGCTGGTCGCGTCGGAACAGTTCGCGCGCTGCGGCGCCACGGTGGTGCTGGTGGGTCGCGACGCCGCGAAGACACAGGGCGTGCGCGACGACCTCGCGGCGCGCACCGGCAGCGACACCATCGACGTGGTGGTGGCCGACATGGGTGACCTCGACGCCGTGCGGGCCGCGTCGGCGCAGATCCTGCGCGACCACGAACGGCTCGACGTGCTGGTGCACAACGCCGGGGCGCTCACCGCCGATCGGCGCGTGTCGCCGCAGGGCCTCGAGATGACGGTGGCCAGCCAGGTGGTGGGTCCGTTCCTGATGACGACGCTGCTCCTGCCGCGGCTCGCACTCACCGGCCCGGGTCGCGTGATCACCACGTCGTCCGGTGGCATGTACGCCTCACCGCTGCGCGTCGACGACCTGCAGATGGGTGACGACTACAACGGCACCGAGCAGTACGCCCGTGCCAAGCGTGCGCAGGTGACACTGAACGAGATGTGGGCACAACGGGTGCCGGCCGACGAGGTGGTGTTCCACGCGATGCATCCGGGATGGGCCGACACCCCCGGCGTGCGCGACTCGCTGCCCACCTTCCGGAAGGTGGTGGGCCCGTTGCTGCGTTCACCGATCCAGGGTGCCGACACCTTGGTGTGGTTGGCCGCCGACCCGGGCGCCCCGGTGTCGACCACCGGCACGTTCTGGCACGACCGCCGGCCGCGGTCGATCCACAAGCTCCCCACCACCTCGCGTTCCGACACCGCGGCGCGCCGCACGGCGCTGTGGGACTGGGTGGAGGGCGCCGCTACGGGCGACAGGTGACCGTCACGAGGTCGCGGCCCACCGTCACCGTGCCGGTGTAGCCACCGCGACGCACGTCGCGCTCGAAGGAGGCCTCCTGGGCCTCGTCGGCGGGCTGTGGGATGAGATGGGTGAGCACCAGGTGCGGCACGCCCACGCGCTCGGCCATCGCACCCAGGTCCACCGAGTCGGCGTGGTAGCTGAAGATGGTCTCGAACACGGTGCCCTTCAGCCGTGGCCCCAATGCCGCGGCGCGGCACGCCTCGTGCACCAGCACGTCGGCACTCCGGGCGAACTCCCCGACCTCGTCGCACACCCGGGTGTCGCCGGAGACGACCACCACACCGGTGGGAGTGGTGACGCGGTAGGCGACGGCTTCCTCCACCGGCTCGTGGTGCACGGCGATGGCCTCCACCGTCACGTCACCGTCGGGAGAGGTCCACACCACCGTCGGCCCGTCGGGCACCGGGAACGTGTGCAGATCGACGCCAGGACGGTCGGCGCCGACGTGCTCCATGCGCACGCGGATGTCGTCGTCCCACACGTCGAACATGCGCTGCACGAAGCGCTCGCATCTCCCTTCGGCGCACACGATGGTGAGTGGCCCGGTGGGGTGGACCTGCTGCTCCACCCAGCGCGTCATGGCCACGTCGACCACGTCGACCAGATGATCGCTGTGGATGTGGGTGAGGAACAACGCCGACAGACTGACGGCGCCCGCGCCCGCCTCGGCGAGCCGCATCGTGGTGCCGCGGCCGGCATCGAACTGCAGCTGCAGGTCGCTGTATCGCACCAGGGTGCCGGCGCCTGCGCGTCCGGGGGCAGCGTGGGGCACCCCCGTGCCGGTGAGGGTGACGAGGGTGGGGTGTGTCACGCGAGTTCGTAACGGATGGGCAGCGTCTTCAGGCCACTCACGAAGGTGGAGCGCACCAGCGTGGGCTCGCCGGCCAGTTCCACGTGCTCGAGGCGGGGGAGCAGTGCTCCGAAGAGCGCCTTCATCTCCATGCGGGCCAGCATCGCCCCGAGGCAGTAGTGCACACCGAACCCGAACGCGAGGTGCTTGTTCGGCGTACGGCCCACGTCGAAGGTGAACGGGTCGGCGAACACCTCCTCGTCGCGGTTCGCTGCCCAGTACGACAGCAGCACGTCCTGGCCGGCCTTCACCGTGGTGCCGCGGATGTCGTAGTCGACCGTCGCGGTACGCATGAAGTGCTTCACCGGGGAGGTCCAGCGGATCATCTCGTCGACCGCGGTGGCCATCAGCGACGGATCGGCCTGCAGGCGGGCCAACTGCTCGGGGTGCTGGATGAGCGCCAGCAGGCCGCCCGACATCGAGTTCGACGTGGTGTCGTGACCGGCCGTGGCGGCGATGATGTAGTAGCCGAGCTGCTCCTTGTGGCCGATCGGCTCGCCATTGATGATGCCGTTGGCGATGACCGAGGAGAGGTCGGCGGTGGGGTTCGCCTTGCGATCGGCGGTGATGCCGTCGAAGTAGTTCACGAAGTCGGCCACCGTCTGGAGAAGGCCGGCGTAGGCGTCCTCGTCGCGCTGGAAGTCGGGATCGTCGGCACCGAACAACTCCTGAGTGAGCTTCAGCATGCGCGGGTAGTCGCTCTCGGGCAGGCCGAGGATGGCCAGGATGACGTACAGCGGGTACTGCATCGCGACCTGCGACGCGAAGTCGATCTCGCCGTTGCCATCGATCATCTGTTGCACCGAACGGTCGGCCAGTTCGGCCAGACGCGCGTCGAGCTTCGCGAGGTTCTTCGGCAGGAACCATTCGCTCGTGAGGTTGCGGTGGTCGCGGTGCTCCGGGTCGTCCATCTGCACGAGGGACTTCACCAGGTGGCCCTGCATCTCGCGCTCGGCATCGGCGCGCTTGTCGCCCAGGATGGCGCGCGGCGCGTTCAGGAACTCGTTGTGGTGCAGTTCCACGTCGAGCACGTCGGCGTGCTTGGTGAGCACGTAGAACGGGTTGAAGTCGGGGTGCTCCACCCACTGCACCGGTGCCTCGTTGCGGAGTCGGGTGGTGACCCCGTGGAAGAAGTCCTCGTCGGTGAAGGTCTCACCACTCAGGAATGCCTGCCCACACTGCTCGATGGTGAGGCTGTTCGGATCGACGTCGATCGCCATGGAGTCCGCTCCTTGTTCCGCTGTTGATGCCAACGATAAGCACGGCCAGGGTGGCGCTCTCGCATCGGGTGACTAGGGTGAACCGCCTGGGTTCTCCTCGACGGCGGATCCTCGTCGAAGGAGACCGCCATGGCCAGCAGCGCCGGACGTGCGAAGCGTGATCGTGAGAAGGCCCGCCAGGAGAAGCAGGCGCTGAAGCGGGAGAAGAAGTTGGCCGGGCCCGACACCGACGCCGCCGACGAGACGCCGGCGGCACCGGGCCGTCCGCAGGACGTGGTGCTCGCCGACCTCGCTGCGCTGCATCAGCGGTTCGACGACGAGCAGATCAGCTTCGACGACTTCGAGGACGCGAAGAGCGCCCTGCTGGCTGAGCTGCAGCTCGGCTGACCCGCTGCCGCTGCTGCGGCTGCGATGCCGGCTGCGGCGTCACCTTGCGCAACGGGGCGGGCTCGCCCACGAGCTCACCGATCATGCGATGGCCAGGGGCGATGCGCGTGATGGTGGGCTCGATCTTCGCTGCCCGGGCGAGCGACTTCACGTCGCCGACCTGATCGGGCGTCATGATGGTGACCACCACGCCTTCCGACCCGGCGCGGGCCGTGCGGCCGCTGCGGTGCAGGTATGCCTTGTGCTCGGCCGGCGGGTCGACGTGCACCACGAGGGCGATCTCGTCGACGTGGATGCCTCGGGCGGCGATGTCGGTGGCGACGAGCACCTTCGTGCTGCCCTCGGCGAACGACTCGAGGTTGCGCTCACGGGCGTTCTGCGACAGGTTGCCGTGCAGTTCCACCGCAGGGATGCCCGCCATGGTGAGCTGCTTGGCCAGCTTCTTGGCGCCGTGCTTCGTACGGGTGAACAGCAGCGAACGGTCGCGGCCGCTGGCCAGTTCCTTCACCACGATGGCCTTGTCGGCCTGGTTCACCGCGAACACGTGGTGGGTCATCGTGCTCACCGGTGCGACGGCCGGGTCGACGGAGTGGACGATCGGATCCACCAGGTATCGCTTCACCAGCACGTCGATGCCGTTGTCGAGCGTTGCGGAGAACAGCAGACGCTGACCGCCGGCCGGCGTGGCATCGAGCAGGCGGCGCACCACCGGCAAGAAGCCGAGGTCGGCCATGTGGTCGGCCTCGTCGAGCACGGTGACCTCCACCGATGCGAGCGAGCAGTGCCGCTGCTGGATGAGGTCCTCGAGGCGGCCGGGGCAGGCCACCACGATGTCGACGCCGGCCTTGATGGCCTTCACCTGCGGGTGCTGGCCCACGCCACCGAACACGGTGGTGACGCGCAGGCCCATGGCGGTGGCGAGGGGCAGCAGCGACTCGCTCACCTGGTTGGCGAGCTCGCGGGTGGGGACGAGGATGAGCGCACGCGGTGCGCCGGGGCGGCGCTTCGTGGTCGAGGCGGCCAGCGCTGCCACCGTGGGGATGGCGAACGCGATGGTCTTGCCGCTGCCGGTGCGACCGCGGCCGAGCACGTCGCGACCCGCGAGCGAGTCGGGCAGCGTGGCGGCCTGGATGGGGAACGGGGCGGTGACGCCGCGGTCGGCCAGCGAGCGGATGATGGGCGTGGGCACGCCGAGCGCCTCGAACGTGGTGTCGGCAGGGATCACCGACGGTGCGGCGGTGAGGCTGTCGAGCGACGGGCCGGCGTCGTTGCGCTGGTCGCGATCGTTCGCCTGACCGGTCGGCTTGGTCGGGTGACGGTGCGGCTGACCGTGGGGCTTGGTGGCGCGGTGGCCGCCCTGCGGAGCGCCGTTGCCGGCAGGGCGCGGCGCGTTGCCGTGCTGCGGGCGACGGCGCTGGCGACTCGGACGCGCGCGACCGGACGAGGAGGGGGAGGGCATGTTCATGTTGTGTTCCTTCGTGAGGGTGGCCGTGTGATGCATGGCCACTCGCCTCGGAGGCGAACACTCCCGCAAAGGGGGAGAACCGTGCGCTGGAAGCGCTGCACTCGACCGCAGCGCGTGGGGGATTCCGTGCACTGCGTCGACCACCCTACCTGGAGCAGGCGCGATGTAGGTTGCACCGGTGACCGACCCGACTGCCGCGCCGCACCCCGCCCTCTGGAACAGCCCCTGGCCGGCGGAGGACGGAGGGCCGGCGCGGCGACAGGCCCCGCACGGTGTCCCTGGACTGGCACTCGCCCCTGGCGAGACGCTCACGGCCGTGTCGCGGATGTCCATCGCGTCGACGATGGTGGTGCTGCGCGACCCGGGCGAGGTGTTCCTGCTGTGTCACACCGGTGGCGACGACGCCGTGTCGTGGGTGGAGCAGATCGACCCCGTCACGCTCGACGTCGTGCGGCGTTCGCCCGACCTTCCGGGTGGCCCGACGTGGCCCGGTGGTGTGGCCGCCCACGCCGACGGTTCGTTGTACGTGGTGTTCGGCATGCACGCGCACCGGTTGTCGGCCGAACTCGAGGTGCTCGCGCACGCCGTGCTGCCGCGGCGTCGCCCGTACAACAGCTTCGTGGTGTTGCCCGACGGTCACCTCGCGACCAAGGACTTCGCCGGTGCTCGGCCCGGGCATCCCGACGGTGACGATCTCGGCGACTCCGAACTGCTGGTGCTGTCGCCCGGCACGCTCGACATCGTGGCGCGGTGCACATTGCCCGAGCCGTCGATCGCCCGTCTCAGCGCCGACGGGAACGACGTGTACGCGGTGGGCGACACCTCGCTGGTGCGGGTGCGCTGGACCGGCTCCGAGCTGGTGCTCGACCACGACTTCCGACCGCAGTACCGCACGATGGACGGGCAGTCGTACGGCTGGGACGCCGTCATCGATGCGGGTGCTGCCTGGTTCCTCGACAACGGCGCCGGCAGCGAGCGGTACGCCGGTTCGTTCCGTGGCATCGGCACCAACACCGCACCCCTGCACCTGGTTCGCGTCGGTCTCGCCGACGGCGAGGTGTCGCTCACCGAGATCTGCGGTCTGCCTGGCGGACTGATCGCCAACCCGCCCGCCATCGACCCCGTGCGGCACATCGCCGTGGGGTACGACAGCGGCAACGGTGTGGTCGCTGCGTTCCGGTTCGACGAGCAGGGTGCCACCACACCGCTCTGGCGTCGCGACCTGAACCAGGCGGCGCACCCGCTGCGCTTCCCCGACACGGGCGAGCTGGTGGTGTTCGACCACGACGCTGCGCGCAACGCCGAGCAGCTCGTGGTGCTCGACATCGAGACCGGGGCGGAGCGCGCCCGCGTCGACACCGGCAGCCCGGTGCAGTCGGTGCTGTTCGCCGCCGCCGGCCCCGCCCGCGATCTCTACGTCTGTTCGTTCACCACCGTCACCCGCATCACCGTCGCCTGAGGTCGCGAAGCCCCCACCGGAACGGTGGAATTCGCGCGACTTCGGTGATGGCTCGGCGGTCTCCTCGAGGTCGCGGCGAGGCCACCGGAATGGTGGAATCCGCGCGACTTCGGTGGGGAGGTCAGAGGGTGACGGCGGTGAGGTCGTCGCCGAGGACGATCTCGCCGGTGAAGTGGGCGGCGGCGCGGCTGCGCCAGTCGTCCTCCTGGCCGGGCTGCATCGACGGGACGTAGTGGGTGAGCACGAGCGTGCGCACACCGGCGCGTGCTGCGGTCTGGCCGGCCTGCTCGACCGACGAGTGGTAGTCGAGGATGTCCTGGATGCGGGCGTTCGGGATGAGCTTCACCAGGTCGTCGCGGATGACGGTCTGCACGTACGCATCCGCGTTCGCGCACAACGCATCGAGGCCGGCGCACGGCACGCCGTCACCGCCGAGCACGACGCTCGTGCCACCGTCGTCGACGCGGAACGCCACGGTGGGCTCGACGGGGCGATGGTCGGTGGCGCCGACGGTGATGGTGGCCGAACCCATGGTGAACACGTCACCGGGTGCGACCTCGGTGACCTCCACGTTCGGGGTCCAGGTGAGATCGGCGTGGTGGTCGAGCCGGTACTGCAGGTCGGGTGCGAGCGAGGCCAGGATGGCGTCGACCACCTCCTTCGTGCGCGGCGGTCCGACGATGCGCAGCACGAACCCCTGCGGCGCCATCACCCAGTGCGTGGTGATGACATCGTTCAGATCGGTGATGTGGTCGCTGTGCAGGTGGGTGACGAGCACGCCGTGCAGCATCGGCGGCAGCACCCCCGCGGCGGCGAGGCGCATCAGCACGCCGCGTCCGGCATCGACCAGCAGACAGGCGCCATCGGTCTGCACCAGCGTGGACGGGCCGGCGCGACGCGGATCGGGGATCGGGCTACCGGTACCGAGCAGGGTGATCTTCATGCGCTGCCTTTCAGGACCTCGACGAGGCGGTGATGGCCGAGTTGTTCGGCGTGTTCGAGCGCCGTGACGCCCTCGCGGTCGCCGATGGACGGATCGGCGCCAGCGGCGAGCAGGATGCGGATGATCTCGGCATAGGTCTCGGACCCGTCGCCGAGGATGACGGCCTCGAGCAGTGCGGTCCAGACGATGTCGTTGCGATGGTTCACGTCGATGCCGGTCTGCACCACTCGGCGCACATAGTCGATGTGGCCGCGCTCGCTGGCCGGGATGATCGACACGCCGCCGTACCGATTGCGGATGGTGAGGTCGGCGCCGGCGGGCAACAGCACCTCCAGCATCGCCACGCTGCCCGTGACGCCGGTGACCAGCCATGGTGTGTCGTGCCGGTCGTCCATTGCGTTCGGGTCGGCGCCGGCGTCGACCAGCAGCTGCGCCATCTCGACGTGGTCGGCCGTGGCGGCCAGCAACAGCGGGGTGCGGCCGCGGTGATCGCGGGCGTTCACGTCGGCCAGCGCGGTGAGGGCCTCTCTGGCTCGCGCCAGATCGCCGGTGGCGGCCGCAGTGAGCAACTCCTCGTCGGCCTGCACGCGCCGCAGTCGGGCCACGAACCCGGCGTAGTGCCACACCAGCTCGTCGCCGTCGATCCGGCGGGTGACCTCGATGGGCACGCCCACGGGTCGCAGCACGTGCACCTTGTCCTCGTACGAGGCCACCACCACGATGGGCGTGGTCTTGTCGATGGCGGCCACGTCGCGCACGCCGTGCTCCTCGGTACCGTCGCACCGCATGTCGTGCACGATGCCGCCGGAGGTGATGACCACGCGATCGCCGCACTGCTCGATGCGTTGCAGTTGGCCGAGCGCCGGGTGCTGCGGCTGCACCGCGCCACCCGACTCGACCTCCACCACTCGCCACAGCCCCTGCATGCGCGGCGCCGTGCGTGGCACGGGCTCGGTGCACTGGGTGAGCACCGGGGGTGGCATGCGGTCGCCGTACCCGCCGGTGGGGGTGTACGCGACAGGGATCTCGTCGGCCCTCACTGGCGGCCCATCTCCGCAGCGTGCTCGGCCGCGGTGGCGTCGGCGAACCGCTCGGGGCTGGCCTGGATGACGATCTCGTGCAGCGTGCCCTGGAACGGGAACGGTGCCCGGTAGCGGGTGGACACCGGGGAGCCGTGGTCGTAGCCGACGCTCGGTCCGACCGACGACATCATCAGCATGAACAACGGCAGGTGTGCGGATCCGCATGCCACGCCATCGATCTCGAGCATCGCCTCACCGACGCGGCCGCCCTGGCGGCGCACCTTCACGGTGAGCGCCGACGCGCCCTCCGGCACCACGATGTCGCTCTCGACCACGGTGTGCGCGTCGAACGCGTTGTAGTCGAACACCAACCGGTCGTGCTGCACGAAGAACGAGAAGCCCGAGTTCTCGGTGCCCGAGGCATACAGCACACCGTCCTGCCCTGCAGTGCGGGTGACGTGTGCGGTCATGTCGAAGCTGCGCCCGCCGAGCGCGGCCGACGCCTGTCCGGGCATGGGCGCCATCGGCGGCCGGTACACGTAGCGGCGGTTCTCGGGGTGCGGCGAACGGTCGCGGAACCGCACGCCGAACAGTTCGACGCCGCGGTCGTCGAGCGGCAGCACGCCGTGGCGTTCGGCCTCCTGCCACCACAGCTCCTTGAGTGCCTCCAGTTGCTCGGGCATGGCGGCGGCGAGGTCGTTGCACTCCGAAGCGTCGTCGGCGATGCGGTACAGCTCCCACGGCTCGGTGAGGAAGTCGGCACCCTTCTCGTGTCGGCACACTGCCTTCCAGCCGTCGTGCACCAGCGCCCGGCTCCCGCCGTTCTCGAAGTACTGCAGGGTGTTGGCGGCAGGGGCGTCGGCATCACCGAGCACGTGGGCGAACGAATGGCCGGACACGGGCTCCTGCGGCACACCGCGGTACACCTCCGGCGCCTGCACCCCGATGAGTTCGTACAGCGTGGGCGCGATGTCGGACACGAACACGAACTGGTCGCGTAGGCCACGCTGCTCGGCGGTCACGCCTTGCGGCCAGTGGAAGATCATCGGCACGTGCACGCCGCCTTCGTGGGTGTTCTGCTTGTACCACTTGAACGGCGTGTTGCCGCACTGCGCCCATCCCCACGGATAGTTGGTGTGACTGTGCGGGCCGCCGATGTCGTCGATGCGCGCGATGGCCTCGTCGGGCGTCTCGAAGATGGCGTTGAAGAACTTCATCTCGTGCATCACGCCGAACGGGCCGCCCCCCTGGCTGGCGCCGTTGTCGGCCATGAGCACGAGGATGGTGTTGTCGAGCTGGCCCATCTGGCGCAGGCCGTCGACCAGCCGCCCGATCTGCACGTCGGTGTGGTCGAGGAACGCGGCGAACGCCTCCTGCAGACGAGCGGCCAGGCGGCGCTGGTTGTCGGGGAGCGAGTCCCACGCGTCGACGCCCGGGTTGCGCGGTGCGAGCTGCGTGCCCTCGGGGATGATGCCGCGCTCGAGTTGCCGCTGGAACACGCGCTCGCGGATGACGTCCCATCCCTCGTCGAATCGGCCCTTGTACTTCGCCATGTACTCGGGCGGTGCCTGGTGCGGTGCGTGCGTGGCGCCGAACGCGAGGTAGGTGAAGAACGGGCGATCGGGGCGAACGCCCTTGCTGTCGGCGATCATCTTCAACGCTTGGTCGACCAGGTCCTCGGACACGTGGTAGCCCTCGTCGGGGCCGGCGGGCGGTTCGATGGGGTGGTTGTCGCACACCAGCTCGGGGTGGAACTGATCGGTCTCGCCGTCGAGGAACCCGTAGAACCGGTCGAACCCGCGGCCGAGCGGCCACTGGTCGAACGGGCCGGCGGCCGAGCACTCCTCCATCGGGGCGAGGTGCCACTTGCCGACGGCGAACGTGGCGTAGCCCTGGTCGCGCAGCACCTCGGCCATGGTGGCGGTGCGGGTGCTGACGTGGCCGAGCATGTGCGGGAAGCCGGTGCGGAAGTTGCTGACCGAACGCATGCCCGCCTTGTGCTGCGAACGGCCGGTGAGCAGCGCGGCTCGCGTGGGCGAGCACAGCGGCGTGACATGGAAGTTGGTGAACTGCAGTCCGCCGGCAGCGAGCGCGTCGATGTTCGGTGTGTCGATCTCCGAACCGAAGCAACCCATCTGCGCGAAGCCGGTGTCGTCCAGCAGCACGACCACGACGTTGGGCGCTTGCTCGCCGGGGTGGGGGAGTTCCTCGAACCACGGCTCGGACTCCGCGAGCGTGCGACCGATCTTCCCCTGGAAACGTTCTGTCCGCATGGACGGAACCTAACAGTTGACAGTCACACTGACAACAGTTCCGTCGTGACATCGCCACGCAGGAGCGCGGTAGGTTCGGCGGATGGCCGGATCGATTCTCGGAACCCGCGTGCTGCGCACGGAAGACCCCGAACTGCTGCTGGGTGCGGCGCAGTACGTCGACGACCTCGGGCTCGATGGCGCGTTGCACGCGGTGTTCGTGCGGTCGGAAGTGGCGCACGGCCGCCTGCTGGGTATCGACGTCGACGAGGCGCGCAGCATGCCGGGCGTGGTGGGCGTGTTCACCGCGGCCGGCCTCGGGCTGCGCCCGTTCCACGGGATGGCCAAGGTGCACGACCACTTCGCCCGCCCGCCGCTGGCCGTCGACACCGTGCGGTTCGTCGGCGAACCGGTGGCCGTGGTGGTGGCCGACACCGTGGTGCGCGCCCGCGACGCCGCCGCCACCGTGGTGTGCGACATCGAGCTGCTCGACGTGGTGGTCGACCCCGAGGATGCGATGGACGACGGCGCGCCGGTGCTGTTTCCCGAGCACGGCGACAACGTGGCGATGGCCACCACCGACGTGGTGCAGCCCGACATCTTCGGCGACGCCGACGTGGTGGTGCGCGGTCGCTACGTGAACAGCCGCGTCGCGGTGGCGCCGATGGAACCGCACGCCGCGGCAGCTCGCGTCGACGGCGAGGGCCGGCTGGTCATGTACGGGTCCACCCAGATGCCGCACATGCTGAAGGGCCTGCTCTGCCGCTCCCTGAAGCTGCCGCCCGAGCAGGTGCAGGTGATCACGCCGCACGTGGGCGGCGGCTTCGGCGGCAAGGCCGGCATGTACCCGGAGCAACTGGTCGTGGCGGCACTCGCGTTGCAGTTGCAACGACCGGTCACCTGGATGAGCACGCGCAGCGAGGACATGCTCGCCCTTGCGCACAGCCGCGCCCAGGTGCAGTACGTGGAGCTCGGCTGTCGCAACGACGGCACGTTCACAGGGCTTCGGGTGCACCTGGTGGGCGACGGGGGTGCGTACCCGGGAATGGGTGCCTACCTGCCTGCAGGAACCCGCCGCATGTCGAACGGCACCTACGCGTTCTCGGGCATCCAGTTCGACATCGCCGTGGCCACCACCAACACCACGCCCACCGGCGCATACCGCGGTGCCGGTCGGCCGGAGGCCACGGCGTTGCTGGAGCGAGCGGTCGATCAGGCCGCGCTCACCCTCGGCATCGATCCGGTCGAGATCCGTCGGCGCAACCTTCTCGACGACGACGTGTTCCCTTTCGACACGCTCACCGGTGTCACGTACGACAGCGGTGCCTACCGCACGCCGCTCGACACGCTGGTCGATCTGGCCGGCTACGACGATCTCCGCCGTGAGCAGGCGGCCCGCAGGGAGCGCGGCGATCGGATGCTGCTGGGCATCGGTGTGGCCGCCTACGTGGAGATCACCGCCGGCGGTGGCAGCAGCGAGTACGGCGCCGTGGAGGTGCACCCCGACGGTTCGGCCACGGTGTTGGCCGGCACGTCGGCGCACGGGCAGGGCCACCAGACGGCGTTCGCGATGATCGTCAGCGACCAGACCGGCATCCCGGTCGACCGCATTCGTCTGGCCGCGGTCGACACCGACCAGGTGCGCACCGGCGGAGGGACGGGAGGGTCGCGATCGTTGCAGCTCGGCGGCTCCGCGGTGATGCGGGCCACCGAGGCCCTGGTCACCAAGGCTCGCGACCTCGCCGCAAGGTTGCTCGAGGCCGACCCGGCCGACGTGGTGGTGGATGTCGCGACCGGCACCGTGGGCGTGGCCGGTGTGCCGGCGAACGCGCTCACGTGGGCGCAGCTCGCCGAGGCCGCGGCCGAGCAGCCCGACGCGGTCGACCACGACGACGGCACCCTCGGCCTCGCCGCGCAGCTCGACTTCGACCAGGGCGGCGCCACGTTCCCGTTCGGCGCGCACCTCGCCGTGGTGGAGGTCGACCGCGACACCGGCCGGGTGACACTGCTGCGCCACCTCGCGGTCGACGACTGCGGCACGGTGTTGAACCCGTTGCTCGTCGAGGGCCAGCAGCACGGCGGCGTGGCCGCAGGCGTGAGCCAGGCGCTCTACGAGGTGGTGCAGTACGACTCGTTCGGCAATCCGCTCACCGGCAACTTCATGGACTACGGCATCCCCTCGGCTGCCGAGTTCCCCAGCTTCGAGGTGCACAGCACCGAGACACCCACCCCGCTGAATCCGCTCGGCGCGAAGGGCATCGGTGAGGCCAGCACCATCGGCAGCACCCCGGCCGTGCAGAACGCAGTGATCGATGCGCTCGCACACCTCGGTGTGCGGCACATCGACATGCCCTGCAGCAGCGAGCGGGTGTGGCGGGCCATCCGTGACGCCGAGGACGGCACGTTGCCCGACCCGTGGCGCGAACCGCCCGGCGTGTTCGCACGCCTCGCGGCCGGGCAGGAGGTCGACGCCGTCGGGCTGAAGGCCGCCGAGGGCATCTGACCGTGACCGCCGCCGCCACCTACCGGACCGCTGCGGCCGACGCCGACCGGTTCGTGCAGGATCATCGCGTCGACACGTCGGACGGCGTGCGCTGGCGTCGCACCGATGCGCCCGGGGCGCGGGCCGAGCTGAGCCTGTACCACGGGTCGGCCGGCATCCTCCTCCACCAACTCGAGTGGTACGCCGCCACGGCCGATGTCGCACACCTCGTGCTCGCACGTCGCGCCGGTGACGAGATCGTGGCGGCTGCCACCGACGAGCCGCTGTCGGTGGGCTTCTTCCCGGGCACGCCGGGTCTGGCGTTCGCGCTGGTCGAGCTGTGGCGTGCCACCGACGACGATGCGTACCGCGCCGGCGCCGAGTCGTTGCTGCGCCGCCTCCGTGCCGCCGCCGTGCCCCTCGGCTCGGGCATCGGTTGGGTGGAGTCCGATCCGTTCGCCGACATGACGGGCGTACGCGACCTGCACGAGATCTTCGACCAGTCGGTGGGGGCGTGCGGCGCCGGCATGGTGTTCCTGCACGCCGCGCGCACCGGGGCGGTGCCCGAGGCGCTGGACTGGGCCACGGCCACCGCCGACCGTCTGCTCGACGTGGCGGAGCGCGAGTCGTTCGGATGGCGGTGGAACCTGATGGCCGACATGCCGTACGTGTGGCGGGCACCGAACTTCGCCCACGGCAGCGCCGGGGTGGGCTACTTCCTCGCCGACCTGTCGCGGGTGACGGGGGAGCAGCGGTTTCTCGACGCAGCGATGGAAGGGGCACGGTTCGTGCGCCATCACGCGTTGCCGATGGGTGACGGCTGCCTGGTGCGCCACACCGAGGACGACGTGCCGACGATCTTCTACCTCGGCGTCTGCCACGGTCCGGCCGGCACTGGTCGACTGTTCCATCTGCTCCACGACATCACCGGCGACGACGAGCACCGCGACTTCGCCGACGCGTTGCTGCGCGGCACCCTCGCCACGGGGGTGCCCGAACAGCGGATCGAGGGGTTCTGGAACAACCACGGTCAGTGCTGCGGCGACGCCGGCCTGGGCGACTACGCGTTGTTCCTCCATCGCCGCACGGGTGATGCCGATGCGCTCGCGTTCGCGTGCCGACTGGCCGATCACGTCGTGGCACGCAGCACCTTCGACGACCGTCCCGATGGCCGGCGCCGCAGTTGGACCCAGGTCGAGCACCGCAACCGACCCGACTTCCTGCAGACGGCCACGGGCCTGTTCCAGGGTGCCGCCGGCATCGGCAGCTTCCTGCTGCACCTCGCGACCACGCTCGAAGGGGAGCCGGTGAAGGTGCCGTTGCCCGACCAACCGTTCGTCGACAGCCCGTTCCAGCATCGCTGAGCTGGGGCGATGGCCGTGACCTGAGGATCTGCACGGTTCTTTGCCGGTGCCCTACCTACCGGGCGGTAGGGAGAGTAGGCTGACCGTCGATGACCGAGGTTGCTGCTCCCCAGCCCGTCCGAACCGAGTCGCTCAACGCGGTTCGCGACATCATTCCCGTGCGCTGCTACCAGCGGTCCGCACGCCGAGCCACCGTGGCGCTCGTGCAGGCCACCGTGCTGTGGCTGCTGCCCGTCGTGGCGCTGCTGTTCACCGACACGTGGTACTTCGTGCTGCCGCTCTGGCTGTTCGCGGGCCTGGCCGTGGCCGGCCTGTTCGTACTCGGCCACGACGCGTCCCATGGTGCGCTCGTCAGCTCCCGGAGTGCGAACCGGGTGATCGCCCAGTTGTGCATGGCGCCGAGCGCCCACGTCGAGGCCGCCTGGGACCTGGGCCACAACCGCATCCATCACGGCTACACCACCCGTGAGGGGTTCGACTTCGTGTGGCACCCGCTCACCCCCGAGCAGTACCGCGGGCTCGGCACGTTCGCCAAGCTGCAGCACCGGCTCGAGTGGTCGTGGATCGGTTCGGGTGCCTACTTCCTTCGTTCGGTCTGGTGGGACAAGATGTGGCGCTACAACGCGCCGGGCAAGCGTCGCAACGCCATCATCCGCGACAAGACCACGCTCACCATCGCCATGGTCCTGGCGCTCGGCGGCGCCGCCACGTTCGGCGCCCTCACCGGCGGTGTGGTCGCAGCGTTCTGGGTGCCGGTGAAGTTGTTCGTGGTGCCGTTCCTGTTGTTCGTGCACATCATCGGCTGGACCGTGTACGTGCACCACGTGGCGCCCGACATCCGCTGGTGGCCGCGCAAGGAGTGGTCGCAGTTCCGGGGACAGATGGAGAGCACCACCATCCTGCGCATGCCGCGGCTCGTGAACTGGCTGTGGTTCCACAACATCTTCGTGCACGTGCCGCACCACGTGGATGCCCGCATCCCGTTCCACCAGTTGCCGGCCGCGGCCGCAGCGATCGCCGAGCACTACCCGCACACGGTGCGTTCCGGTCGACTGACGCTGCGCGACTACCTGCACACCACGAGGTCCTGCAAGCTGTACGACTTCGAACAGGGCCGTTGGCTGCCCTACGCAGCGGCCACCACCCCGGCCGCCTGAGCGAGCGAGCTCAGGACTCGAGCAGCGCGCTCAGCGACTGCACCGACTCGATGAACTCGTCGATCATGTCGAACACCACCTGCGCGGCCGGCTTGCTCACGTTCATGCTGCCGACGATCTGGCCGACGAAGTAGTTCGCCAACTGCTCGGCACCACTGCCGGGCCGGTACGACGCACGCTCGATGCGGGCCCGCGCCTCGCCGACCAGGATGGGCTGCAACGGCATCCCGAGCGGCCGCGGGTTGGCCGGGTCGTCCCACTCGTCGGTCCACGCCGACCGCAGTTGACGCGCCGGCTTTCCGGTGAGCGAACGCGACCGCAACGTGTCGCTCGACGTGGCGGCGAGGAACTTCTGCTTCACCACCGGGTGGGTCTCGGCCTCGTCGGTGGTGAGCCACACCGAGCCGCACCACACGCCCTGCGCGCCCAACGCCATCGCGGCGGCCATCTGCCGACCGCGGCCGATGCCGCCCGCGCCCAGCACCGGCACCGGTGCCACGGCGTCGACGATCTCGGGGATGAGCACCATCGTGCCCACCTCACCCGTGTGGCCGCCGGCCTCGGCGCCCTGGGCAATGATCATGTCGACACCGGCAGCGACGTGCCGCTCGGCGTGCTGCGCCTTGCCGGCAAGCGCACCGATGAGACGCCCTTCCTCCTTGACGCGCTCGATCATGTGCGCGGGCGGCGGGCCGAGCGCGTTCACCAACAGGCGCGGCTGGTGGGCCAGCGCGATCTCGAGCAGCGGGTCGGCCTGCGCGGCCGAGAACGGCGCCGCGGTGCCGCTGAGGTCGCCACCACTGCGGCTGGTGCCGCGCTCGTCCTCCGGCAGCGGCGGCACGTCGTACTTCTCCAGCAGGCGGGCCACGAACTGGCGGTGCTCGTCGGGGATGAGGCCCACGATGTCGGCCATCGTGAGGCCGCCGTTGTCGCTGCCCGCGTACTTGGCGGGCACGATGAGGTCGACGCCGTACGGGCGGTCGCCCACTTCGTCCTCGATCCACTTCAGGTCGATCTCGAGCTGCTCGGGGCTGTGCGCCACGGCGCCGAGCACGCCCATGCCGCCCGCCTTGGTGACCGCAGCGACCACGTCGCGGCAGTGGGTGAACGCGAGGATGGGCACGTCGATGCCGAACATCTCGGTGATGGCAGTCTTCATGTCGCCGACACTACGGCGACGACCTCGCGCGGCTTGGGTCGAAGGTGTCGGGTGGCGGCCGTACGGGGCCGCCACCCGACGACCGATCAGGTGAGCACGAACAGTGTGACGATGCCGGGCAGCGGGTCCTTCACCGGGCCGGTGATGCGGGTCCACGCCACGAAGCAGTTGTCGGCTGCTCTCGCCGGCTTGGCGGGCATCTGCACGCCGATGTTGAACTGGTTGTTGTCGAACTTCAGCGACGTGGTCTTGCCGGTGGTGGCACCCGACACCGGGATGATGACGCGGGTGGCGGTGTCGGCGCACGGGTTGCCGGTGGGGAGCGTCGCCCGGCTGGGTCCCAGCTTGCGGTTCGTCCACTCGGGTCGTGCGGCGAATGCCGCGTAGCTCTCGACGATGATCTCGACGTTCGACACGCTGACGAGTCGGTTGCTCGTGATGTTGTCGTACGCCTCCCACTTGAACGGCACGTTGCGACCACCGTTCACACTGTTGACCACGTACGTGAGGCCGCTGCCGTCGTAGACGCCGGGCTTGCTGGCGGTCGACATGTTCACCGGTGAGAAGAAGCCGTTGTACCGGTATGCCACGGCGACCGTGACCACGAACTGTTGGCTCGACCGGTTGCCCGAGCCGTCGGTGGCGGTGCACGTGACCGTGGTGTTGCCGTAGGCGAACGTGGAACCGCTCGCCGGCAGGCATGCCACGGTGATGCCTGCGCCTGCCCACACCGCATCGGTGGCGGTGGGGGCGGTCCAGGAGACCTTGGCGCCGGCGGTGGTGGTGCCCGGTGCGGTGATGCCGGTGGGCACGCCGATCAGGGTGGGTGCCGTCGTGTCGCGCACCGTGACGGTGAAGGATGCGGTGGCGGTGAGGCCTTCGGCATCGATGGCCGTGCAACCCACCGTGGTGGTGCCGAGCGGGAAGAACGAGTCGGACGCAGGGCTGCAGCTCACGCTGACCGGACCACCTGCGTCGGTGGTGTCGGGCGTGGAGTAGCCGACGAAGTCGCCGCCCTGACGCCGGGCCTCCACCGGACCGATGTTCGGGATGCTCGTGAACACCGGCACCGTGGTGTCGCGTACGGTGACGGTGAACGACCCTGTGGCGGCGTTGCCGCTCGCATCGGTTGCGCTGCACTGCACCGTCGTGGTGCCCTTCGGGAACACCGATCCCGACGCCGGCGAGCACGAGGTCGTCACGCTGGCATCGACGGCATCGGTGGCGGTGGTGGTGAACGTGACCACGTTGCCCGCGGCGACGGCGAGTTCCTGGGTGATGTCGGCCGGCACGCCGAGCGTCGGTGCGGTGGTGTCCTTCACGAGGACGTTGAACTGCGTCGTCCCCGTGTTGCCACTGGAGTCCGTGGCCGAGCAGTCGACGGTGGAGGTGCCGATCGGCAGCACGCTGCCCGACGCCGGGGTGCACGTGGCGACGAGGCCGCTGTCGTAGTTGTCGGTGACCGACACCGTGAAGGTGACGGGCGCACCGGCCGGCGACGTCGCCTCGAAGAACTCGGGAAGATCCCCGGGCGGGGTGAGCGTCGGTGCGGTGGCGTCATCGACCGACACCGTGAAGGTGTAGGGGTCGCTGCCCGGCACGGTGACGACGACGGTGTGGGAGCCGAGGTCGTTGAACGACACCGAGTAGGTGCGGTTGGGTGCGTCGAGCACGCCCGTGAGCACGACGCCGTCGACCGTGATGGTGGTCTGGTCGTACAGCTGGCCACCGGCGATGACGGTGACGCCGTTGGCGCCGACGATGGCACCGTTCTCGTCGCGTACGGCGTCGACGATGACGGCGGTCTGCGACACGGTGGTCGAACGGTTCCCGGCGAGGTCGGTGGCGTTCGCATTGGTGAGCGAGTACGTGACCGAACCCACGGTGACCACGGTCGGGTCGAGTGGGGTGCAGCCCGGCACGGTGGAGCCAGGATCGGGATCGGTGGCGAAGCAGTCGCTCGGGGCGATGGGCTCGCCGATGAGCGCCAGGCTCACGGGATCGGTGAGCGCCGCGCTCGGCGCCCGAGTGTCCTTCTGCACGGTGAGCGGCGGCGGCGTGGGCTTGCCGGCGGGAGCGATGAAGCGCACGTCGACAGGACCCTCGCCCGGGTCGAACGTGCCGGCGTACGCCTGCGGTGCGCTGTTGCCCAGCACGTACGAGTAACCGTCGTCGCCCACCGCCGGGCGGCCATCGACGAACAGGCTCACGCCCACCGGATCGGTGCGGTACCAGCCGGTGTCGGCCAAGGTGCCCTCGGTGACCACGGCCACGGCCTGCGGCGACACGCCGCCGGCGACGTAGTAGGCGCCCTTGAACTGGCTGATGGCCTGGTTGCCGGCGCCATCGAATGCCTGCACGAGATACCGGCCGGCGGTGTTGCCGGTGACCAGTGCGCCCACCCAGGTGCCCGTGGAGTCCATCTGCAACTCGACGGGGATCCACGGGTTCGGCTGGCCGAGGTCCGTCGCGGTGGAGGCGTCGTACTGCACGAGCACGCGGCGAACGCCCGTCGGGTCGATGGTGTCCTGCGGGCCGCGCAGGTCGGTCGTCTTCACCCGGAACAACACCACGTTCGAGGCGCCGATCGATGCGGTGCTCTCCTGGATGTAGGGGCGGGTGAGGTCGCCGGCGGTCGAGGCGTCGGCGTAGTAGACGGTGAAGTCACCGCTGTTCAGCAGCAACTGCTGACCACGATGCTGCCCGGGGGCGTCGTCGAGGTCGCTGAACTGGCCGGGGACGACGACGAGGCGCTGGGTGGCGTTGGTGCCGCCGATCGACTGGAACGCGGTGGGGAAGACCACCGTCGAGGGCCGGCGCGAGGGCTCGAGCAGCGAGTTGTCGACCGTGGCCCGGGCGATCTGCGGCAGGACACCGTCGAGCAGCGTGGTGGTCATCCGCTCGATCGCGGCGCCGCGTGCGCTCAGTCCGGGCACGGTGACGTCGACCGATGTCTTCGGCATCACCGGGTAGCCGTTGACGGCAAGGGTCTCGCCGTTCACGGTGTAGGCGGTGCCATCGGCGCTGGGACGCGCGGTGAGGTCGAACGTCAGGTTGCCGAGCGAGGCAGCCGTCGGCATGCCGTTGGTGCCGGGAACCGGCGCCAACGGCGCAGGAGCCGCGTCACCCGTGCTGGTGGCTGCGAGCTGAAGGCTCGGGCTCGCCGGCGACGTGGTGCCGAGACGGAACGTCGGGATGCCGTAGAACACGACCTCCTGCAGCGCCTTCTCGTCGTACGAGCCGTACACGCCCTGGGTGGCGAAGTACTCCTGCTTCGCCTTCACCAGTGCCTGGCCGGCATTGGCGACCGTGGGGTCCACGAGATACTTGGCGTACAGGCCCATCAGGCGCTCGGTGAGGGCGACGTCGTCGACCGCGCCGTAGCCGTAGCCGAAGCTGGCCACCCACACGGCCGACCGGCGCTGCGACAACGCCTGCGCCCAGTCGTAGGGGATGCCGGCCGTGGCGCCCCGCAGCAGCGGGTACTTGGTGGTGTTCGTGGCGTAGGCGTCCGGCACGCTCATGCCGGCGTGGCAGCCGGCGCTGAACAGGACGGAACCCTCGAGAATGCCGGTCGGCAGATCGATGCCGGTGCCGCCGGGCGCCACGTCGAGCACGTCGTACTCGCCCGTGCTGTCACCCTTCGACGACAGCAACTCGTACTGGGAGAAGTGGGCGTTGATCGCCGCCACGTCGGGGTCGAGGGCGAGTGCGTCACGTACCGACTCCGCGGTCCACGCACCCGTGCCGACGGGATCGATCAGCTCACTGGTGCGCAGCCCACCGTCGGCGAGCGCGGACACCGTCGTTGCAGCGCCGTCGGACAGGAAGTCGTAGCCGGTGACCAGCGCGGTCGACGCCGTGAGGGCGCCGTCATTGGCGAGGTACAGCCCGATCTGACCCTGGATCTCGGTGTCGGTCTCGACCAGTCGGCCCACGGCGAGGTCGGGCACGCTGAACGTGCGGTCGAGCCACGGGATCGGTTCGAGGGTGCCGTACGGATCGTCCGTCATGAAGAACCGGTTGCCCTGCGAGGCCGAGATCGGGTTGTCGGTGCCGACCTGGTCGGCATGCGACGACTCGTTCGCCAGCGTCGTGGTGTCGGCGTTGCGGTAGAACGGCAGTGCGTCGTCGCCGCCCACGAGCACGATCGACGAGATGCCGGGCAACGGGCCGGCCTTCTGCGCACGAATGGCGTCGCTGATGGCCTGCACCGTCGCGTTCGCCGCGACCGGTGCGCAGTCGTACTTGGTGGTGGGGTTGGCCGTGGTCCACAGATCGCTGTCGGCCGGCGTGACGGGCAACAACCAGCTGCCGTTGGCGCGTGCGAGATTGAACAGCGTGTTGCCGGTGAGCGCAGTGTTGCTGCCGAGCAGGGTGCCGCTGGTGGTTCGGGTGTTGTAGACGATGAGACCGGAGGGCGAAGCAACGCCGCCCACGGGCACGGGTGTGCCGACGGAGCCGGCGAACGTGGTGGCGGGGCACGAGGCGTAGCCCGACGGCGCCGCGATGACGCGCACGGTGTAGTCGCCGGCAGAGGTGCCGAAGGCACTCACCTTGATGCGATAGCGCGTGCTGGCGGTGGGCGAGCCCTCCGACAGCGTCTGCACCTCGTCGGTGTCGCCTCGGTTGGCCGACACGCCACGGAGCAACGGGAAGCCGGGGTCGGTGGGCGTGGTGGGTACGTCCTGCAACGTCTCCGGGGCGAGATCGGTCTCGCCGTCGCTGCTCGGATCGGCCAGCGGCTCTGCGCTGGCGCCGGGCACGGGCACGGCCTTCAGCAGCGCTGCGCTGCCGACCGCCGCAGGAGGGGCTGCCGCGTACAGCGCGAGGTCGCCGTCGAGATCGCCCGACAGCGCCTTCAGTCGCACTGACACCCACGAACCTTGCTGCGCGGGGGCGAGCAGGACGTCGTAGTCGTCGACGGCACCGCCAGCGAGCGATCCGAAGTAGAGGGTGTCGGGCACGACGGTGGGCTCGGTGTCGGCCACCCATGGATCGGTGACCGTGACCGCCGACGAGGCGGCGTCCTGCACGGCGGCACCGGCGGTGAGCCGCAGGCGGACCGGTCCGGCGTTGCGTGCCGGCTGCCCGGGAGCGCCGTCCAGCAGTCCCTTCGGCGCTGCGGTGAGGCGGAGTTCGACCAGACCGGCCGGCAGTCCGGCCGGTCCGAAGGTGAGCACCTGCGGATCGGTGGTGCTCACCGACACGGGCGCGATGGCCGAGCAGGTGCCCATCTGGCACAGGGTGGTGCCGGCGCCGGCGTCGTAGACGAAGCCGGTGGGGAGCGTGATGCGAGCGGTGGGAACCGTGGCGCCCACGCTGAACCGCACCGTGACGGGCAGCCGCTCACCGAGGGCGAACCGCTGGAGGTCCATGCTCGCAATGGGCATGTCCTCCCAGGGGAACTCGGCGGGCGTGATGATCTCGGCGAGGCACTGGCCGAGGGTGTTGGCGGTGGTACAGCGCACCGCCGTCTCGGCGGTCCCGTTGCCGTCGAGGTCGCCGCTCAAGAGGCTGCCGAGCGGCGAACTGGCGAGCGCAGGGCGCAGCTGGGCCATCGAGATCTCGTTCACCGGCACGATGCTGGAGGGCACTCCGTACAGCGCGAGCTCGAACAGGGTGGCGTCCGGGCGCAGGTTGCCGTTGGCGTCGTCGACGAGGCAGTCACCGCCGGTGTACGGCGCCGACAGGCCGCACCAGTCGATGGTGCGGCCGGCCGCGGTGGACAGCGAGGCGAGCGGCGTGCTGAGCAGCAGGATCGACAACAGGCTGATCTGGCTCACGAGTGCACCGCTGCTGTCGAGGTCGAACAGCGAGGCGTTGGCGATGAGGCCGAGGCCACCGGGGTAGTCGACGATCCCGTCGCCGGTGGTGTCCGTGGCGGTGCCGAGCAGTTCGGCGACGTCGGCGAACGTGACGCTCTGCAACGGCCAGCCCTCGTACGTGGTGCCTGCGAGCACCCGTTCCCACGTGACCACGTTGCCGGCGCTGTCGAGCACGTTCAGGTTCAGCGAGGAGAGCGGGGTGAGGAACGGAGAGCCGTCGATCTGCTTGAGCACGGCCACCTGCTTCAGCAAGGCGACGGCCTTCAACACGGCCACCTGCTTGAGCACGGCGACGGCCTTCAACACGGCGATCTGCTTCAGCAGTGCCACCTGCTTGAGGACGGCGATCTGCTTGAGGACGGCGATCTGCTTGAGGACGGCGGCGCCCGCCAGTTGCTCGTACGCCTGCGCGAGGGCGACCGGATCGTCGATGGCGAGCACGGAGATGGGGATGTCGCTCGTCGCCACGCCACGGGCCGCGGCCACGCTGGTGGCTCCGGCGCTCACGGTGACCGGGGTGACGCCGTCATGGCAGAACCACACGTGGCTGATGTCGGGCAGCTTGCCGTTCTTGAGCGGTGACGACAGCGACGTGTCGGAGGTGACGTTGTTGTAGCGGTAGACGTTCGCAGCGGCGCCGCCGAAGACGATGACGGCGTCGAGCGGGTAGGTGGACGACCAGTTGAACGTCTTGTTGTCGTTGGGGGCGATGCTGGCGGTACCACCGCCGGAGCTGGGCAGCGCGTAGGTGCCGGGGATCGCGCCGGGGGTCACCTTGTAGCCATGTGGGGCGGCCGGTGAGAGCGAGCTGCACTCGATGTTGCTGAGCACGATGGAGGGCGTCACGGATGCCGCACCGGTGGGTGTGGTGGACGCGACGGTGACGCCGATGGTGCTCAGCACCAGTGCGAGGACACTTCCGACCTTGAGGTGTCGATTCATTCGGAACACAGCCCTTCAACTCGTGAGCGCGGAACGGACAGCGAGACCACTCCCGATGTCGATTTCCCGTCGATGGCCAGCATCGTGGCAGAGAACCCTGGTCGTCAATCGGCGAGCTGACAGTTCTCTGCAATAATTCAGAACGATGACGACGGATCTCACACCGTTCGTGCCTGAGCTGCTACTCCGTGCGAGAAATGACGCACAGTGGCCTGGACACTGGCAGACAGTTGGGTCCTTTGTGTTCGCTGACATCTCCGGATTCACGAAACTTTCGGAACAGCTCGCCGAACTCGGAAAAGCCGGAGCAGAAGAACTCACGGTGCTCCTGAATGGCACCTTCGAATCACTGCTCGGCGTCGCCCAACGCGAAGGTGGCGACCTCGTCAAGTTCGGTGGCGACGCGCTCTTCCTGTTCTTCGCAGGCGAACGCCACGCCGAGCGGGCCTGCCGCGCTGCGCACGGCATGCGCGCCGCGTTGAAGGCGCGCGGGCCGGTCGTCACCGACCGCGGCCGCGTGGTGCTGCGCATCTCCATGGGGGTGCACAGCGGCCCGTTCCTGTTCGTGCTCGCCGGCTCGCACCAGCGCGAACTGTTCGTGCTGGGCGAGCACGCGACCACCGTCACCGACATGGAGTCGACGGCCGACGCCGGGGAGATCCTCATCAGCGCGGCCACCGCATCGCTGCTGCCGCCCGGATGGGTGGGCGCTCCCAAGGGCGATGGCGTGCTGCTGCGCCGGGTGAGTGGTGAGCCCGAGCGGCCCGCGCTCGGTGCGCCGCCCGCCCCTGGCGACCTGCTCGCACCGTTCGTGCCGCGCGCCATCCGTCGTCGGCTCGACGACGACGTGCACGGCGCCGAGCACCGTCGCACCACGGTGTGCTTCGTTCATGTCGGTGGGGTCGATGCCGTGCTGCGCGCCGAGGGTGCCGCGGCCGTGGCGACACAACTCGACCGCGTGGTGCGCGTGGTGGTCGATGCTGCCGACGAGCACGAGGTGAGCCTGCTGGCAACCGACGTGGCCGGTGGGGGCATCAAGCTCATCCTCACCGCCGGCGCACCCGACTCGGTCGAGGACGGCGAGGGTCGCATGCTCGCCGTGGGCCGCGCCATCCTCGACGCGGATCTCGGCTTGCCGGTTCGTGTGGGGGTGAACACCGGGCACGTGTTCGCCGGCGAGGTCGGCGCCTCGTGGCGTCGGGTGTACACCGTGATGGGTGACGCGGTGAACCTCTCGGCCCGGTTGATGTCCAAGGCCTCCGCCGGTGAGATGGTGGCCAGTCAGGTGACGCTGGAGCAGTCGGCCACACCGTTCGACGTCACGCCGCTCGAGCCGTTCATGGTGAAGGGCAAGCGTCACCCTCAGCACGCGTCCACGGTGGGCCGGCGGATCGAGGGTCGGGGCAGAGTGGCCACGCAGGCCTCCTTTCTCGGTCGGCAGGCCGAACTCGCCCGCCTGCTCGACCAGATGGTCACCGCGACACAGGGGCCGGGCATGGTGGTCGAGATCGTCGGCGAACCGGGCATCGGCAAGAGTCGCCTGGTGCACGAGTTGCTCGACCGGGCCGGCGAGACCCGGGTGGTGCGGCTCACCTGTGAACCCTTTGCGATGGACCGTCCGTTCTTCATGGCACGCGTCCTGTTGCGCAGCGCGTTGCGCATCGACCCCGATCTCACCTCGCAGGATGCCGGCGCGGCGTTGGTCGGGTGGCTGGCCGATCGCGCCCCCGAGTGGTCGGAGTACGCACCGCTCATCGGTGCGGCGATGGACGCTGCCGTGCCGTCGACCCGAACCGTCGACGACCTCGGCGCCGACTATCGCATCGCGGCGTTGCGCACGGCGGTCGCGGCGGTTTTGCGGCAGGCACTCCCCGAAGGATTGCTGTTGGTGGTCGAGGACGCAATGTGGATGGACGAAGCGTCGGCGCACGTGATGGCAAAGGCCCTCGAGGGCGTGGACGACACCCGGTGGTTCACGTTGCTCACGTCGCGCGAGCTCGGTCGCGGGCTGTCGTCCGCGCTCGGCTTCGCGTCGGAGGTGGTCGAACTCGCCCCGCTCGACGCGGCGCTCGCCGTGCACCTGGCCGCCGAGGTCACCGACGACGCCGGCATCCCCGAGAGCGACCTGTTGGAGCTGTGCGCCAGGGCGAACGGCAACCCGCTCTTCCTGCTCGAGCTGGCACACGCCCGTCGTGAGCTCGGATCCCTCGACGCGATCCCCGGCTCGCTGGAGGACCTGATCGGTGCACGCATCGACCGCCTCACCCCGTCGGACCGCGAATTGCTGCGGTACGCGGCGGTGCTCGGTGACCGGTTCAGCACCCGTCTGTTCGACCGCACACTCGGCAGCTCGTTCACTGCGCCGGTCACGTGGCACCGGTTGGGCGACTTCGTGGTCGCCGATCAGGGTGAGCTCCGCTTCAGTCACGACCTGGTGCGTCGCGTCGCCTATGCCGGTCTCCCGTTCCGCCGACGGCGCGAGCTGCACCTCCGCATCGCCCGCGCGCTCGTGCCGCGATCAGGTGAACCCGACGACGCCCGGCTCGGCCTGCTCGCGTTGCACTTCGACGGATCTGGCGACCATCGATCCGCGTGGGAGTACAACCGCCTCGCCGGCGCACGAGCCCGCGAGAAGTACGCCACCGTGGAGGCCACGGGCTTCTTCGAGCGCGCCTTGCACAACGCCCGAGCCACCAAGGGTGAGATCGACGACGCGACACTCGCTGCGGCATACGAGGATCTCGCCGATGTCGCGTTGCTCGCCGGCCGCTACGACCTGGCCCGCGACGGGCTGCGCAACGCGCGCCGACATCGCAGCAACGATCCACTGGTGTCGGCCCGCCTGTGCCGCAAGGAGGGCAAGCTGCGCGAGCGCCTGGGCCAGCACTCGGCTGCGCAGCCGTGGTTCCGGAAGGGGCTGCATCTGCTCGAGCCGATGGGCGATGAGCGGACGATCGAAGCCGAAGGCGAGCGGGCGAAGCTGTATCTCGACTGGGCTGGTGTGCACATGTGGCGTCAACAGTTCCGCCTCGGTGCACGGCGATGCGTGGCGGCGTTGCCGCACGCGATCGCGGCGGGCGACCGCAAGGAGGAAGCCCACGCCTACTACCTGCTCGAGTGGGCGCTCGGTGAGCTCGGTGACGCCGACGCCGATCGCTACCGATCGATGGCACTGCCCATCTTCGAGGAACTCGGGGACTACATCGGCCTCGGTGCGGTGCTCATCAACCGTGGAGTGGACCAGTTGTCGGCAGGTCGCTGGAAGGAGGCCACCGAGTCGTTCATGGCATCGCGGGCGGCCTACCAGCGTGGCGGTGACGTGGTGAGCGTTGCGCAGGCCGGCCACAACCTGGCCGATGTCCTGGTCGACCAGGGACGGTTCGAGGAGGCCGAGACCTACCTGCGCGAGAGCCGTCGCATCTGGCGCGCCAGCGGATTCGCACTCGGTGTCGCAGCCGTGGCGAACGGCCTCGGGCGTGCCGTCGGTCGCGCAGGTCGCACCGATGAAGGGGCCGAACTGCTCAGGGAGGCCATCGAGGGTTTCGCCGCAGTGGGGCACACGCCCTACATCGCCGAGTCGAAGGCTCGCCTGGCGGAGGTGCTGCTGTTCGGCGGCCGATGGCAGGCGGCGCTCGACGAGGCCGACGCGCTCGGCGACCGAGCCGCCGATGGCGGGGCGGCGGTGGTTGCGTTGGCCGGGCGCGTGCGAGGTGTCGCGCTCGCTCGGCTGGGACGCCTCGAGTCCGCTCGAGATGCGCTCGAGGCAGCGCGTCAGGCCGCTGTCGCGGGCGGCGTGGAATGGGAGTCGGCGCTCGCTGCGATGGAACTGGCTCGGCTCGAGGGCACCGATCGCGACGAGGCGCAGCGGTTCGAGCGGTCGGCTGTCCCCGTGTTCGCCCGGCTGGGCATCGACGCCGAACGCGTGCTCCCGCCGATGACAGCGCCGGCAGGCTGACGGTCAGCGGCCGGCGTCGAAGGCGTCGAGCGCTCGGGTCAGTCGTGCGACGGCCTCGACCAACTGGTCGGGGGCCAGCGTGGAGTAGCTGAACCGGGCCTTCGAGTCGGGTGCCTGGTCGATGGTGAACGCGTTGCCGGGCACGAACGCCACACCGGCCTCCACCGCGTGCTGCAGGAGCACCTTGGTGTCGGGCACGTCGCGGAACTCGGTCCACAGGAACATGCCGCCCTCGGGACGGTGGAAGCGAATGCGGTCGCCGATGCGGTCGTCGATCGCATCGGCCAGCGCGACGCAACGTTCGCGGTACATCGGCACGATGCGCGCCTTCTGCGCGTCGAGCCATCCGGCCTGCGACACGATGTTGGCGAGCAGCATCTGCGGAAAGGTGGCGGTGTGGAGGTCGGCGGCCTGCTTGGCGCGGGCCACCATGGCCATCACCTCGGGCGGACCGATCATCCAGCCGACGCGGAACCCTGGCGCGACGATCTTCGAGAACGTGCTGAGGTGCACCACTCGTGTCGTGAACGACGCCACCGGCGGCAGGGGCTCGCCGGCGAAACGAATGGCGCCGTACGGATCGTCCTCCACGATGAGCAGTTCGTACTCGTCGGCCAACTGCGCGAGCAGGCGCCGGCGCTCGAGCGACATGGTGGCGCCCGACGGGTTGTGGAAGTTCGGCACCACGTACACCAGCTTCGGCCGCAGCCCGGCGGCGAGCCGCTCGGCCAACAACTCCACGCACATGCCGTGCTCGTCGCCGGGCACGACCTCGAACCGTGGTTCGAACAGCTCCAGCGCCTGCACGGCGCCGAGATAGGCGGGCGACTCGCTCATCACCACGTCGCCCGGATCGACCAGCACCTTGGCGAGCAGGTCGAGCGCCTGCTGCGAACCGTGGGTGACGATGATCTCGCCGTCGACCGACACGGGGCGACCGAGTTCGACCGAGTAGTGCGCGGCGATCCAGGTGCGCAACTCGACGACACCGTCGGTGGCCGAGTACTGCACCACCCTCGGGCCGTACTCGCCGAGCAGGCGGTCGGCCTCGCGACGCAGATCGGGGAGGGGGAAGCTGTCGGGTGTGGGCAGGCCGCCCGCGAGCGAGAGCATGTTCGGCATCTCGGTGACCTTGAGCAGGTCGCGGATGGCCGAGGAGCGGAGCCCCTTGGTGCGGGTGGCGAACTGGAACGACATCGCAGCGCACCGTAGTGCGCCGACCACACCGCGAGCCTGGTGCTGCTGCCACCACCCGTGCGCGAACATGCGCCCATCACGTCGCCGCCGCCTGCCCCGCCTCGTGGCCCGAGACCGATGGCATCGGCCGGTTCCTCGCGGCCGAGCGCGAGGAGCACTTCGCGGCGCTCCTGCGCGACGACACGGCCATTCGTCATGCCGAGGGCCGTGCCACCGACGACCCGGCCCACTACCGAGCGCTGCCCGACGTACCGGCTGCCCATCCGCTGCACGACCAGTGGCGGATGCGCGACCTCAGTATCGACGAGCATGACGGGCTCGGCGCAGCGCGGCACTTCGAGCGTCACTTCCCGTGTCGTCAGGCAGAGATGGATGCGCTGCCGGTGGCCGACGCGTCGGTGGACCTGGTGGTGTTCAACGCGAGCCTGCACTACAGCACCGACCTCGCGGTCACGATGACCGAGGCGCTGCGCGTGCTCGCTGCGGGCGGTCGGATCGTGGTGATGGACTCACCGATCCATCGCCATGAGGCGGACGGTGCCGCCATGGTGGCCGAACGAGCCGACGACTTCGCCCGACGGTTCGGCACCCGCAGCGACCATGTGCCGTCGATCGGCTTCCTCACCTCAGCGCGGCTCCGCGAGGTCGGTGAGTCGCTGGGCCTCGAGTGGGCCACGCACCGGGTGTGGTACGGCTGGCGGTGGGCGTGGCGCCCGTGGCGCAACCGCCTGCGCCGGCGGCGCGCTCCGAGCAGGTTCGCGCTCCTCGTCGCGACCCGTCGCCGTGGGTAAGGTCCCTGGCGGGGACACAGGAAGGCGGTGCACATGACCGAGACCGCGCTGACGCGCGACGAGGCGATCGCCGTGCTCACAGGAGCAGGGCAGCCGTACGAGATCGCGACTGCGAACACGGCGCGAGGGCGCGAGCGGGTCTTCGTGCACGCGCCGCCGACGCTGCGCGATCTGTTCACCTCCACGTGCACCGATCAGCCGTTCCTGGTGTTCGAGGACGAACGGCTCACGTTCCGCGAGGCGTGGTCGCGGGCGTCGGCCATCGGCCACCACCTCGTGCACGACCTCGGGGTCACACGCGGTGACCGCGTGGCGATCTCGATGCGCAACTATCCCGAGTGGATGCTGGCGTGCTGCGCCGCCACGTCCGTGGGTGCGGTGGTGGTGGCGATGAACTCGCTGTGGACGGCTGACGAGATGGAGTACGGGCTGGTCGACTCCGGGGCCACCGTGCTGTTCGCCGATGCCGAGCGCGCCGACATGGCCGGCGAGCTGTCGACGGCCGGGTCGGTGACCGTGGTGCCCGTGCGCACGGGCAGGGACGACGATCTCGACCGGCGGATCGCCACGCTCGACGGAAGGGCGATGCCCGACCAGGCGCCGGCGGCCGACGATCCGGCGATCATCCTGTACACCTCGGGCTCGACGGGTCGTCCGAAGGGTGTGGTGTCCACCCATCGCAACGTGGTGTCGGCACTGTTGATGTGGGAGCTCGAGGCGCGGCAGCAGGCGCTGCGCGCGGGCGTACCGGCCGGCGGCGCGTCGTCGCAGCCCACGGCGCTGTTGGCGGTGCCGATGTTCCACGTGCTCGGCATGCACGCCGTGTACCTGGCGTCGTACCGCGCGCAGCGTCGCCTGGTGTGCATGCGCAAGTGGGACCCGGTCGTGGCTGCCGAGCTCATCGAACGCGAACGTGTCACTGCGTTCAGCGGCCCACCGGCCATCACCGGCGACCTCGTGCGCGAGGCGAAGCGCACCGACCGCGACCTGTCGTCGCTCGCCAGCGTGGGCGGGGGTGGCGCTGCCCGAGCACCCGAGCAGGTGCGGCAGATCGACGCGTCGTTCCGCAACGCCAGCCCGGGCACCGGGTGGGGGATGACCGAGACGAACGCCGTGGGCACCATCATCAACGGCAGCGAGTACCTGGCACGGCCGATGAGTTCCGGGCGGTGTCTCGAACTGCTCGAGTTGCGTGTGGTCGACGACGACGGCACCGTGCTGCCGGCCGGTGCGCGTGGTGAGCTGCAGATCCGCGGCACGTCGATGTTCGTGGAGTACTGGAACCGGCCCGATGCCACGGCCGACTCGTTCGTCGACGGCGGATGGTTCCGCACCGGCGATGTGGCCTACCTCGACGACGACGGGTTCCTGTTCATCGTCGATCGCATCAAGGATCTGATCATCCGCGGCGGTGAGAACATCGGCTGTGGGCAGGTGGAGGCCGCGTTGTTGGCGCATCCCGAGGTGCTGGAGGCCGCGGTGTACGCCGTGCCCGACGAGCGCCTGGGGGAGGAGGTGGCGGCGACGTTGCACGGCACCGATCGCCTCGACCTCGCCGAGCTGCGTGCCTTCCTCGACGCGCACCTGGCGAAGTACGAGGTGCCTCGTCATCTCTTCGTGCACCCCGCACCGCTGCCGCGCACGGGCTCGGGCAAGGTGTTCAAACGGCAGTTGCGCGACGAGGCCGTCGCCACGCTGTCCGGCTCCACGCAGGGTGCGTGACCAGGCACGTTGCGTGTTCGCGGTACTAGTACCAATGTCCACTTCCGAGGCGACCGCGACGCAGGTGACGATGGTCGGGTGAACAGCGGGCCCACTCCCCCCACGGCGCGCCACGATCTCCCGTCGGCATCCGGCGGCCCTGGTGCTCTCTCCCGCGCAGCCAGGGCGCCGGAGTCGACGGGTGCGGCGGCGGTGACCTCCAGTTGGTCGGCCGCGTGGTCGGGCACCGCCCGCGTCGCCCGCCGCCTCACCATGCCCGTCGCCTGGACCCTCACGCTCGCCGTGTGCGCCGGCAGTGCGTTCGCGGTGCGCGACGTGGTGTTCCCGCAACTCGGCGAGTCGTCCGCGCCCGCGCTCTGGGAGCCGCGCCGCAGCGAGGACACGTCCCCGTCGTTGGGTGCCACGTCGAGCATCAACTCCGTCGACGGTCCGCAGGTCACCGACGACGTCACCACCACGGCGACGTCCGTCCTCCCGACGTCGAGCGACGAGGTCACCACCTCCGCCTCCGACGATGCGTCCGGCAGTGGGCGCAGCAACGGATCCAACCAGGGGCCGGTGGCCACCGCGCCGCGCACGTCGATGCCGGCGCCGAGCACCACCGACGACCACGGTGGTACCAGCAGCACGTCGTCCCCGTCGTCTCCGTCGTCCTCGTCGCCGTCCACGTCGAGCGATCCGTCGACCTCGGCACCCACCACCAGTGACGCGCCGACCACCAGTGACGCAACGGGCGATACGATCCCCGTCACCACCTCGGGCGGGGGCACCGGTTCCGGCCGTGGTGGCGACCGTCATGACCCTCTTCCCTGAGACCACTCAGGCCGACGCAGCATCGTCCGACCTGCTCGCATCGGCGGCGCCGTTCGATCTCGGCGCGCCGCAGCAGCGCCGCAGCAGCGTCAGCGCCACCGCCCAGGCGCCGGTCTCGGTGCGCCGCCTCGTCGTGCGGTTCGCACTGGCGGGGTTGCCGGTGCTGGCGGCCGCCATCGTCGTCACCGCCATCGCCAGCGTGCGCATCGGCACCAAGCTCGGCATCGACGACGCCAAGCGCGTCAGTTACGCCTCCGCGTTGCTGGTGGAGGAGCAGGCGCTCCAGGAGGAGTTGCTCGAGGGCGACCCTGACGCCATCGCGGCGATGGACGCGTTCGTGCGGCAGTACATCCTGCGCAGTTCGCTCATCAAGGTGAAGATCCACACCGGCGACGGCACGATCATCTACTCCAACGAGCCGCTCCTCATCGGCCAGGCCTTCCCGATGGGCGAGGAAGAACTCGAGGTGCTCAACGGCGAGGTCGACGTCGACGCCGAGATCAGCGACCTCTCCAAGGAGGAGAACACCCTCGAGACCGAGGAGCGACTGCTCGAGGTGTACCGCGGTATCCGCACGCCCGAGAGTCAGACCCCTGTGCTGTTCGAGACCTACTTCCGCTACGACGACGTGCGCGACGTGGGTCGCGACCTGTGGCGCCAGTTCGCGCCCATCGCCGTCGGTGCGTTGCTCATCCTGGCGCTCGTGCAGATCCCGTTCGCCATCTCGCTGGCGCGGCGCCTGCGTGCCGGCCAGCAGCAGCGTGAGCGACTGTTGCAGCATGCGATCGACTCGTCCGACGCCGAGCGCCGGCGCATCGCGAGCGACCTGCACGATGGTGCCGTGCAGGACCTCACGGGAGTGTCGATGTCGCTCACGGCCGGCGCGCGCAGCACCGACGACCCCATCACCCGGGAGACCATGGTCGATGCCGGCACCAAGATCCGTGAGACCGTGAAGTCGCTGCGCTCGATGCTCGTCGACATCTACCCGCCGAACCTCTACCAGGAAGGTCTGCAGAGTGCGCTCGCCGACCTGCTCGGTGCCGTCCACAACCGCGGCGTTGCCACTCGCCTCGATGTCGATCCGCGAGCGGCGGGGCTGTCGCGCGAGGTGGTGAGCCTGCTCTACCGCAGCGCGCAGGAGACCCTTCGCAACGTGGCGGCGCACGCCCACGCCACCGAGGTGGCGGTCACCGTGGCGGTCGATGGCGACACCGGCATCCTGGTCATCCAGGACGACGGCGTGGGATTCGACCTCGACACGTTGGCCAACCGGGCCAAGCGCGGTCACGTCGGTCTGCGCAGCCTCGCCGGTCTCGTGCACGATGCCGGTGGTGCCATCCAGATTCGATCCCTGCCCGGTGTGGGCACACGAGTGGAAGTGCGCGTCGGCCGATGACCCAACCCATCAGAGTGCTCGTGGTCGACGACCACGTCATCGTGCGCAACGGCCTGGCGCAACTGCTGGCCACCACGGCCGAGTTCGAGCTCGTCGGCGCGGCCGGCGACGGTCGTGAGGCCATCGAGATGGTGGCGGCGTTGCGTCCCGACGTGGTGCTGATGGATCTGTCGATGCCCGAGATGGACGGCGTGGAGGCCACGCAGCGCATCTCGGCGGCCCACCCCGAGGCGAAGATCGTCATCCTCTCGTCGTTCTCCGAGCATCAGCGGGTGTTGGCCGCCCTCGATGCCGGCGCCGAGGGCTACGTGCTGAAGCACGCCGATCCCGAGCAGATCCTGGCCGCCATCGACGCCGTGCACCGCGGTGGGGCGCCCATCGACCCGCAGGTCGCGCGCGTGCTGCTCGACGTGAAGCGCAATGCGCCCACGGCGCGCGGGGTGCTCACCGACCGTGAGGAGGAAGTGCTGCGGCTCGTGCAGTCCGGCCTCGCCAACAAGCAGATCGGCCGCCAGCTCGGCATCTCCGAGCGCACCGTGAAGGCCCACCTGACGAAGATCTTCCAGACCCTCGGTGTGGCCGACCGCACTCAGGCGGCACTGTGGGCCGC
>SXGT01144771.1_pt1 | contig 36609 bp, 29 predicted proteins | sample 3176221 | NCBI WGS metagenome assembly SXGT01 (sample SAMN11356862, study PRJNA531348) | freshwater metagenome | isolation source: freshwater sample F1-120 | place: China: Fuxian Lake, Yuxi | collected 2017-12-25 | reverse complement strand
TGGGTGCAAATCCTCAAGGCCGTGCTGCTGATGAGCGGCTCGCGCTTCCTCAGCATTCTCGTCCTGAACCACATTGATTACAGCTTCGTGAAGTTCTTCGAGGCCATCGGCAAAGTCCCCGTCGCCGGGCCGGACGGAACCATCGTCCACAAGGACTTCCTCAAGCCCGGCCTCATCTTCGGCCTCGAAGTCACGAAGGGCTGGGGGCCGATTGACCTCATCTCGCTCGGCCTCGCGCTCGTCTTCGGCACCGCCGGGCTGCCGCACGTCCTCGTGCGCTTCTACACCGTGCCGGACGCGAAGACCGCGCGCATCAGCGTGGTGTGGGCGATGATCATCATCGGCGCGTTCTACATCATGACCACCTTCCTCGGCTTCGGCGCGGCAACGATTCTGACCCCGGCCAACATCTCCGTGGAGAACATGAGCGCGCCGCTGCTGGCCAAGGCGCTCGGCGGCGAAATCTTCTTCGCGTTCATCAGCGCCGTGGCCTTCGCGACCATCCTCGCCGTCGTCGCCGGCCTGACCATCAGCGCCAGCACGAGCTTCGCGCACGACTTCTACACAAACGTCCTGCACCACGGACGCGAGCGCGGCCCGGGCGAGGAAGTTCGCGTCGCGCGCATCGCGGCCTTTGTCGTGGGCGCGGTGGCCATCGTCCTCGCCATTAAGCTCCAGACTATAAACGTCGCGTTCCTCGTCGGCCTCGCCTTCGCCGTCGCCGCGAGCGCGAACCTGCCGGTCATCGTCCTCTCCCTCTTCTGGAAGCGCTTCAACACGGCGGGCGCGGTCTGGGGCCTGGGCGTCGGCCTTGTCGGCAGCATCGTCCTCATCATTCTCAGCCCGAGCGTCATGGACCCCAATGGCAAGGCGCTCATCAACGCCGAGCCGTGGTTCCCGCTGAAGAACCCCGGCATTGTCAGCATCCCGCTGGGCTTTATCGCCGCGTGGTTGGGCACGATTCTGAGCAACGACCGCACGAGCGAAGAGAAGTTCGCCGAGCTGACCGTCCGCGCGAACACCGGGCTCGGCGCGGAAAAAGCCACGTCGCACTAGACGCCGCACCACTAACCGGCACGGACCTGCACTAATGAAGACGGCGGCTCCGATTAGTGCAGGTCAGTGCAAGTTAGTGGTTCGAAAACCCGCCTCCACTCGCCGGGCCTTTATCCAACGCGGTGCCTGGATGCTGTCCGCCGCTTCCAGTCTCGCCGACTCGCTCGCTGCCGATTCTGCCTCAGCCCCCGCGCTCCGCATCGGCCTGCTCACCGACCCGCACTACGCCGACATCCCGGCGAAGGGCAAGCGCCACTACCGCGAATCCCTCGGCAAGGTGCGAACCGCTGTCGAGCGGTTCAACGAGGCGAAGGCCGACTTCGCCGTCGAGCTAGGTGACTTCATTGACGAAGCGACCACGGTCGAAGGTGAAATCACGCACCTAAAAACCATCGAAGCCGAATTCGCCAAGTTCCGTGGCCCGCGCCATTTCGCCCTCGGCAACCACTGCGTCTGGACGCTCACCAAGGAGCAGTTTTACGCGAACTGCGCCGCGAAACGCAGCCCCTACTCATGGGATCACGCGGGCTTTCATTTCATCGTGCTCGACGCCTGCTTCCGCGCAGACGGCACGACCTACGGCGCGAAGAACTTCACCTGGAATGACAGGGAAATTCCCGAGCCGCAGCGCCGCTGGCTGGCTGCCGACCTCGCGGCCACGCGCCTGCCCACGCTGGTTTTCGTCCACCAGCGCCTCGACACCACCGGTGACTACGCCGTGAAGAGCGCCCCGGCGGTGCGGGAGATTCTGGAACGCGCGGGCAACGTGCTCGCGGTCTTCCAAGGCCACCACCATCGCAACGACTACCGGGAAATCGGCGGCATCCATTACTGCACGCTCATGGCGATGGTGGAAGGCAACGGCGCGGAGGACACCGCGAGCGGCGTGCTCGAAGTCTTCCGCGACAGCAGCCTCAAGCTGAACGGCGCGTTCAAGCAATCGAGCTACGCGTGGAAGTCAGGCAAGGCGCACGCCCAATGAAGCCGCAGTTTCAACAGCCCGGCGCGGGAACGCCGTTTGAAATGAACGCTCGTGATCTGGGCGTTTCTCTCCCTCCGGTCGCCGGCTTCCGCCCAAACCCCACCGCCTGCGGGCGCACTCGTCGCGAGTTCCTGTGGCAGGCAGGCGCGGGCTTCGCGGGGCTGGGCTTGCTGGACATTCTCCAGCGCGACGGCTTCTTCGCCTCCGCTCAGGCCGCGTCGCCGGTCGCGCAGTCGCCGCTGGCTCCACGCGCGCCGCATTTTCCGACCAAGGCCAAGCACGTCATCTTCCTCTTCATGAACGGCGCGCCCAGCCAGGTGGACACGTTCGACCCAAAGCCCGAGCTCGCGAAGCATCACGGCAAACCTTACGCCGGCAAAATCAAAGCCGTCGGCTCGAACGGCCGGCCTGTCGGCTACCTGATGCAGACGCCGTTCGAATTCAAGCCGCACGGGCGCAGCGGACTGCCCGTCAGCAGCCTTTTCCCGCACACGTCGAAGTTCGCCGATGACCTCTGCGTGCTGCGCTCGCTCTACACGGACACGGCGGCGCACGCGTCCGGCTGCCTCCAGATGAACACCGGCAGCATCTTCATCGGCCGGCCCAGTCTCGGCGCGTGGTTGAGCTACGGCCTCGGCACGCAGAACGCCGCGTTGCCAAGTTTCGTGGTGATGACCGATCCACGCGGCGGGCCGATTGGCAGTGCGTCGAACTGGACCGCCGGTTACATGCCCGCCGCGTATCAGGGCACGCTCTTCCGCAGCAAAGGCAATCCGCTGCTCGACCTCGCCACGCCCGAGAGCGTCAGCCCGCGCGCGCAACGCCGCTCGCTCGACCTGCTCGCCGAGCTGAACGAACAGCATCGCCGCGAACGCCCGCAGGAGTCCGAGCTGGCCGCACGCATCCTCTCCTACGAGCTCGCCTACCAGATGCAGACCAGCGCCGCGGGCGTCGTGGACTTGAAGGACGAACCCGCTGCGACACGCGAACTCTACGGCCTCGACCACCCGCTCACCGCCGACTTCGGGTCGAAGTGCCTCGTCGCGCGCCGGCTCATCGAGAAGGGCGTGCGCTTCGTGCAGCTCTACTCCGGCGGCGGCCACCTCGAAGACACCTGGGACGGCCACAGCGATTGCATCAAGAACCACACGCTCCACGCGGGCGAGACGGACAAGCCCATCGCCGCGCTCATCGCCGACCTCAAGCGCACCGGCCTGTGGGACGAGACGCTGCTGGTCTGGGGCGGCGAGTTCGGCCGCACGCCCACGAGCGAAGGCGTGGGCAAGCCGGGCCGCGACCACAACTGGCACGGCTTCTCGATGTGGCTCGCAGGCGCGGGTGTGAAGGGCGGGCAGTTCATCGGCGCGACGGACGAGCTGGGCTTCGAGGCCGTCGAGGAGCTCCACCACGTCTCCGATTTGCACGCGACCATTTTGCATCTCATGGGTTTGGATCATGAGCGGCTCACGTATTTCTACCAAGGCCTGGAGCAGCGCATCACCGGCGTGCGCGGGGAAGTCATCCGCAAGGCGCTGGCGTAATCCGAGCTGGCGGAGATGAACCACGCCTCCAGTTGGATTCACTTCGCGCCGGGTAAACGCACCACATCAAACTCCAGCCGAAAGTCCTTCGGCGTCCGGAGGTTCTCTGGCCACAACAGTGAAACGCCCACCACCAGCCGCCAGCGCCGCCGGATGCGTTGCGACAATTGCTTCACTTGGGCAGGTAGATACACCATCGTCCGGCGCAGAAGAAGTAAACATTGGATGCCACCATTGCAGTTCTGAGCTTGATGCCTGGTTGACCGGCATGCGCCTGCGGCCTTCGACGACAACCAGCTTCGTCCCCGTTACCACATGGCTCTGATCATCAACCGCCCCGCCTCGTCCGGCCGCAATCCCGCACCCACCCGCACCCTGCTGCTGGTGGATGACGACGCCGCGATGCTCTTCCAGCGACAGGGCTGGCACCTGCTCGAGGCCGACAGCATCCCGACCGCGATGAAGCTCTGGGAGGCAAACCTGAAATACATTGATGCCGTCGTGACGGACTACCAGTTCGATGGCACGCAAACTGGGCTGGACCTCGTGATGTTCGTGCAAGGCCGGCGGCGCGGCTTCCCGTGCGTCGTCATCAGCGGGACGTGGGTCGCGGAGAAGACCCCGCGCGACGAGCCGCACAACAATGTTTATTACCGCGCCAAGCCCTTCGAGATGCGCCAGCTTCTCGACTTGGTCAACCGCATCAGCGCGCCCAGTGGTGCCGCGACGAAGCAGGCCTGAGCGGCTTCACGGCGCAAACTTCACCGCCACAGCCTCGCGCTCGAAGTCATTCGCCGACATGAGCGGCTGCGCCTTCAGCCCGCCCAGCGGGGCGATGAAGCGGTCGGGGATCTGCTCCAGGCGCGTGTTGTAGTAGGTGGCGATCTCGTTGAAGTAACCCCGCGCCAGCGCGATGCGGTGCTCGGTGTCCACGAGGGATTTTTGCAGTTCGAGGAACAGCGGCTGCGCGGTGAGTTCCGGGTAGGCCTCGCGCACGGCGATGAGCACTCTCGTGCAAGCCTCGTAGTCCGGCCCGGCGACACCTGGCGGCGTGGCGGTCTGCTGTGCGCGCAGCAACGCGATGTGCTCCTGCAGCTTCGCTTCGTGGTCACGCAGGCCGGTCACGGTGGCGACGAGATTGGGAATGAGGTCGAAGCGCCGCTTGAGCTGCACGTCCACCTGCGCCCAGCCCTGCCGCACACGCTGGCGCAGGTCCACCATGCTGTTGAACACCATCCACACCCAGCCGAGCACGACCGTGAGTCCGAACCCGAACGCGGGCAGCAGATAGAACGGCCAAAGCTGCTCAAGGTTCTTGTTCTGTGCCCCGTCCCGCCAAACGAAGCCGCCCACCACCAGCACGAGGCCGAAGCTGAGCCAGCCCCAAAAAGCCCACGCAAAACCCGAGCTGATCTGCTGCTCGCTGCGGGTGGAGATGAGAAACATCGGCGCGCTCTTGTCCGCCGCGATTTCCGGCGCGACGACGTCCACCCGCTCGCGTGACTGGCCCATCACGTAGATGGGTGTGTGCAGTGGAAGGGCTCGCTCGTGGAAACGGCGGTGCCCCGTCGAGTCCATGATGCCGCCGGGCGGGCCTTTGCCATAGTAGAGCGGGTCCCAGCGCGTGCAGGTCTGGTCGAACACTTCGAGCGCCTCGACATCTGCGCCCTCGGGTTGCACCAGGACCGCGCCGCAGTCGTCGTTGAGGTAGAAGGAAATCATCTCGCCGCCGCTGGCCACAGTGGTCCAACCGCTCTCCACTCGCGTGCGCGTCTGCGACTTGCCGTCGCTGTCGGTGTAAGTCTCGGTGACGACGCGCCGCCATTCCTCCTCGACGCTCCATGAGTAATGGACGCACCGGCACGTCGCCAGAAAACTGGTGAGCGGCGCATCCACCTCCGCCGTGCCTTTCAGCTCGACGAGACCAATGAACACGCCCGTTGTCTTCGACGTGGGCAGGTTGTCCACGAGCCGACGCCGCCTGCCCGCGCGCATCGCGCCGAGCAGGCACAGGAAGCCCAGCACGCAGCCAATTACTGGCAGCCACGGGGCGAAATCGTTCATGGGCCTTGGCTATAGCAAAGCCGGGCGGGTGAAGAACACTACAGAAACCGGGCGGGAGTGGAGGGAAGACTCAAATCCACTGACCTGCACTGACCACCACCAATCCGGAACGGAGCCAGCAAAGCAATGGCCTCGTCTCGATGCCCACTCCCATTAGTGCCAGTCAGCGCAGGTGAGTGGTTCGTGAAGTGCGGCCGCTTTCCCCGATGGCCCGCCCAGATTTCTCAATGGTGACATGTCAACAGTCTCTTGGTAAACCATCCGCCGTGAAACGAAACCGCACCTCGCCCGGCCCGCGCTATCAGGCCCTCATCCAGTTGCTCCGCACCGCCGAGGAGCTGTGGAACGCCAGCCGCGTCTTCTTCGCCCGCTGGGACCTCAGCCCCAGCCAGTTCAACCTCCTCAACGTCCTCAACGACTTCCCCGCCGGCTGCACGCAGTCGGACCTCAGCCGCCAGCTCATCATGCACCGCTCGAACGTCACCGGCCTCGTGGACCGCCTCGCAGAGCGTGGCCTGGTCACGCGCCAGGAGAACGCCACCGACCGCCGCGCCTGGCTGGTGGTGCTCACACCTCCCGCCCGCAAGCTGCTGGCCGAAATTTACCCGCACTACCACGCCGCCGCCGAACAGGTCTGGGGCAAGCTCCCCGCCGCCCGCGCTGACAAGCTCGTCGCCGAACTCACCACCATCAGCGAGAACGCCACCCGCATCGCCAGCACCAACGCCTGACCCGCCGCCATGAACTCCCCTCGCAACTACCCCCTCCTCCTCGCCAGCCAGTTCCTCGGCGCGTTCGGCGACAACGCCATCCTCGCCGTCATCGTCGGCCAGCTCACGCTGCTTCAGAAGGCCGGCGCGATCACCTCCGACGAACTCCGCACGCGTGGCACCCTCTACACCAGCATCCTGTTCATCCCCTACATCCTGCTCGCGCCGCTCGCGGGCTACCTCAACGACCGCTACGCCAAGACCAGTTGGCTCGCCGGCGGCAACCTTCTCAAGCTCCTCGGCACCGCCATCTGCGCATTGAGCATCTGGTTCGGCTACGCGTGGCAGGCGCTTGGCTACTTCATCGTCGGCATTGGCTCCGCGTTCTATGGCCCAGCCAAGTATGGCATCCTTCCGGAGATTCTACCCACCGACCGCCTCGTCAAGGCCAACGGCATGGTCGAACTGCTCACGCTGCTGGCCATCCTCACCGGCGCCATCGGCGGCTCGGTCATGGTGGACCAGCTCCCCGTCGGCATCTGCTACATCGCGCTGGCTGGAATCTTCATCGCCTCGCTCGCCCTCAACCTCGTCATGGACCGCACGCCCTCCGACGCAGCGGTGCGGCTCTCGGCAAGTGTCGGCGAGTTCTTCACCCACTTGACCGCCCTCTTCGCCGGGCCGCGCCTGGGCAAAGTCCTCATCGGCACCGCGCTCTTCTGGGTCTGCGGAGCCACCATGAAAATCAACTTCCAAGCCTGGGGCCTCGAAGCCCTCAAGCTCCCGGACAACACGCAAATCGCCCTGCTCGGCCTGTGGTTAAGCGTCGGCGTCATGCTCGGCAGTCTGGCCGCCGGGAAGTTCTATCCCGTCAGCGACCTGCGTCACACGCGCGGTTTCGGGCTATTGTTAGCGGGGATGTTGCTCGCCGTGTTTGCCATCGAGCCGCTGGGCTTGCAACACATCGGCCAGCACATGATCACCCAGCTCAAGCCCGACGGCACGACCGTCACCGTGCTCGCCGTCCTGCCCGTCGTGATGGCGCTGCTCGTGGGCGCGGGCCTCGCCGCCGGCCTCTTCCTCATCCCGCTCAACGCCTCGCTCCAAGCCGAGTCCGACCCCACCAAGCTGGGCAAAACCATCGCCGTGCAGAACCTCTTCGACAACCTCGGCATGATGCTCGCAGGCCTGCTGGTCTTCGTGTGTGTGAAGGTGCACCTCTCCGCCTCGCACGTCTTCATCGCCCTGGCCGTGCTGGTCGTCGCCGTCATCGCTTGGCTGAAATTCCCCGTGCTGGTGAAGGGTGAGGCGAAGGCGGCGAGCTGATGGCCTGCCCGCGAATCACGCGAATTGACGCGAATGAAAACCAACGACCCCGAACCCACTGGAGCGCGGACGCCCACGTCCGCAGCCGCCGCTGCCCAAGCCGAACCCGCTGTGAACGTGGGCGTCCGCGCTCCTGAAGCAGCGGTCCTTGGCTGGCGCGCGACCGTTGGCTGGGGCGCGGTTGCCGTGGCGAGCTTCCACCTCGCGTTTCTCTTTCCCCCACTGGCGTTCCTCATCGCATTCTATCTCCTCGCCGGCTTCCATCTGTCCGAAGTCGCCACTCCGCGCGCTGCGATGTGGGCAGGCGTGACCGTCGGATTACTCTGCTTCGGGCCGCAACTTGGGTTCTTCTACACCATCTTCGGAATGTCAGCAGCGGCGCTATGGGCGGTGTTGGCGTTCTGGCTGGGGATGTATGTGATGACACAGCACCTCCTCCGTGCCCGCTTTGGCGTGAGGACGGCGATATGGCTGGCCCCCGTGCTGTGGCTTGGCTTCGAGTTCTTCCGCAGCGAACTCTACTTCCTGCGCTTCACTTGGCTGGGTGCGGGCTATGCGTTTGCCGAGGGGCCGAACCTCGCGGTGATTTACTGGCCGGGGGTGTATGGCGTCGGTTTCCTCGTCATGGCCGTCGCCACTTGGCCGTCGCTCTTGAGAAACTCGGGGTGGAAACCAGCCACCGGTTGGCTCATTCCAGCTATCGCGTGGCTGTGTATCTTTCCCTTTGGCTCTTCACCGGCGACACCAGCGGATGCCAAGCCCCTCCGCATCGCCGCCGTGCAAATCGAGCACAAGCACGACCTTGAAGTCCTCGAAGCCCTGAAACTCCTCCGCGCGAAGCATCCTGAAGCCGAAGTGCTCGCATTGAGCGAACTGGCCTTCGACGGCACGGCTCCCTATCCAGGCGACCTCGCACTCCTCAGCGGCACGCTCCGGCTCGGTGAGCCGGGACGGATTCCACCCGACCGCCTACTCGGCAGACTGTGCGCTTGGGCGAGTTTTGGGTTGCTCGGCTGGCTTGCTTTCAACGCGATTCGGGGCAAGAAACAGCCTTACCCCGCCGCCTCGTAATCATAATCCTGCTCCTAATCTTAATCCTGCTCCCGCGCTTCATCCTCTCCTAATCCCCCTCCACCATGAAAACCCTCCTCCGCCTCCTCGTCCGCCTCCTCTTCCGCTTCCGCGCCTTCAACGAGGCCGCCCTCCGCACCCCCGGCCCCGTCCTCCTCATCCCCAACCACACCTCGTGGTTCGACTGGCTCTTCCTCGGCGTGTGCCTCGAGGACGACTGGAAGTTCGTCACCTCCAGCACCACCGCCAAGAAGTCCTGGCTGCACAAGTTCGTCATGGTCAACGACCGCACCTTCCCGATAGACAACGCCTCCCCCTACGCCGTGAAGCACATGGCGGAGTTTCTCTTGAAAGGCGGCAAGCTCGTCCTCTTCGCCGAGGGCCGGCTCTCGAAGACCGGCACCCTGATGAAGCTCTTTGATGGCACCGGCTTCCTCATCCACAAGACCCACGCGAAGGTCATCACCGCCTACCTGCGCGGCGCGAGCAGACTTCCTTACTCGCCTAATCCCGGATGGAAACGCTGCTTCCCCACCGTCACCGCGCACTTCAGCGACGCCCTCTCCGCACCCCATGCAGAGCACCTGAGCACCTCGCAGAGCCGCGCCCTCTTCACCCGCTGGCTGCGCGATGCGATGGTCGGCCAGCAGTTCCGCACCGAGATGGATTTTGGCCCCGCGACCCTCCCCGCCGCCATCGCGGAAGCGGCGGCGGACATGCCGGGCAAAGTTATCCTCGAGGACGCCACGCTCTCGGCCCTCACTTATCGGAAACTCCTCCTCGGCGCGCGGCTCATGGGCGAGCGCATCGCAGCGGCGGGTGCAGCCTCGGCCTCCAGCCCATCCCACATCGGCGTGCTGCTCCCGAACGTCAACGCCACCCCCGTCGTCCTCCTCGCCCTGTGGCAACAGGGCAAAGTCCCCGCCGTCTTGAACTACTCCACCGGAACGGCCACGATGCTCGCGTGCATCGAGCTGGCCGGTCTGAAGCAAGTCGTCACCTCCCGCACCTTCCTCGCGCGGGCGAAGCTCGACGCCGCGCCCTTCGAGCAAGCCGGCGTGCAACTCCTCTACCTCGAAGACCTCCGCAAACTCATCACTAGCTGGGACAAGGCCACAGCATTCCTCAGCACCCTCTTCAACTTTCAACTCTCAACTTTCAACTCTCAACCAAGCGACACCGCCGTCATCCTCTTCACCAGCGGCTCCGAAGGCGTCCCCAAGGGCGTCGAGCTGACGCACCGCAACATCCTTGCCAACATCCGCCAGATGATGGCCGTCACGGACCTGACGGACCAGGACCGGCTCTTCAACTGCCTGCCGCTCTTCCACAGCTTCGGCCTCACCGTCGGGCTCCTCGTGCCGCTGGTGCGGGGGATGTATTGCTTTATTTATCCCTCGCCGCTGCATTACCGGGTCATCCCCAGCGTGCTCTACGACCGCGACTGCACCGTGCTTCTGAGCACCAACACCTTCCTCAACGGCTACGGCCGGAAGGCCCACACCTACGACTTCCGCTCGATGCGCTATCTCTTTGCGGCGGCGGAGAAACTACAGGAAGCCACTGCCCAGACGTGGTCACAACGTTTCGGCGTGAGGGTGCTGGAAGGCTACGGCGCAACGGAATGCGCCCCCTGCCTCAGCGTCAACACTCCGCTCGAGCCAAGCTACGGCTCCGTAGGCCGCTTCATGCCCGGCGTCGAGTGGCGATTGGAATCCGTGGAAGGGATTGGCGAAGCCCCCCCTCAACCACCGCCCCACCAACCCACGGCCCCCCATTCTCCCAACGCTAATCCCCAGACCCCAGACCCCAGACCCCAGACCCCAGCGGTGCCCACCGGCCGCCTCTTCGTCCGCGGCCCCAACATCATGAAGGGCTACCTCAACCTGGATGCCAACGCCAAGTTCCAAGCTCACGGCGGCTGGTATGACACTGGCGACATCGTCAGCGTGGATGCCGATGGCTTCGTCACCATTCGCGGACGCCTCAAGCGCTTTGCCAAAATCAGCGGCGAGATGGTCAGCCTCACGGCGGTCGAGGACGCCTTGGCTGGCGCGTTCCCGCACTACGGCCTCCGCATGGCCACCGCCGTCGTCACGCGTCCCGACGAGGACAAGGGCGAGGCCCTCATCTGCTGCACGAACGAGCCGAGACTCACCTCCGCTGAGATACGCGATGCCATCAAGTCCAAAGGCCTCTCGAACCTCTGCGTGCCGCGCGAGATAGTCGTCGTGAAGGAAATCCCCAAACTCGGCACGGGCAAGACGAACCACCGGGAGCTGCAGACGATGGTGCAGAGCAAGAAGTGAGGTCTGCCCGCGAATCCCGCGAATGCACGCGAATGGAAAACCTCTGGCCGCCTACGCCGCCGCCCGCACAGCGCCCGAGGATGGCCCTGCCTGCTCCCTCTCCCTTCATCGGATGAGGGGAGAGGGCGTGTGGGCTGACATGGCGGAGTTAAGCACGCTTCCCCTTTGCTCCCTCTCCCGGCGGGAGAGGGCTGGGGTGAGGGAGAAAACGTGCGAGGTCTTGGTGCATACTTACGCCCTTAGACTCCGTGGCCATTCTCCCTCACCCTCACCCTCTCCCGCTGGGAGAGGGCATAACGCCGTCCGTCTTGGTGTTTGGCCGGCCGCATTGCCGGTAGCTTGCGCCTTTCCCATTCGCGTCAATTCGCGTGATTCGCGGGCCATCTCTCTTTACCCATGACTCCTGCCATTCCTTCTCGCACCGCCCCACCCAAGCGCCGCTGGCCGCGCATCCTCGCCCTCACGCTCCTGTGCGTCAGCCTCGGTGGTTGCGTGGCTTGCCGGGTCTTTCACTCCGGTCCCTATCGCACTCCGGAGCCTCTCCCGGAGGTCAAGCTACTGGACATGCACGTCCACACGGCTGGCATAGGCGCGGGGGACAGTGGCTGCTTCATCTCCAAGCAGATGGAATCGAGCTGGAAACTAAACATCTATCTCAAGAGCTTCGGCACCACGCGGGAGGAAGTGCAGCAGAAGGGTGATGCATACGTGGTGCAACATATCTCCCGTCAGCTCGCGGGCAGCAAACATGTCGGACAGGCCATCCTCCTTGCCATGGATGGTGTTGTGGATGCCAATGGTGAACTAGACAAGTCACGGACGGAGATATATGTGCCCAATGCCTTCATCGCCCAGGAGACGGCGAAGACCACCAACCTCCTCTTCGGCGCGAGCATCAACCCGCTGCGCAAGGACGCCCTCGCGCAGCTTGATTGGGCCAAGGCCAAAGGGGCGCGCCTGGTAAAGTGGATTCCCAGCATCATGCAGTTTGACCCCGCCGATGAGCGGCTCACGCCCTTCTATCGGAAGCTGGTGGCACTCAAGCTCCCGCTCCTCACGCACGCCGGGCAGGAGCGCTCCTTCACCCACGCGCGCGATGAGCTGTGCGACCCGCAGCGTCTCCACCTCCCCCTGAAGCTAGGCGTGACGGTGATCGTCGCCCACATCGCCTCCACCGGCGCGAATGCCGGGCAGCGGGACACCGACCGCCTGGCCCCGATGATGGCGCAATACCCCAACCTCTTCTCCGAAATCTCCTCCCTCACACAAGTCAACAAGCTGGGCTATCTCAAGGAAGCCCTCACCCGTCCCGAGTGGCAGGGACGCCTTCTCCACGGCTCCGACTACCCGCTCATCAACACGGCGCTCTGCTCCCCGCACTTCTACCCCCTGCAACTGACCGGGGCAGAGCGCCGCCGACTCAGCGCGATTGAGAATCCGTGGGACCGGGATGTGGAACTCAAGCAGGCGCTGGGGGTGCCGAAGGAAGTCTTCACCCGCTCAAGACAGATGTTCCAATGACCGATGCGCCGATTGCAACCTGTCCAAAGTTGGCAGGCGAATGGGGGCAAACGAATGAGTTTCCAAGGGATTTATTCGCCTGCCCCCATTCGTTTGCCATCCCTTTGCAGGGTTCCGCCAGCGCCTCCCGCGCATGAGTGATGCCCTCCAAATCCGCGTCCACGGCGAGGCCGCGCTGCCGACGCTGATCTACCTGCCTGGCCTGCACGGGGACTGGCTGCTGGTGACGCGGTTCCGGCTGGCCTTGGCCGGGCGCGTGCGCTTCGTGGAGTTCACGTATCCGAACTCGGTGACGTGGTCGCTCGATGATTTCGCGGCGGCGGTGGCGGGGAAGCTGCGCGAGCACGGGATCGCGCAGGGGTGGGTGCTGGCGGAGTCGTTTGGGTCACAGGTGGCGTGGCCACTGTTGCAGGCGGAGGGGTTCCGGGCGGAGGGGCTGATCTTGGCAGGAGGTTTCGTGAAGCATCCGTGGCCGGTGGCGGTGCGGGCGACGGAGTGGCTGTTGCGCCGCGCGCCGTTGGCGTGGTTGACGGCGGTGGTGACGGGCTATGCGTTCGTGGCGCGGTGGCGGTTTAAGCAGGACCCGGAGGTCATGGCCGCGCTGCGGGAGTTTCGAGCACGATGGGGAGAACCGCTTCGCGCTGCGGCGGCGCATCGCACGCACTTGGTGGCGAACAACGACCCGCGTCCGCTCGCACGGTCGGCTCGGCTGCCGGTCTTTTCCCTCACGGGCGTGCTGGACCCGGTGGTGCCCTGGCCGCCGGTGCAACGGTGGCTTCGGCGCGAGTGTCCCGGCTGGCGCGCGAACCGCGTGGTGTGGACGGCGGATCACAATGTGCTGGGCACGGGCACGGCTTCGGCGGCGGCGCAGGTGTTGCAGTGGATGCAGGCGGACGCGGAAGGCCGGCGAAACCAAGATTGAACTTGAGCCGTGCGAGTTCGTTTGGCTTAATCCGCCCTCCCGCGCGAAAGCGCCCGGCTGAGTGGTAGGATACCCAAGTGGCCAACGGGGGCAGACGGTAAATCTGCTGGCTCACGCCTTCCCTGGTTCGAATCCAGGTCCTACCACCACCGCTCTTGATCCCCCTTTCCCACTGACCCCGCGGATGCAAATCTTCCCTTGCCAAGTGTGGAGGGCGGACGCATTTTTTCTCCAGAAGTCCTATAACAACCATGAAAACTCTGCGCTCACACTGCAGGCCGTCTTCTGCCCCGATGTCCAGAGGTTTCACACTCATTGAACTACTAGTCGTCATCGCTATCATAGCGATCTTGGCAGGGATGCTTCTGCCAGCGCTCGCCAAGGCGAAGGAGAAGGCCAAGCGGACCCAGTGCCTGTCCAATCAGAAGCAGGTCAGCGTGGCCTTCATGCTTTACGCCTCGGACCAGGATGACCGGACCACCTTCCAGAACGGAGGCCAAGTGAATTTCTTCGCCACCAGCGCGACTCCCAACTTCCTCGGCCTGCTGCAGCCGAGCATCGGCACCAACAGCAAGACCTTTTCCTGCGCTGCGGCGCGGCTTGAGTGGCAGAGCACGGCTAATTACGCCGACGCGAACAACGAGGCCATCATTATTGGTAACGCGGTAATCATGGGGGCCAATAATTTCACGCGCCGCCTTGTGAACGCGCCCAATCCGAGCGCCATTGTTGCCATGCAAGAAAGCTCGGCCAAGACTCACGTCGCTTGGCTCCGCCCTTCGGGCAACACCGCAAATCCGCGCATCTACACCAACTGGCACCTGACGCGTCCGGCCAACTTTTACCCGGCGGTTCCTGCCTATCCCTTCGGCAACGAGTGGTATTCCTCCCTCCACGGCGGCGGCGGGAACCTTAATTACATGGACGGCCATGTGGAGTGGAAACACCACACCAAGCTTACCAGCGCGGACTTTGGTTTGCTAAACACCGCCGGGCAGGGCACTGACACCGTGGCCGCGCCATTCGGTGCCTCCTACACTGCCGCCTTCTAGGTTCCCGTGGATAAACCAAGACCTGGAGTGATGAAATCGTCACGAATAGCCCTGTTGGTGGTCATGGCAGGTCTACTGGTTTTTACGGGCTGTCGGCGCAGGCAACCAGCTCCATCCGCCGCTCCTCCACCCGAGGATGCCTCCGTATTAACACCCAAACCGGCTGATGTGACCACGCCTGCCCCAGGCACGCCGGCCGCAAAACCGGTAGCCGAACAGCCCACGCCAGACAGGCTTCCAACGGCTCCGAATGATTCCTCCCTGCGCTTTCCGATTCAGCAGGAACTCACCGGGGCGATTCATCTCTACTTGATGGACCACCAGAAGATGCCGGCGGATTTCGAGTCGCTCGTGAAGGGAAAATACATCAAGGCCATGCCTAAGCCGCCGCCGGGAAAACGCTTCGCCGTGGATCGGAACCGGATGCAGGTGGTGATCTTGGAATAGAGCGGCCGGACTCGAATCGACTGCGGCAGCGATCAACTTGCGCCCAGTTGCGAGTGACCGGCACGCCACCTCACAGGCGCAAAGAAACCCGACAGACTGCCGAGGCATGAAGCCATTTGTGTCCTGCCACTCGCTGCGATTCGCCTACGCGCTGGCCGCAGGTGGCGCGGCCATCGTGGTGCTGGGCTGCGTGGGTTGTGACAAGACCAAGCAGACTTCTCCCAGGCCCGCCGAAACCAACGCACCCGCTCCAAAGGCCGAGGCGCGTCCGCTGCCGACCCCGCCCACCCCGACAAACGCGCCCCCGAAGACAAAGCTGCCCGTTCGCACCCCGACCGAGTTGTTTCAGGAAGGGCTGGGCTTCTGGGATGGCAAGGGAGTGACGAAAGACGCGGCGGAAGCCGTGAGGCTCTTCACCCTGGCAGCGGAGCAGGGAAATGTGGACGCGCAGGCCTACCTCGCCGGGGCGTATCGCATCGGTGCTGGCGTGCCGAAGAATTCGGAGGAGACCGTGCGGTGGTTCCGGGCCGCCGCCGAGCGGGGCGATGCGCGATCGCAAGGCGTGCTCGCCTCGATCTACGGCACCGGCGAGGGCGTGCCTAAAGACCTCACCGAGGCGGCCAAGTGGTATCGCCTCGCCGCCGAGCAGGGCTTGGTGCGCGCGCAGGCGAACCTCGGCGCGTATTACTTCCTCGGCCAGGGCGTGGCCAAGGATCCGGTCGAGGCTTACAAGTGGCTGCATCTCGCCGCGCAAAAGGGCGACCAGGAGGCGGCGAAGAATCGCGGACTGGTGGCGCAGAAGTTGTCCGTGGCGCAGATGGCCGAGGGCCGGAAGCGTGCGGCGGAGTTCGTGCCAGCCAGGGCGAAGTAACCTTTGCTGCGACCGACTGGCGCGAAGTTTGGCCCCATGCCTTGACGCTTCGCCGCCGGGTGCCATTATCCACGGCGCGGTTTTCGGCTCCAACAGCTATGCCTACTTACGACTACGTTTGCGAGAAGTGCGGTCTCCAGTTCGAGAAATTCCAGTCCATGAACGACGCGCGGCTCACCGCGTGCCCCAAGGATGTGTGCGGCCAGAAGCGCTGGGGCAAGGGCAAGGTGCGCCGCGTCCTCGGCACGGGCGCGGGCCTGATCTTCAAGGGCAGCGGCTTCTACATCACCGACTACCGCAGCGAGAATTACAAGCAGGGGGCCAAGAAGGACACGGCTCCCACGGCCGCCGCCAGTGAGACCAAGGGTGCCGCCGACAGCAAGCCCGCCGCCGCGACTCCCGCTGCGGCTCCCGCCGCTCCCGCCAAGTCCGAGAGCAAGCCCGCCAAGCCCAAACGTTCGGCGCGTTGAAGCCGATGCATCCCTCCGCCGCCATCCGCGTCCGCGTCGCCCGTCCGGGCTTCGCTGTGATCGGGTTGCTGGCGTGGCTCGCGTGCGCCGGCGCTGCGCTCGGTCAACTGCGCAACCCGTTTCCCGGGCCGATGCGGCTGGAGAGCCGTTCGCAGCAGTTCATCGTGTTCGGCTCGCCAGCCGGCACCGCGATGGGGCCACCCTCGATCTCGCTGCTCGAAACCAATCACATGCAGATGGAGCCGACGATGCTGGTGCTCACCTGCGAACGCGTGCGGACGGAGCTGCTCAAGGAACTCGGGCTGGGCGACGCCTGGTCCGGCCGCATCCAGATCATCGTGCAAGGCGACCTGCGCCCGACCACGGCGGTGGTTCTGGAATCGCAGTGGTTCGCAACCGGCTGGCGGTATCGCATGGTCGTGCCCGGCCAGCTTGAACGCACGCGGCTCGTGCGCGCGCTGACTCGCGCGCTGCTGCTCGAGATCGCCAACCGTGGCAACCGTTCGCAGCGCCCCGCCGAGATTCCGCTCTGGCTCGAGGAAGGCCTCGCCACACATCTGCTCGCGCTCAACGGCGACAACCTGATTCCCGAAATCCGCACCCGCATCAGCCTGACCCAAAGCGCCAGCCCCGATGTCTTCCTCGAAGCCCGCAGGCTCCTGCGTGGCCGCGAGCTGGTCGCGTTCGCAGATTTGTTCCAGACACAGGCCGACCAGTTCACCGACGAGCAATGGGAAGTCTTCCGCCGCACCGCGCAGTTGCTCGTGGCGGAGCTGCTGAACCTGCCGGAGGGCCGCGTGGCATTGCAGGAGTTCCTCCGCCAGTTGCCCGCGTATCTCAACCCACAGCTCGCCTTCCTGCGCGGGTTCGCGACGCCATTCCCCACGCCGCTCGACGCGGAGAAGTGGTGGTCCGTGGTCTGGATGAACTTCACCTCTCGCGACCGCCACATGAGACTCTCGCTGGCGCACAGCCTCGGCCAGCTTGAGGAAATCCTCGTCGCCCCCATCGCCGTTCGGCTCGGCACCAACGCCGTGCCCGGCCGCAAGGACCTGCCCCTGCGCGAGGTCATCGCTAACACGGAGTTCCCCCTGCACCAGCAGGCCGTGACGCAGGCCACGTTTCAGTTGCAGTTGTTGCAGCACACCGCGCCGGTCGAGCTGGCGCGGCTTACCGGTGACTACCGGCAGGCGTTGCTGCAATACATGAAACGGCGCTTCGAGTATTCCACGAAGGCCAACTCCAAAAGCGCCGACGCCAAGCTGGCCACGAAGGAAGTGCTGGAGAAGCTTGATCTGCTCGACGTGATTCGCGGCGACTTCCGCAGGCTGGATGTCACCGCCACCGCCGTCTGCCCAACCGTGCCGGAGTAAGCGGGCTCGTCCGCCCGGCTCCCCATCCGGCTCGTAACCCTAACCTTAAATCCTGCTCCTCGATTCCCCCGTGTCTCCCACCCTCTTCGACATCCACGCCGCCGCCACCCGCCTCATCGGCACCGCTCACCGCACGCCCGTCCTGACGTGCACAAGCCTCGACGCGCTCGCGGGCGCGACGCTGTTCTTCAAGTGCGAGAACTTCCAGAAAGGCGGCGCTTACAAGTTCCGTGGCGCGCTCAACGCCGTGCGCCAGCTCACGGACGAGCAATCCGCACGCGGCGTCGTCACGCACTCCTCCGGCAACCACGCAACCTGCCTAGCGCTTGCCGCGCGGCTTCGCGGCATCCCGGCTTACATCGTAGTCCCGCGCAACGCGCCACTCATCAAGCAGCGCGCCATCGCTGCCTACGGTGGCCAGCTCACCCTTTGCGAGCCGACGCTCGCCGCGCGCCAAGCCGAGGCCGACCGCATCCAACGCGAGACAGGCGCGACGTTCATCCATCCATACAACAACCCAGCGGTCATCGCTGGCCAGGCGACCGTCGCGCTCGAACTGCTGGAGCAAGCGCCGCAGCTCGACGCACTCGTCGCACCCGTCAGCGGCGGCGGGCTTCTGAGCGGCCTGTGTCTCGCGACGCACTCGCAAGCCCCGGGCGTTGAAGTCTGGGGTGCTGAACCTGCGCTGGCCGACGACGCCTTCCGCTCGTTGCGCGAAGGCAAACTTCTGTCCAACACCGACACGACGACCATTGCCGATGGCCTGCGCGCGTCGTTGAGCCAGCGCACCTTCGACATCATCCGCGAACACGTGCGCGGCATCGTCACCGTCACGGAGGAGCAAATCATTTCCGCCATGCGCCTGTTGTGGGAGCGGATGAAGCTCGTGGTGGAACCGTCCGGCGTCGTCCCGCTCGCCGCCGTGCTCGCCGCACTTGAGAAGTTTCGCGGCAAGCGCGTTGGCATCGTCTTGACCGGCGGCAACGTGGACTTGGACAAGCTTCCATGGCAGTAGCGGAGCACCGTTCTCCGAACCGGCGTTCATCCGAAACCGCACGGTCGCGAACCGAAGCGGCCGGATTTTAGCTTCGAGCCGCGAAGGACTTCCGTTAAGATTGACTCAACTTGGAAGCACTGCCGATTAAACGCCCATGAACACTAAACCGCCCGGCTCCTGCAAGACGGACAATCCCCACGTCACTCGCTGGGTCGCTGAGGTGGCAGCGCACTGCCAGCCTGACGCAATTCACTGGTGCGATGGCTCGGCAACGGAAAAACAGACACTCACCGCCGAGGCCGTCGCGCGCGGCATTCTCATCCCGCTCGACCAAAAGAAATGGCCGGGCTGCCATTACCACCGCTCGAACCCGAACGACGTGGCGCGCGTGGAGCAATGCACTTTCATCTGCACGCCCACCGCGGACGAAGTCGGCCCGACGAACAATTGGGCCGCGCCCGCCGAGATGTATGCGAAGCTCCACGCCCTCCTCGCCGGTTCAATGCGTGGCCGCACCATGTATGTCGTGCCGTTCCTCATGGGACCGCCGGGCTCGCCGCTCGCGCGCGTGGGTGTGGAGTTGACCGACTCCATCTACGTCGTCCTGAGCATGGGCATCATGACGCGCATGGGACGCATCGCGTGGCAGCAACTCGGCGCGAGCGACGCCTTCACGCACGGCATCCACTCGATGCTCGATGTGAATCCGGAGCGCCGCTACATCGCCCACTTCCCCAAGGACAACACGCTCATCTCCGTCGGCTCGAACTACGGTGGAAACGTCCTCCTCGGCAAGAAGTGCATGGCGCTTCGCCTCGCGTCGCACTGGGGCCGCGATGAAGGCTGGCTCGCCGAACACATGCTCGTGCTGGGCGTCGAGACACCGGACGGGAAGAAAACCTTCGTGGCCGGGGCGTTTCCCAGCGCGTGCGGCAAGACAAACTTCGCCATGCTCCAGCCGCCCGCGCGCTTCGCGGGCTGGAAGGTCTGGACCGTCGGCGACGACATTGCGTGGATGAAGCCCGGCGCGGACGGCCGACTCTTCGCCATCAACCCGGAGACTGGTTACTTCGGAGTCGTGCCCGGCACAAACTACAAGTCCAACCCCAACGCGATGGAATGCATGCGCAAGGACAGCATCTTCACCAACGTGGCGCTCACCGCCGATGGCGACGTGTGGTGGGAGGGCAAGGACAACCCGCCGCCCGCAGAGTGCCTCGACTGGCGCGGCCAGCGATGGACGCCCGACTCGAAGGAAAAGGCCGCGCACCCGAACAGCCGTTTCTGCGCGCCTATGACCAACAACCCCATGCTCGCGCCCGAGGTCAACGACCCCGCTGGCGTCCCCATTAGCGCCATCATTTTCGGGGGCCGCCGCAGCACGACGATGCCACTCGTCTATCAAGCCTTTAACTGGGTCCACGGCGTCTATGTCGGCGCGACCATCGGCTCCGAGACCACCGCGGCTGCCACGGGCGCGGTGGGCCAGGTGCGCCGCGACCCGATGGCGATGCTGCCCTTCTGCGGCTACAACATGGGCGACTACTTCCGCCACTGGCTTCAGATGCGGCGCGTCATCAAGCACCCGCCGCGCATCTTCAACGTGAACTGGTTTCGCCAAGACGCCGCCGGCAAGTTCCTCTGGCCCGGCTACAGCGAGAACATGCGCGTGCTCAAGTGGATTGTGGACCGCTGCCGGGGCGACGCGAACGCGAACGAGGCGCTGCTCGGCTGGGTGCCCAGCGCGCACGATTTCGACCTCGACGGCCTCGACGGCTTCAACGCCGAGCGGCTGGAACAGGCGCAGAGCACGGACATCGAGGAATGGCGGCGCGAAGTGCTCCAGCAGGACGAACTGTTCATCAAGCTCTACTCGCATTTGCCGAAGGAAATTATTTTCCAGCGGGAGCTGTTGATTGCGCGGTTGTGAACGGATCCGGAGTTGAAAAACGAGCAGTAATTCGAAATTAGTTCCCGGGCGATGCACTCAAGTTACAGCCGCCGACTAATCATTAATTACTAATAATTTCTCCCTGTCGTGACCCGCTCCCAACCTCTCTGCCCCATCGCCGACCTACCGTCTGGCACGACGCTCAAGTTCGTCTTCACGCACGAGGGCATCCGGCGCGAGGGCTTCGCGGCGAACGTGCGTGGACACCTCGTCGCCTACGAGAACGCCTGTCGGCACATCCCCATGCCGCTGGACGATAAAAACGACTTTTTTACCACCGACGGCAACTTCTTCATCTGCCGCGCCCATGGTGCAATTTACGAGCCATTGAACGGCCGCTGCATCCACGGGCCGTGCGGGGGGCTCAGCTTGAAGGCAATGCAGGTGGTGGACCTAAAAGGCGAGTTGTGGGTCGTGCTGCCGGAGGAGCCAGCGTAAGACGGACACTCTTGTCCGCCGTGAATTGCTTCGGGGAACACAACGACGAGGGGACTGGAGTGTCCCCTTACACGGGGTTGAACATCCTTCCCCGCTTGCCGTCAAAAATCCGATTTATCCGAACTACCTAACCAACCCATGAAACGCATCACCTTCCTTCACACCCTCGCCCTCGCCACCCTGCTCGCCTCGCCCTTGCCGCTTTTCTCGCAAGCAAAGTCCGACGCCAAGAAAGACCCGAAGCCAGATGCAAAGAAGGATGCCAAGCCGACTAAACCTAATCCCGTCCAAGCCCCCGATGTAGCCGCGCCGAAGTTCCAAAACGGCGAGCCGAGCGCGGGCTTCCTCAAGTCCCACGAAGATTTTGTCGCCATCGCGAAGGCTGGCGGCGTGGACGTCCTTTTCCTGGGCGACTCAATCACCGCTGGATGGAAAGGTAATGGCAAGGAGGCTTGGGAAAAGACCTTCTCCAGCTATAAGACCGCGAACTTCGGCATTGGCGGCGACCGCACCCAGCACGTTCTCTGGCGCATCACCAACGGCGAGCTGGACGGCATCAAGCCCAAGGTCGTCGTCCTCATGATCGGCACCAACAACTCCGGCTCCGACGAGGCCGACGGCATCGCGAAGGGCGTGACCGCCATCGTGACTGCCGTCCACGCGAAATCGCCGGCGACGAAAGTTCTGCTCCTTGCCGTCTTCCCGCGTGGGGAGAAGCCCAACCCGCAGCGCGAGAAGCTCGCGAAGATCAATTCGACCATCGCCAAGCTGCACGACGGCAAGAGTGTTCACTACCTCGACATCGGCGCGAAGTTTCTTACGGCTGACGGCACGCTGACCAAGGACATCATGCCCGACTTCCTCCACCTCTCGAAGGCCGGTTACCAGATCTGGGCTGACGCCATCACGCCCAAGCTCGCCGAGCTGGCGAAGTGATTTGGGAGGGGCCCGCTGTGCGCGGCCTCGCTCCTCTAATTGGTGAAACAATGCCGACCACAGGTCAGCCCTACCGCACCAGCATAATCGCCTCGTCCACGAGCAGCAGCGGCACTTTGTTGCGCACGGGGTAAAGCGTCTTGCCATCCGCACGCAAGAGTCCGCCGTCGAGTTTCACCGTGACTGGTTGCCCCGCTGCGTTTCGCAACGAACCCGCGGCCACCTGCACATTGAGCCGATCCACCACTGCCGTTTCCGCGACAGCCAACATCTGCCGCGTCTCCGGGCAGCGGAGGATGGAGAGCAGTTCAGAATTCATAGGCACAAAGTTTTCAACCACTGACCGGCACTAACCTGCACTAATCCGAAAACTACTTCCCCCACGCTCTTCTCCTTAGCGCCGGTCCGTGCAGGCTACTGATTCATATTCTTCTTCCAAGTCACCGTAAGCGATCACCAGCCCACTGTGAACTTCCGAGTTGCCCCCGCCGCGCACGGGCTTGAACAATCCCCGCATGGAAATGCTCCGCGCCAAAGTGCCCGATGACTGGCTGCCGCGCACACTGGCGAACCTGCCCGCCGTGCTGGTGGACCACGCACATCTCGAGCGCAAGGCAGCCACCACGGCCATCACGCTGGAGCGCTACCGCGATCTCTTCGGGCGCGTCGAGGAACTCAACGCCATCGCCATCGAGGAACTGCAGCACTTCCAGGTTGTGCTTGCACTGCTCAAGCGCCGCGGCATCCCGTTCGACCAACCGCATCCCAGCCCGTGGATCTCCGGCCTCATGCACGCGATGCGCAAGGGCATGCGCATGCAGGTCATTGACCACCTCATCTGCTGCGCGCTCATCGAAGGCCGGAGCTGCGAGAAGTTCCAGATCCTCGGGCGCGAACTCCAGCCGCTCGATCCCGAACTCGCCGCCTTCTACGCCAGCCTCGTCGAGTCCGAGGGCAACCACTACGCCGCCTACCTCCTCATGGCGCGGGAGATTGATGAGGCCGAGACGACGCGCCGGCTGGACTTCTTCCTCGACCTCGACGCCGAACTCATCCGCCAACCGCACGATCTGGCCATCCTACACTGAGCAGCCGGAGCGCCGGCTTCCAAGCTGGCTTTGCGCGTGGAGAGGAGTGAGGGCCAAGTCTGGCAAGCGGCAATGAACAGCAACCATCCTGTGCTCCGAAAGCCACGGAACAACACTCGCAACCGAATTGTCCCGACCTAAGCTGGCTTGAAAGTCGGCGCTGCGGGTCACTTCGGCTGGAAGCCTACTGCAACGCGAAGGGCAGCCGCCCCACCCGCGTGCCCAGCTCCACCAACCGGTTGCGCACCATGTCGGTGGTGGTCTTCTCGTCGAAGGTGTAGCCGGGCAGCGTTTCGAAGGTTTGCAGCACCGCGCAGTAATCGGAGTTCACCATCACGCCGAGGAATTCGCCGGTCTTGCTCAGGACGATGTCGCCGGTCGAGGGGGAGAACTCGCCTTGCAGCACTCGGCTCAGGATGCGGTTGCGCATCCTCACGTAGCCCGGCATAGCCGCGTTGAGCTTGAACTCGACCTCGCCATAGTGCTTACCGCCGCGGTTGACCAGCACGGCCTCGGTGAACTTGAACGGGTTCTTCGCCACCGGATACATCTTCACCCCCATCGCCAGCGCCTGCTGCGCGTTCACTGGGATAACGGCGAGACGAGGGTCGGCGGTGATGAAAGTCAGCGCGCCGCTCCCCAAGACCTGCGACTGCTTCGCCACGCGCGCGATGACGCGGTCCATGCCCAGCGGCGTGTTCAAGGAGAACGGCGTGTCGGTGACATGCAAGATGGCCATGACCGTGCGCCCGTCGTGGACGAGCACACTCTTAACCTCCTTGAGGCGGCTGCCGGAACCGATGAGAACGTTCTGCTGCGCGGACACCGCCACTTCCACGCGGTTGCTGAGGAACTCGCTGAACATGAGGTTCATGTTGATCGGCGTGTTCTCGCGGATTTCCTTCGCGAGCTCGCCGGACTTCGCGGCGAGCTGACCGACGCCCTCGGAGAGGCGTGCGGCCTGCGATTGAAGTTGGTCCTTCTCCTGCCGCACGACGGCGACTTCCTTTTTCAAGTCCGTCAGGTTTTCGCGGAGCATGTTGCGCTCGCTCTCGGCGACCTTGGCGGCGGTGGCAAACTGCGCGGCCTGCCCGGCAGCGGCTTGGCGCTGCTTCTCCAACTCAACGAGCGCGGCCTGCTGCTTCTCCAATTCCGCCTGCTTCGCGGCGAGCGCGGCCTGCATCTGCTTTTCCAACTGCTCGCGAATCAAATCCTTCTCGGCCTGCACGACCCGCACCGTGGTCGCGAGGTTGGAAGCCTGCTGCGTCGCGGCCGCCTGTTGTTTGCCAAAATCGGCAATGGCCACCTGCTGCTTCTGGATTTCCGCCTGCTTGGCCGCGACCGTCTGCTGCATCTCCTGCGTGAGCCGGGCCTTCTCGGCCTCGACGTTCTTGATTGCGGCGGTGAGCGCCTCCTGCTGCTGCTTGGCGTCCGCCGCCTGCTTCGCGACCGTCGCGTAGCGCTGGGACAAGTCCTGTGCTGCCGTCTGCGATTGCTTCAAGTTTGTCTCCAACTGGCTCTTCTGCGCCTGCAACTGCGTGAGCGTCTGCGCGCGGCTCTGCGAGTCCGACTCGGCAAACTGCAGGCGCTGCTGGAGTTGGCTGCGCGTGGCCTGCTCGTTCTCCAGCGCGAGCTTCATCATGTCCACGAGGTCCGGGTTCTGGCGCGCGGCGTTGGCGCTGACCTCGGGCACGGGGGGCTTGCGGGTCGGAGACGGTTCCGCACGCCGCCAATCCGTAAGCGCCAGCAAGTTCAGGAGCAGGAAGTCGCAGATGATGAGAAGCAGCGTCTTGTTCATGGCTCCGAAAGCTGGCTCAGGCTACCGCCGTTGCCCGTTCGTTCGCCTCCGCTTGGCATTCCACGATGAGTCGGCGCTTGGCGGCGCGGACGTGGTGAATCTTCACGACGGCAACCGTCACGATGCCGAACAGGTTCGAGGCGTAGGCCGCGAGCAGGTTGGCCTCAATTACTTGCAGCACTTGCAGCACGAGCGCGGCGGCCGTGCCGGCGATGCCGATGTAGAGGCCGGAGTCGAAGAGGTTCTCCTCGTTCTCCATGAGCCGCATCTTGAGCTGCGGCGCGGCGGTGGACATTTCGATTTCGCGGATCTTCATGATGCAGATGGCATACACGGCCACTTGCAGCCCGGCGAAGAGCACGATGCTCAGGATGGTGGAGAGGTCCATACGCGGTTTCGTTTTGGTTGCGGTTTCAGTCTTGTCAGTCGGAACAGGTGAATTCATCAGCACCGGCAGCTTCAGTCGCGCTCGGAATTCAGGCGAGCCAAGCGGTTTGAGCAGGAACGGCTCGCTCGTCGCCAACAGCATCAATCCCAGCGTCACCGCCACAACAGCGCGCTGGCCGTGAATCACTCGCGCGCCCGCCGTCGAGCAGTCCCCGTTTTGGACGGGCGACAACTCGCGCCACACCAAAAAGAATCCCAATCCTGCCAGCAAAAAGCAAATCACCTTCGCCGCGAGCATTCCGCGCGGAGCCGCCAGCGTCCAGCCCGCGAGGAAGCCGGGCACGGCGCGCGCAGGGCCGACCGGCAGCGACCGCTCCACCAGCAACCGCAGCGCGCCCTCGCCGTGGGCGAGCGCTTTCGTCAGGTCGCCTGCCCCAGTCTTCCCGAAGCGCAGCAGGTAGCCAGCGACCTTGTCCGGCGCCCGCGTGAGCAACGACGCGGTGTAGAGCACCGCGAGATTGTCCGGCGCGGCCTTGGCCAACTGGGCGAAGTCGTTCAACGCCTTCGCGCTCGGCACGTGACGCAACAGTTCAGAGAGTTGAATCCAGTCCATCCGTCGCGCCAGCGTGAGCACGTCCATGCACACGCTTTCCCACTCGCCTGCGAGCCGCGTCTCGTTCGCCTGCTCGGCGACCGTGCGGATGTCTTGCGCCAGCAGAGCGGAGAAGCGTTCGCCCTGATAGAGCAAAGCCGTCAGCAGAATGGTCGCCTCGAACGGCTGTCCAGCGGGGCGGCCCACCGGCACGAACTGCGTCGTGCTGGACAGCTCGCGCGTCTTGAGGATGGCCTGCACACCGGGTGAACGCGCCGTGGCGAGATGCTCGCGCAGCACCGCGCGGTTCGTCTCGGATAGCAGGAACGGCAGGATGGCCTCGCTGGCGGGGCGGGCGATGTCCTTGTCCTTGAAGACCGACTCGATGAACGGGTCGCGCCCGCCCCATGTGGTCCAACCGCGCTGGGCTTCGAGCGCCGCGAGTTCCGCTGTCAGCTTCGCGACCTGTTCGTCCTTCACCGTCATCGCCGCGGAGAGCGCGAGGTTGGCGACGCCCGGCCGCTGCGCCGTCACGGCGGCGAGGCCGAGGCCCGAAGCAGTCGGCGTCCCCTGCCCTGCCCGCGCGAGCAACGCGGGATGAACTGACTTCCAATTCGCCGGCAGCAACGGGCCGAGCAGCACGAGGGCGACCGAAAGCACGCCGAAGAATGCAACCCGCTGGAGGGCCGGCGGCACTCCCGCCAGCTGGGGTTTCTCCGCTGGCTGCGGTCGCGCTGAACGCACCGCGCGCCAGCGGGCCGGGTCAAAGGGATGTTCGTCGCCGTTCACGAGTGGTCAATTGGACGGGCTGCGTGGTCAGAAACTCCGCTCCGCACGCGCCACGGTTTCAGCGTGCTTCGGCTGACTGGCCGCTGCGAGATGAAATTCACGCCGCACGCATCGTTGCCAATTTCGCTTCGCTGCCCTTAACTCGCCGCCGTGCCGATGACCGCCACCAACACCCCATCGCTAGAAATTTGCCCCAGCTTCGCACCCCGCCCGGGCATCACCCACGCGGTCTTCGACTTCGATGGCACGCTCTCGCTCATCCGCCACGGCTGGCCGGACATCATGCTGGGGATGTTCTTGGAGATGCTCCCGCCGCGCGCCGACGAAGACCCATCCACACTGCGCGCCGAGCTGATGCACGAGATGCTGTCGTTCAACGGCAAGCAAACCATCCATCAGATGGTCGCGTTCGCGGAGCGCGTGCGCACTCGCGGCGGAGAGCCGCGCGAACCGCAATGCTACCTCGCCGACTACACGCTGCGCCTCGAACGCGACATCGCACGGCGCAGCCAGCAAATCCGCGAAGGAGCCAGCCCGGACGGCTTCGTCGTGCCGGGTGGACGGGCGCTCATCGAGCGCCTGCAAGCACGCGGCGTGAAGCTCTACATCCTCAGCGCCACGCTGGAACCGTTCGTGAAACAGGAGGCCGCTCTGCTGGACTTGGCGCGCTACTTCGATGGCCGCATCCACGGCGGGCACGAGCGAACGCCGGCCTTCTCCAAAGGCAAAGTCTTCGACCGCATCCTTCGCGAGGAGGGCATCTCCGGCGCGCAACTGCTCTCCTTCGGCGACGGCCCCGTCGAGCTGCACCACACGAAGGAACTCGGCGGTCTCGCCGTCGCCGTGGCCAGTGACGAGACGGAGATTGGCTCCGGAAAAATCCATGAGCAGAAGCGCACACAGCTCATCGCAGCGGGGGCGGATTTGGTGATTCCTGATTACCAGTGCGAGGCGCAACTGGTAAAGCTGCTGCTGGGCGACAAATAGTTTCCGACCTCCGATGCAACCTCCCGCCCCTCTCGACCTCTCCAAAATCCGCGTCTTCCCGCTCGCGCAGCGCAAGAGCCTGAGCACCGTGGACGAAGTGCTCATCGAGCCAACCGCCGTGCCGCCGCCCGTCAGCGACTTCAACGCCGCGCTCATCGAGCGGTGCGCCTGCGACATCAAGGCCGCGCTGGAGCGTGGCGCGTCTGTGATGTTCATCTATGGCGCGCACCTCGTGAAGAAGGGCGGCCAGCTTCTCCTCGGCCAGATGCTCGACCGCGGCTTCCTCTCGCACCTCGCGACGAACGGCGCGGGGACGATTCACGACTGGGAATTCTCCTGGCTCGGCCGCTCGACCGAGAGCGTTCGCGACAACGTCGCCACCGGCAGCTTCGGCACCTGGGACGAGACGGGGCGCTACATCCACCTCGCGTTGCTGGCCGGGGCCGTGCGCGGCTTCGGCTACGGCAAGTCCCTCGGCAAGTTCATCTACGAAGATGGCACGTTCATCCCGAGCGAGGCCGAGCTGACGAAGCAGATTCAAGCCGAACCCGGCCACCCGCTCACCGCCGCGCGCGCGGACTTGCTCCAAGCCATCCAACGCTTCGGCCTCAAGCCCGGCCCGCACATCGTCCCGCACCCGCACCGCAACTCCAGCGTGCTCGCGCAGGCCGCGCGACACGACGTGCCCTTCACCGTGCATCCCGGCATCGGCTACGACATCATCGCGAATCATCCGTGGTTCAACGGCGGCGTCATCGGGCGCGCGGCGGGCGTGGACTTCGCGCTCTTCGGCGGCTCGGTGGAGAAGCTGGACGGCGGCGTGGTCCTGAGCGTCGGCTCGGCCATCATGGGGCCACAGGTCTTCGAGAAGAGCATCAGTTGCGTGAACAACCTCCGCCTCCAAGCTGGCCTGCCCATCGTCAGCGGCCACAACCTCTACGTGGTGGACCTCCAGGACGGCGGCAACTGGGACTGGACCAAGGGCGAGCCACCCAAGGAAAACCCGGCTTACTATCTGCGCTTCTGCAAGAGCTTCTCCCGCATGGGCGGCGCGATGCACTACGCCCAGTGCGACAACGTGACATTCCTCCACCACCTCTTCCACAAATTGGAAATCCTCCACGGTCGCACCGCGACGAAGGACGTTCCCGACATCGGCGACCCCAACCCCGAACCGCGCTACCAGTGGTGATAAATGCCTCTTTGCCACGAAAGAGCGCAGAGAGCGCAAAGTGGGGCGCGCTAAAATTTTTCTTCTTCCCTGTGTCCTCTGCGCCCTTTCGCGGCTAAGCCCCTCTTCCCATGACCCCGGCCCGCTTCACTGAAGTCACCTCGTGCTACGCCTCGCTGCGCCTCGCGCTCGTGGGCGACTTCTGCCTGGACCGCTATCTGGAGATTGACCCCGTGCGCACCGAGACCTCCATCGAGACTGGCCTGCCCGTCCACAACGTCGTGCGCGTCCGCTCGCAGCCGGGCGCGGCCGGGACCATTCTCAATAACCTTTGTGCGTTGGGCGTGGGCACGATCTGGCCGGTGGGCTTCTGCGGCGATGACGGCGAAGGTTTCGAGTTGCATCGCGCGTTGGCAGCCATGCCGGGTGTGCGGCTCGACCACTTTCACCGGACGCCACTGCGACGGACCTTCACCTACTGCAAGCCGCTGCTGATGCACCCAAATCAACCGCCGCAAGAACTGAGCCGGCTTGATTCCAAGAACTGGGAGCCAACGCCCGCAGTCCTCACCGGCGAAATCTGGAAATCCCTCAGTGCGCTACGCTTGAACGTGGATGGCGTCGCGGTCATGGACCAAGTGGACATTCCTGAGACCGGGGTCGTGACCACGCGCATCCTCCCGCTGCTGGGAGAGTTTCCCATGGGCGATCCGGGGACGCCCGTCATCGCAGACTGTCGGCGTGGCTTGCGTGGCTATCCCCGCGTCACATTCAAGATGAACGCAGCTGAGTTCGCGGCCTTGATTGGCACCGAAGGCGAATTGTCTCTGGAGACCGCCAAGCAAGCTGCCTCCGCACTCGCCGAAAGCATGCAGCGCAAAGTGTTCGTGACGATGGCGGCAGGCGGCATCCTCGGCGCGGCTCCGAACGGCGAAGTCGAACACGTCCCCTGCCACCCCTTGCGCGGCGAGATAGACATCGTCGGGGCCGGCGATTCCGTGACCGCAAACCTCACCGCCGCACTCGCCGCGGGCGCGACGTTGCGCGAGTCCATCGAGTTGGCGAACGCCGCCGCCTCCGTGGTCATCCACCAACTCGGCACCACCGGCACCGCCAGCGTGGCGCAAATCCGCGAACTGCTGCTGCCGTGACCCGTGACAGCGACTTCCAGTCGCCGGCAACAACCTCAGCCAACGCGCGTCGCCGGTGGCTCGCCCGCATTCCGCACGCGGATTTCCCGCTGCGGGAAAGGAATCTCGATGCCTTGCTTGCGGAACTCCTCCAGCACGGCCTGGTTCACCCCTGCCGCCGTCGGACCGAAGTCCGCCACCTTCGTCCACGGCTGGATGGCGATGTTCACAGCGGAATCTCCGAACGACGCGACCCCCACGACGGGAGCCGGGTCTTTCAGCACCGCCGGGATGCGTGCTAGCACGGCGTTGACCGCATTGAGCGCCTTGGTGAGGTCGGTCGAGTAAGCCACGCCCACGCTGAGGTCGAGCTGCCGGATGGAGCCGTAGTTGTGGAGAATCTCGCCGATGACCTTGCGGTTCGGGATGACGCTGCGCGACCGGTCTCCGTGGATGAGAATGACCGAGAACAACTCGATCGCATGGACCTGCCCGTGAACGCCGTGAATCTCGATGTATTCGCCGACCCGGAACGGCTTGGTGAAGATGATGAGCAGCCCGGCCATGAGGTTCCCGAGCACCCCTTGCAGCGCGAGGCCCACGCCCACGCCCGCCACGCCGAGACCCGCGATGATGGGCGCGATGGCGACCCCAACCTTCTCCAGCACGAGCATCAGCGTCAGCCCCATCACCATCAGCCGCGCGACGCGCACGATGAGAGTGCGAACCGGTGGCTCCAAATCCTTCTTTTCCAGCCAGCGCTGCAGCGCCTTGCCCACCTGCATGGCGGCAATCAAGCCGACGACGAGAATGAAGGCGGCCCCGAGCAGCTTGGGACCGTAGTCGAACAGAAACGTGATTCCCTGCTCTGTGATTTTGTTGAGCAACTCTGTATTAATGACGGCGAACATAAGTGTGTTTGGAAATGCCACGACGCGCAAAATCTAACAAGTCGCCCTCACCGGGCCAACGAGGAATCTTGGCCACCGGCCTCGCCGCGTGGCTGCTGGTCCTCCTCGCCACCTCCGGCTGTCGCACGCCCCAGCCCGCCGCCCTCCAGCGCTTCGAGTTCGAGCAACCCCAGATGGGGCTTCCCTTCCGCATCGTCCTCTATGCGGAGAGCCAGGCCCGCGGCGACGACGCCGCACGCGCCGCCTTTGCCCGCGTCGCCGCGCTGAACCGCGTCTTCAGCGACTACGAGGACGACAGCGAGTTGACCAAGCTCTCACGCACATCCGGCAGTGGACGCGCTGTGCCCGTGAGTGACGAACTCTGGCGGCTGCTGAACGTGGCGCAATCGATGTCGCGGAAGTCAGACGGCGCGTTCGACATCACCGTCGGCTCGCTCGTGCAAGTCTGGCGGCGTGCGCGAAGACAGCGCGAGTTGCCTGCGCCAGAAGTCTTGGCGGATGCGAAAGCGCGCGTCGGCTGGGAGAAAGTCGTGCTCGACCCCCGCGCCCGCACCGCGCAATTGCTAGTGCCCGGAATGCGCCTGGACTTCGGCTCCATCGCGAAGGGCCACGCGCTCGACGAAGCGCTGCGGATCCTCCGCGCCCACGGCATCCCGCGCGCCCTTGTCACCGGCAGCGGCGACATGGCCATCGGCGACCCGCCGCCGGGCCGCGCGGGATGGCGCATCGAACTCGCACCGCTCGACGCGCCCGGCGCTCCGCCCACACGCTTCCTTTCACTTCAGAACTGTGGTTTCGCCACTTCCGGCGACTTATTCCAGCACGTCGAGTTGGACGGCAAACGCTACTCGCACATCGTGGACCCCCGCACCGGCTTCGCCATGACCGACCACAGCCTCGTCACCGTCATCGCGCCAAACTGCGTCACCGCGAACAGCCTCTCGACGACGACCTGCGTGGTAGGACCGGTGCGCGGACTGGCCCTGGTGGCAGCCACACCCGGCGCGGTGGCTAGCATCGTCCGCAAACCCGGCGAACGAGTAGAAATGCGGGAATCACCGAGCTTCACGCGCTTCATCGAAAAGTAGGTCAGCGCGTGCCGTCTGCCCTTCCACCCAAACTTTCCCGCCCAAGCAGAATTATTCAGTGATCAGAATAATCGAGACGCACTGTCGTAAATTCAGCCATTTCCAAACCCGTCGCTCGCCGTCTATCTTTTCATCGTGACGAGTCGTGTGAAACTTTTTGCCACCGCGTTTGCCGCCGTGCTGGGTGCGATTCAATTACTTGCTGAGCCCGCGGCGCCGGACTTCCAGCGCGAAGTTCGCCCCATTCTCTCTCGCCAGTGCTTCGCCTGCCACGGGCCGGATGAACACAGCCGTAAGGGGAAACTCCGCCTTGACCTCCGCGACTCCGCGCTCGCACCCGCCAAGTCCGGCAAGCGCGCCCTCGTCCCCGGCAAGCCCGACGCCAGCGAACTCGTCCGCCGCATCACGAGCACGGACCACAACAAGGTCATGCCGCCCCCCGAGACCAAGAAGGAGCTCACGGCCGCCGAGGTGGACACGCTGCGCCGCTGGATTGCCGCGGGAGCGGACTACGAGCCGCACTGGGCGTTCATCAAGCCGAAGCAGGCGCCGCTGCCGAAGGTGAAGCAGACAGCTTGGCCGCAGAATGCGATTGACCACTTCATCCTCACGCGCTTGGAGAAGGGGGGCTTGAAGCCCTCTGCGCCCGCCGATGACTACACGCTCGTGCGCCGACTTTACTTGGATTTAATCGGCCTGCCGCCAACACCCGAGGAGGCCGACGCGTTCGTGAAGTCTGTTCAAATCGGCCATCGGCCATCGGCCATCGGCAATCTCGCCGACAAACTCCTCGCCTCACCGCACTACGGCGAGCGTTGGGCGCGCAAGTGGCTCGACCTCGCCCGCTACGCCGACACCAACGGCTACGAGAAGGACCGCCCGCGCAACATCTGGCCGTGGCGCGACTGGGTCATCCGCGCGCTGAACGAAAACCTCCCCTTCGACCAGTTCACGATTCACCAACTCGCCGGCGACCTCCTCCCCGCATCTCAAATCTCAGATCTCAAACCCAAGAAACTCGACCCGCTCATCGCCACCGGCTTCCATCGCAATACGATGCTCAACGAGGAAGGCGGCATTGACCCACTGGAGTTCCGCTTCTACGCGATGGTGGATCGCGTCGCCACCACGAGCACCACGTGGCTCGGCCTCACCGTTGGCTGCGCGCAATGCCACACGCACAAGTTCGACCCCATCCCGCACACCGACTTCTACGCGCTGATGGCCTTCCTCAACAACGCCGACGAGCCCGACCAAGACCTGCCCGACCCCGCGCTGGCGGAGCAGCATCGGAAGAATTTCGCGCGTGCTGCTGAGTTGCTCGCCGAGTTGCCGAGCAAGTTCCCAGCGAACTCAAAGGCCACGCCCGCACTCACCGGCCCCGAACACCTCGCCTCTCGCTTCTCGGAATGGCTCGCCACCGAACGCGCCCGCGGTGTGAAGTGGACGCCGCTTCGCCCCGCCGAGGCGAAGTCCAGTCTCCCACTCCTCACGGTGCAGCCAGACGATTCCGTCTTCGCCAGCGGCGACATCACGAAGGCGGATACTTACGAACTCACCTTCCGGAATGTCCCCGCCGGCGTCACCGCCCTGCGCCTCGAAGCGTTGCCCGATGACCGCCTGCCCGCGCACGGGCCGGGCATGACTTACTACGAGGGCCGCAAGGGGGATTTTTTCATGGGCGAGTTCAAGGTCTTTGCCGCAAGCAGCCAGTTGAAACTCGTCCGCGCCACCGAGAGTTTTAGCAAAAACAACTTCGGTGGTGCCCCCGTCACCGCTGCGCTCGCCACGGATGGCAACCCGGAAACCGGCTGGTCCACCGCCACACGCGAAGGCGAGCGCCACGAGGCGGTCTTCAACCTCGCCGAACCGCTCCGCGTCGGGGGTGACTTGCGCGTGAAGATGCTGTTCGGTCGCCACTACGCCGCGTCGCTCGGCCGCTTCCGCATTGCCTACACCACTGACCCACGCGGCGCGAGCGCGAGCACCTTGCCGCTCGAAGCGCAGCAGTTGCTGCTCCACCCCGACGCGCAACTCACCGCCGCCGAGCGCGCGAAGCTCCGCGACCATTTCCTGCTCGCCGCGCCGGAGTTGAAGGACGCCCGCGCTGAAATCGAGAAGCTCCGCAAGCCACCCGCACACCAGACCACGCTCGTCCTGCGCGAGCGTCCACCAGAGAACCCGCGCCCCACGCACCGCCATCATCGCGGCGAGTTCCTGTCGCCGAAGGAAACCGTCGCGCCCGCAGTGCTCGGCGTGCTGAATCCGCTCCCGCCCGGCGCGCCCGTGAACCGTCTCGGCTTCGCGCAATGGCTCGTCTCGCCGGAGAACCCGCTCACCGCGCGCGTCACCGTGAACCGTCAGTGGGCTGCGTTCTTCGGCCTCGGCCTCGTGCGGACCACCGAGGACTTCGGCCTGCAGGCGGACGCGCCCACGCACCCAGAGTTGCTCGACTGGCTGGCGGTAGATTTTGTGAAGCAGGGCTGGTCGCTGAAGCAGTTGCACAAGCTCATCGTGACCAGCGCGACATATCAGCAATCGTCGAGAGTCGAAGATCGTCAGTCGCAAGCCCTTGGCACCCGCCCCTCGACTCTCGACCCGGACAATCGCCTCCTCTCCCGCTTCCCCCGCTCCCGCCTCGACGCCGAGATGATCCGCGACTCCGTCCTCCGCGCCAGCGGCCAGCTCTCGGCGAAAGTCGGTGGGCCGAGCGTCTTCCCGCCTCAGCCCGCGAGCGTCACGTCCGAAGGCGTCTATGGCGGCAAGTCGTGGGACGAGAGCAAAGGCGAGGACCGCTACCGACGCGGCCTCTACACCTTCGCGAAACGCTCGGCCCCCTACGCGATGTTCAACACCTTCGACGGCCCCAGCGGCGAAGCCTGCGTCGCCCGCCGCGATGTCTCGAACACTCCGCTCCAAGCTCTCACGCTGCTCAACGACACCGTCATCATCGAAGCCGCACAAGCCCTCGGCCGCCAGTTTACCGCGCAGGCCGGCACCATCGAGAGCCGCGTGGAAAAGCTCTTCCGCCGCTGCGTCACCCGCCCGCCCTCCGCCGACGAGCGCGCGCAGCTCGTGAAGTTCTTCGAGAACCAACGCGCCCGCTTCGCCAGCGGCGAGTTAAAACCCGCCGCCTTCGCCGGCCCCGGCGATGGCGATGCCACCGAACGCGCCGCCTGGACCGCCCTCGCCCGCGCGCTCCTGAACCTTGACGAGATAATTTCCAAAGGCTGAATCATGACTCCGCTCCAACAACGCTGCCTCGCCGTCACCCGCCGGCATTTCTTTCACAACTGCGGCGTCGGCCTCGGCAAAGTCGCGCTCGCCGGACTGCTCACAGATGCCTTCGCCCGCCGCGCCAGTGCTGCGCCGGTGAATCCCTTTCCCATCAAGCCGCCGCACTTCGCCCCGAAAGCCAAGCGCGTGATTCACCTCTTCATGGCGGGTGCGCCGAGCCAGTTGGAGCTGTTCGATTACAAGCCGAAGCTAGCCGAACTCGAGGGCAAGCCCATCCCGCCCGAGGTCATCGGTGGGCAGCGCTACGCGTTCATCCGGTCGGATGCGGCCGTGCTGGGGCCGCGCTTCAAGTTCGCCAAGCACGGCCAGTGCGGCGCGGAACTCGGCGAGACGCTGCCGCACCTCGCGAAGATTGTGGACGACATCGCCATCGTGAAGTCCATGCGCACGGACCAGTTCAACCACGCGCCCGCGCAGATTTTCTTCAACACCGGCTTCGGCCAGCCGGGCCGGCCCAGCATCGGCTCGTGGGTGCTCTACGGCCTCGGCGCGGAGACGAGCGACCTGCCGGCCTTCGTCGTGATGAGCACGGGCAGCGGCATCAGCGGCGGCTCGGCGTGCTGGAGCAGCGGCGCGTTGCCGGGCGTTTACACCGGCGTGCGCTTCCGCAATCAGGGCGACCCGATTCTCAACGTCTCCAGCCCGCCGGGCGCAGACGCGCAGTTGCAGCGCGACTCGCTGGACTTGATTGGCAGCCTGAACCAGCGCCGCCTCGCGCTCGACGGAGACCCCGACATCGCCACGCGCATCGCCGCTTATGAAATGGCCTTTCGCCTCCAGACCAGCGCGCCGGAGCTCATGGACTTGCGCGGGGAAAGCAAGGCCACGCTCGCCCTCTACGGGTGCGACCCAGCCAAGCCGTCCTTCGCGCGCTCGTGTCTGCTGGCGCGGCGGATGGTCGAACGCGGCGTGCGCTTCATCAACATTTACAACGAAGGCTGGGACGCGCACTCGAACGTCGAGGGCAACGTCCGCAACAACTGCAAGACCACCGACCAAGCCAGCGCCGCGCTCGTGACGGACCTGAAGCAGCGCGGCCTGCTCGACGACACGCTGGTCATCTGGGGCGGCGAGTTCGGCCGCACACCGATGGTGGAGTCCAACGCCGCGCTGGGCCGCAGCCTCGGTCGCGACCATCATCCGCAGGCGTTCACGATGTGGCTGGCCGGCGGCGGTGTGAAACCCGGCCTCACCTACGGCCAGACCGACGAGCTGGGCTTTCACATTGTCGAAAACCCCGTCCACGTCCGCGACCTGCAAGCCACCATCCTCCACCAGCTCGGCCTCGACCACGAACGCCTCTCCGTCCGCTTCCAAGGCTTGGACTTGAAGCT
>SXGT01289312.1_pt1 | contig 36616 bp, 35 predicted proteins | sample 3176221 | NCBI WGS metagenome assembly SXGT01 (sample SAMN11356862, study PRJNA531348) | freshwater metagenome | isolation source: freshwater sample F1-120 | place: China: Fuxian Lake, Yuxi | collected 2017-12-25 | reverse complement strand
TGAGATCCTGCGGGCCAAGCCGTCGTCGTCCAAGGGGCGTTACGTCAAGAAGGTCACCGTCTCCACCACCACCGGCCCGGGCATCCCGGTCGACCCGGCGGTCACCCGTAACTTCACGGAGGAGGCTCAGGCCTAGCCTGAACCAGAGTTCAGCTTGATGCCCCCGCACCTTGGTGCGGGGGCATTTTGTTGTTGGTGATGTGGTGTGATCGCGCCGCCCGTGGGGCTAGCATTTTCACTCAGGCCGGCACAGCCTGTCCGCCCGAAAACCTGGGGGCTGCGGTGGCGTCAACGGGTATCGATCAGCACACCGAGGCGGGCGCGGGCAGACCATCGTTGATGGCGCGTTACTACGCGTTGCCGGCTCCGGCCCGGCTGAGTCTGCGCTGGGTGTTGATCGCGACGGGCACGGCGATCGCTTTTCGCGACACCATTGTCGACATCGCCCGCACCGCCACGGTCGGGGTTCTCGGAGGCTACGTGTGGGTGGTGCCCGCGGCGGCGATTCTGGCCTCCATCGGGGTAGCGCGCCGGGACCGCACCGAGCTGCCCATCCATGACCGGCAGACCGACATCATTGTCGGCGCAATGGGTTTCGGTCTTGCGATCCTCATCAAGGCGGTACTGATCGAGCGGTTCGTCGACTACTTCCATCTACTGCGGCTGGACCTACTCGCGATGTGGCTGTTTGTGGTGTCCTCGGCCGTCATCCTGTTCGGCTTGCGCCCGGTGATCCGATTCCGGCATGTCTGGGCACTGCTGCTCATGGTGTTCTCCTTGCCGTACTACCTGCTGGTCGTCCTCCTCGGCGGCGGAAAGTTCGCCGCGGGTGCCGTGACGTTATCGATAGCCGGAGTCGGGACCGGGATCGCCGTCGGACGGACGGTTCGGCGCGGGGTCATCGGCGGAATCTCAGCGTGGGTCGTCGGGTTCGTCTCGTTGTTCCTCATATCGCGGGCGTTTCCGGATGCTCCTGTACTGGTGTATCAAGAGGTACCGGTGCTCATCTCGATCACGGTGGTGGGTGTCGCGATGTACCTGCAGGCCCGCCGCGGTCAGCCCAAAACCGTGTTCGACCGCAAGATTGCGCCACTGGCAGCCAAACAGGTCTGGGCAGCGGTACCTCTGTTTCTCGCGGTGACGGTAGTGCTGGCTGTCCGGCCGCTGCCCGCAGCCGATATACAAAGCGTCGTCGGGCGCAGCGCCCCGGGTCAGCTACATCTCGGTCAGGCACTGGCCGCGCCGCCGGGCTGGTATCCCTTGGCGCCCCTGCGGTATGGGGGAATGAACCGGTTCTACGGAGCGGGCGCGGTCCTGCTTCGACAACAGATGATCGCGGTCGAGGGAGACAGCCGGTTCGACCGCGACTCCCGACCGCGGACGGTCGTCGTCGACAGCATCGTCAGTGCGCGCCCGTCCACCTTCAACGTCTTTCCCAGCCGCGTGTTGTACAACACTGACCAGGCAAGGGTGAGTGTGCCCCGACCGCTGGATCTCGGTTACGGGGTGACGGGGCAGCTGGTGTCGGTGGTGGATGACAGGTTGCTGGTCACCTGGAACGCGGTGGAATTCACCTGGGGTGACACCCGGATTGCGCAGCGCGTGATCCTCAGCGCCGTCGACAACCACGAACCGGATGCGCCGTTCCCCGAGCCGTCCACGACGATGGTGTCGACATTGCAGACCATGTTCACGCTCCTGATCCGGGGCAACGCGGTGCTCGATGCGCGCGCACCCATGTTCAAGGACGCCGATCTGCTGACGGAATTCGGTCGGGCATTGGTCGCCCGGCAGTTCGCTCCGGCGTCGTGATGCGTTCTAATCCCGCGGGACCGCGACGGTGGCCAACAGCGCGCGATGATCCGTGCCCGGGATGTCGACCGCGCGGATCGACTGCGCCGTCGAGTTGCGGGTCAGCACGTGGTCGATGGTGATCAGCGGCGGGATCGCGGGGTGCGGTGAATAAGTGGGGGAGAAGCCCGCTCCGGTCTGGTTGACCGCGTCGCGGTAGCCGACGTCCAGGAGGTCGCGGAACTGGCGCATATCGGGTGTGGCGTTGAAGTCACCGGCGATGATCACCGCGGCCGGTCCGGCTATTTCGGCGTAGTCCGCGAACTCGGCTTTGGCGGCGGTGATCTGGCGATCCCACTCAATGAAGGTGTTGGCGCCGCCGGCGAGTGGGGAAACCAGGTGAACGCTGGCGACCACGGGATCGTCTGGGACGCCCGGGACGCGTACCCGTGCGGCGATGAAGTTGTTGCCGTACTTCGAGGGCGCCAGCGCGGTGAGCGGGTATCGGCTCCACAGACCCATGCCCCCGGCGCCCGGCCGGGGAACGAGGATCGAATACGGGAAAGTCCTGCGAAGGCCACCCTCGCGGAACCGTGCCGCGGCCTCGGCGGTGAGCTCGGACATCGTGATGATGTCGGCGCTGTCCGCGGCGAGGTTGATGAACGCCGTCGGGTCGACCTCGCCCTTTTGGATGTTGGAGGACAGCACCCTCAGTTCGGCGCTCGGCGGGGCGGTGCCGGATGTGCGGCCGAGATCGTGCCAGGGCACCTGGACGGCCACCGACATCGCCAGCAGGACGATGCCGATCATGGAGAGCAGTTTCTTGCGGCACGCCGCGGTGAGAATCACCGCGCAGAGGGCGAGCAGCGGGACGTAGGCGAAGCTCGCCGCGAGCACCAGGGCCGGCAGGTTGGCCAGCGGGAGGGTGCGCGCGATCAGCGCGGCGACCACATAGAGCAGTGTGACGACCGCCAGCGTGACGGGAATCGAGACGCGCGGAGGACGTCGGGTGGCGCGTCGCGGCGGGCGCACGTCGTGGGTCACTCGGGACGGCAAAGTTCGAGCACCGGCGGCAGCAGATCGGCGATCTGTTGGCCGACGGCCGCGAAGACGTCCGGTTCTTCACCGATGGGGTCCTTGATATCCCAGATGTCGCCCACGCTCAGGTGGCTTCGAAGGCCGCCAAGCTCGCTGATTGTCCGCGCCCCGTGCGACGTTGCCAAAAGTGCTGCCTCGGTGAGCGTAAACGTCGAGCTGAGTTTGTTGGGAGCAATCTCCAGCACGCGGTGACGGTGCGATCTGGTCATCGTGATGATGAGGTCGGCCTGGGACGCAATCTTCCGCGTCAGCTGCCGGGCAGCGAACTTTGAAGACTCCCCGCCGAGCTGCGCCAGCGCCGCCTCTGCATGGACGTGCATCGGATGCGACACAACTGCGTGGGTGCCGGCGCTCGCCGTCACAAGGTCTGAAATCTGATTCTGGCGTGCATAGGCCGCCGCCAAGCGTTCAGCAGTGGGTGATCGGCAGATATTTCCCGTGCACACGAACAGAACTTGCAAGGTGAGGCTCCTGGCTCGCGCGAAAATTGACTGTGGCACGCGCACCCTCATGGCAGACGTACGCTCCGTCCAGTATCGGTGTGTGGATCGCCATGTCGCCACCTACACGGCGCCCCGTGCTGGACGTCCAATCCTGGCAAATTCACCTGCTATCACTCGAATCATCGCCTCGCCTGTGGCGATATGTGTCAAACCCGGCACGGCGATGCACTTTTAGCAACTGCGTTGACGCTCGTCGGAGATGGGCGCAAAGACTCGGTGGGACGTCGCCGTGATGTTGCGATGGTGCGTTTGGTATTTGCTGTTGGAAACACCGTCGCCTCAACCACAAGGAGGCTACGGTGCCGCGCTTCCAGTGGCGCGGCGCGGTTCGTCTTCTGAATTCGCGGACTGGAATTCACCCCCTATTGGTCGATCTAGCAAACACTTTTCCTAGGCGGTCGGTGGCGAGGCTGTTGTCCGGTCAGCCGGCGCGTACATACCCAAGAAACTGCTCTTTACCTGGCCATACGCTCACTCGGAGCATCCGTTTAGCGCAACGGGCGGTTAACTCTGCAAAACTTTCGCAAACCAACTATCCGGTGCGTCAATATGGCACTAAGATCCTGATCAATGGATATTTCAGACGGCGCAGACCGCATTCGCCGCAGGATCGTGTCCTCAGCGTTATCGTGGCAGTCGCACGTCGGTTGGCAAATCGTTCGCGCGAATGGTTAGGGGGGTCGGTGAGTCGGGAATCTATGCGACAGTCCTGGTCGGCTGATCGGAATCGGCTGGCCGAATCGGGGCCGCGAACCCCGGCATGCCCTTTGTGCGACGGTTTGCTGACTTGCGCGGCCGTAAATAATAGCGCAGCAAGGGCAGGTTGCAAGCCATGACCGTCGTAGAACCCTCCTCTGGGGCGAGGATTCGATCGGGCACCGTGGACGGCAGCCGCGGCTTGAACGTCGGCACCACCTCATCTAAGGAATTCGTGCTCACGCCGCGCGAAGTCGCCGACCGACTGGTGGTCGGCGAAACCAGGTGGCCCGAAACTATCGACGCGTATTCAAGCTTGCGCTTCTCGCCGGCGCAGCATGGCCGATTCGGGGTGCGCCGCCTCAGCCGGGTCCGCGCATGGATGGTCGTGCCGGTCGTCGACTTCGCGATGATGATGGCACCGTTGGCATGGCGGCCTCCGCAACTGTTGTCCACCCTCACGCTGGCTATTTTGGGGACCCTTCTGCTGACCGGGGGCAGCCGATACGTCGCGCCGTTGCACCTGAGCGTCTTGGATGAGTTGCCCAGCATCATCACTCGATTGCTCGCCGCGGTTGCGGCGGTTTCGGCAGTGGTCCTGCACCTTCATCAGAAGCCACACGTGTTGATCTTCTTCGAGACGGCTTGTCAGGCTGTGGCTCTCGTCGTCGTCGGTCGCTTGGTCACCACTCGGCTGATTGCAATGGGTCGTCGGTACCGTCTCGTGCAGCACCACACCGTGCTGGTCGGTGGCGGACCTACGGCTGCCGAACTGGCGCGGACTCTGAAGGAGCACCGAGAGTACGGGCTGATCGTCGATGGTTTCGTCGACGATGCCGATCACTGCCCTGCGGCGGAGCTTGCTCCGCATCTCGGCAGACTCGCCGACTTGGACATGGCGGTGATGAGTGCAGGTGCCGACACGCTCTTGGTCGCTGACGGTAACTTCGACGAGCGCGCCTTGGTCGATGCGGTGCGAACCCGGGTGTGTCTTGGCGCGGAGCTACTCGTGGTCCCACGTATGCACCATTTCCACACCTTGACCGGCATGGCCGATCACATCGGCTCAATCCCGATCATGCGCATACGTAATCCGAACCTGCATGGGCTGGCGCGCGTGCTCAAGAGGGTCTTCGACATCGTCTCGTCCTTGGCGGCGCTCCTCGTCCTTGCGCCGGTGCTCCTGGCGGCGGCCCTGGCAGTGCGGCTCGAAGGTGGGCCGGGAATCATCTTCAAGCAGGTGCGCGTGGGGCGCGATGGTAAAGAGTTCGAACTCTTGAAGTTTCGCTCTATGTGTCCGGCCAATGAGGCGGAGTCACAAACCTGTTGGAGCGTAGCTACCGACGCCCGGGTTGGCCGTGTTGGACGGTTTCTGCGCTGCACATCGATAGACGAATTACCGCAGCTTTGGAACATTCTGCGAGGCGATATGGCCGTGGTGGGGCCGCGCCCTGAACGGCCACACTTTGTCGAGCAGTTCTCGACGCAGTTCGATCGATACGCCCACCGGCATCGGGTACAGGTTGGGCTGACGGGACTCGCACAGGTCAGTGGTCTCCGTGGGGACACTTCGATCGCAGATCGCGCACGCTACGACAACTTCTACATCGAGAATTGGTCGCTGTGGCTCGATATCAAGATCATTGTTCGAACGTTTCGAGAGGTGATTCTCTACCGAGGTAAGTGACTTGTCGACAACTGCAGAGGATCGGCTTAAAAGGTGACAGATGCGCACGTGCGGGAGACCGTCTCTGTGGCATTGCACGGCAACAAGGATGGCTTGACTGCCGCGATCTTGAGTCTGCACTATCCGCCCGAGACAACTGGCAATGCTCCGTACGCGGGTGCCTTGGCGTCCGGCCTGGCCAATCGCAACTATCGCGTCAATGCCTTTGTTGCACAACCGCATTACCCTGAATGGCGGATCCGGCCCGGATATGGGCAATGGCGGAGAGTCGAGGCCATTGACGGCGTAACAGTGCAACGCATGCGCCACTATGTTCCCCGTCCGCCGCGCGGTGTGAGACGGTTGCTGTCAGAGATCAGCTTTGGGATCCGCCTCGTCTTCAACCGAGCAGCTAGTGCGGATGTCGTCATTGCGGTGTCGCCGGCACTGTTCGCGACGGCGCTCGCGGCCGTTCGAATTCGGTTGAATCGCCGCAGGCCGAGTCTCGTGATCTGGGTACAGGACATCTACACGCTGGGGCTCGCCGAAACCAGTGAAGGGAACAGCGTCACCGCTGCAATCACGAAGATTGTGGAGCGAAGCACCCTTCGCGCGGCCGACAGAGTCATCGCCATACATCCCCGATTCAAGGACTACATGGTTCGTGAACTCGGTGTTCCGGCCGAACGAATCACCGTTATCCGCAACTGGACTCACTTGAGGCCGTCAAAAGCGATGTCGAAAGACGCCGCACGGACGGCGCTGGGATGGCCCGTGGACACGTTGTTGGCGGTGCATACAGGAAATATGGGTTCGAAGCAGGGCCTCGAAAACGTCGTTGAGGCAGCACGGTTGGCTGACGAGTGGCGCGCACCTATCAAGTTTGTTCTGGTCGGTGATGGGGGTGAACGCGCCGGGCTGGAACGTCTTGCTCAAGGAATCAACAGCATTCAGTTTGTCGATCCATTGAACGCCGCAGACTACCGTTGTGCGCTCGCAGCAGCAGATTGCCTGGTGGTCAATGAAAGGCCCGGAGTCGCCAACATGGCGGTGCCCAGCAAGCTCACCTCATATTTCGACTCCGCTCGCCCAGTACTTGCGGCCACCGACCCGCAGGGCATCACAGCAAGCGAAATCAAAGAGGCGAGTGCAGGTGTCGTAGTTCCGGCTGGCGATCCACAGGCACTTCTCGTCGCCGCATTGGAGCTGACCAAGGACGCCGAGGCTGCACATGCGTACGGTGCTGCCGGTCGGCGCTATTGCCGCGATGTCCTAGCGGCAGATGCCGCAATGGCGGCCTTCGACGGTCTGATCAAGAATCTGATGCGGCCGCGGGCGGCAAAACGCGGGCAAACGAGGGCAACCGATGTCGCAATTCGGACCGAGTCCTAGAGCGCCGTAGCGCTCGGCAGGCCGGGTTTGCCACCTAACCTGACGGCGTATGTTGTTCTGAACCAAAATGAATCCTGCGCTATGGCAGGGGTAGAAACAGCACGTTGTTGTATGCGCGCTGCGTGGAGTATTGAGCCAGGTAGGCATCGGGATCTGTTGGGGCACGGTGTGTGCCCGAGGTGAGGTAGGGGCGGTAGCCTCGTAACTCCATCTCGGCGAAGATATCCCGTACCGAGTGACCCATCCGGGCCACCCATTTGGGCTCTGCCTCAAGGTATACAGCCGGTCGACCCTCTCTCAGAAGGGTCGCCGCGCCCCGAAGTACTTCCAGCTCGGCGCCCTCGACATCGATCTTGACGAACCCGACCTCCGAGGGAGTGATTCCACGCGCGGCCAAGTCGTGGTCGAGTGAGACCATCGGTATCTCGATGACCCCCTTTGAGGCATCGGCACCCGGATCAATATGCGTACGGCCAGTGAGGAGCTCGTCTGTTTCCGAGCGCCAACGTAGGCTCATGGTTCGTTCGGACTCACCGACTGCAACGGTCCTGATCTCGACATTCCGTATGCGCAGCAGCCGAAGAGCCAGTGATAGGGCCTGGCCGTAATGGGGAAGTGCCTCGTAGGCGACTACTCTGCCACTCGGCTGTACGTGCCGAGCGAGAGTAATGGTCCAATTCCCTGCGTGCGCACCGACATCAATGGCCACGCGACCTTGCAGTGCGAGCTCGTCCAGTAGGCGCATCTCGGGCACGTCGGACCGTCCGCCGAGCAGTCTGCGCGCCCAAATGAGCCCGTGTAGCCGAGCGGCGACCGCATTCCGCACGCGGCCGCCGGAGAGCAACCAGTTCAATGCAGTGTTCACGGCACCTCTGTTACGGATCGTGGGTTGTTCGTGTGCTTCATATGGTCCCCCGTGTCTGCAATGCCCGGTTGATGCGGACTACGAGGCCCATGGCAAGAGACAGATCGATGGTAGAGCAACAGAGCTCGGTCTTGTTGGCATGGACGTACCTTCGCAGAGGACCGTTTCGTGGTTGATCTTCGACCCGAACCGGCAAGAGTGCCTGCCCAACTCAGTGATGGCACTGAATCAGGCGGTGAAGAACACTGCATCGGCCTGCAGTAATTGGCCGGTCTTCGGGTCAGCGAAGACAGGATCCAACCCCATCAAAGTCATTCCGAGGGAATGCGCATGGTCCAGACATTCCTGATAGGTCATTGCCCCGGCGTAAAGCGGTACAAGTGACAGCTCCAATTGCATTCCGATGATGGCGCCCTCTGCCAACAAGCCGCTGCAGCCCTCCAGCACCGCCAGTTCGTAGCCTTGTACGTCGATCTTCAGGAATGTGCGGCTGGGATGACCGACACCAAGCTCGGGGAGAAGCGCATCCAACCGGTCTTGAGCGACTGACTCGGTGCCGATGTACCGGGAGTCAGGGGCCACCGAAACGTGAGTATCCAACATCGGGAGAACAGAACTCGACAATCCGGCGTTGCCCGAAACATTGATCTCGACCTGATCTCTGGCGTTGCCGACTGCGCTTTGTACGACGTGCCATTTCTCGTCGTTTCGGGCCCTGCGGCTGAGCGCCGAGAAAGGCCCGCTCAGTGGCTCGAACGAGATAATGCGCCCAGCGTATCCAAGCCCGCGAATCGTGGTCGCAAATCCGCCATCATTGGCACCTACATCGATGACACAGTCCACTTGGTAATGATGGAGAAGCCTGACGGTCCGGGCTACCGGATCATGCAGGGGGTATCGCACAACATCCAGACCAAATCGCTGTATGAACTGGCGCAGTTCGTGTTTCAGTCTCATAGACGGTTCGGGGCTGGGCTGAGATGGCCGTGCCCCATCTCTCCTTTTCGTGCTGTGCCGATGCGAATGCCGATCTGGTCGAGAGTCATACGGACCTCAGTATGCATCGTCAACTAGCTAAACGAGATGGCACCGCAAAAGCGCTGCCCTGAAGCTGGCATCTGATTCCCACACCAGCCGTCGTCTCGGTCGAGCCAGCGGAGGCAGAACCGGCCCATCAATGCAGACCCGAGGTGAACACCGGTTCGAACGGCGACAAGTCACTGCTCCTGCACTTTGCGAAACGACATCACAAGGCAATCCCTTTTGCGCAGAAAGACATCCGTCAACCGCAGCAGGCACATGAGTACCAACCTCGATGGCACTGAGTCGATGAGCGAACGGTGCGCTTCGACTCGTTGGTCGTCGCGGTAGAGAGCGGCTTTCAGGTTGAGTCGGAACCAGGACTCCGGCGTTCGGCTCCAGGAACTCACCACCGTGAGTCCGTACTCGGCTGCCAATCGGGCCAGCGACTCCTCGGTGTAGTGCACGAGGTGAAACGGTGCAAACCAGCCGCTCACCCAGTTCGCGCCGAAGATTCGTCGCCAGGCGCTGTCGGCATTTGGAAGGGCGAGATACAGGACGCCCCCAGGTTTGAGCACCCTACCCAGTTCCTGCATGAATCGCCGAGGCCTCCGTAGGTGCTCGAACACCTGCATCAGATACACGACGTCGAACTCCGCATCGGGAAAAGGAATGTCGTCGAAGCTGTGAACGCGGTGCAATCTGAGGCCGGCCTTGGAGCAGGCGTCGATCATGACTTCGGAGATCTCTGCGCCGACGATGTCCACGCCGCGCGAATGGAAGTACGAAAGATAGGTCCCGCCGCCGCTGCCGTAGTCGAGCACCTTGCCTCCGGCAGGAATGCTGACAAAGTCGCGTGGGTCGACATCACCCGAAAGCCAGTGGTAGGCGCGGCGGAGAAGCGGTTGCTTGGTTCCGAGTCCGTCAACCAGTACGACTTCGGAGTCTGACGTGTACGCGCTGTAGTACTCGGTCAACGCTTCATCGGACGGCGTCGGAGTCATGTATTGCGAGTCGCATGCGCCGCATCGCACCACGTCCCACCGACCGCTCAGGCCTTTTCTCCGGTCCGAAAGGCGGGCTACGGGGGCTGTGTCGCCCTGGTGTTCGCATACGGGGCAGATGGCCGACTCATCCATGACGCTCACCGTCGTTGCCGCACCACGAGAGAACCCCGCTGCTGGTGCACGATGGCCCCTGCGGGCACTTCCCCGCTGACAATGGTGCCGGCGCCGATCACCGCCCCAGAGCCGATGGTCGTGCCCGGCAAGATCACCGCATTGGCGCCGATCCAGACATCGTCCCCGATCACGACCGGTCGTTCTGACCACGACTGGTACCGGATGGGCACACCGGAGGCTGCGACCCCGTGGTTCGCCGCGACGACGAAAACACCCGGGCCGAGGATCGTGTAGTCGCCTATCGTGATTCGGGCATCGAAACCCGCGATCAAAGCCGAGAAGGCCGAGACTTTCACATAATTTCCGAGTTCGATGCTGGAACCGTTCACAAGCCACGTCGCCCGGTCGAGAACGCAGCCACGGCCGGTGTGCATCGCTCGTCTCGGTGCACCGTGGAGCCGTTCCAACTCTGCCATCAACGCCACAAGGTTGGTCGCGGCGCGGACGACGGTCATCGGGAATCGAACGGTGCCCTTTGCGAGTGCCCACCAGAAGAAGAGTCGCTCTCGGCGTCGCAAATCGAACCGCTCTTCGCTTGCGTCCAGACCGGTATCTGCCCGCCAGCGATCAAGCTCCAACTCGTCGAACCTGTGGCGCTGATGAAAACTCCGCGCAAAGGACCGCATCATTGGAGCAACTTCGGCAGCTGCGGGAAGTAAACCTGGTAGCCAGTATCTACACGCGCAGAAGTGAGATTGAGCAAAAAGATGCGCGGCCACAAGTGTGTTGTCGGACGGAGTGAGATTGCCGTTCCGTTCACGGACGAGGCCTGGAGACGTAAACAGCGGAGCGAGCGGCAGCTCCGAGGCATACGGGCGACCAGCGCGGGCGCCCGGCGATCAGTAGGCATGGGTTCCTTCCGACGACGTCTATTGATTGAAGCAGTTCGCGGACCCGGCGCAACCCCAAACGCGTTGATATCATTCCACTTTGCGGTCAGTCTGTGCGAACCACGCCAATACCCCGCCTCGGGGGCTCCGTATCGCCGCGGACCCACGACCGCACCGTTGTCATCTGCCCGCCGGCGATCTTCCGTGTGCCACGCGGCTACCGAAATTGGTGAAGGTCTGTGTGCATCACTCGTTTGACCACTATCCGGTCAATACTCCTGGTGCCGGGTATCTTGACGCGAGGTGCCGGAGATTTGCCTGGCAGTTTGAATCGGTCACCGAGGGCGGAGATTGATGGACATCTGGCTTGCAAGGCCGCTAGCAGTGAGCGGGCTGAAGCATGGTTTTATGCGCGTACGCAGAACTGTGCACATCTGGCGGGCGGGTCACGTCGGCGGAGGCGTCGGGTTCGACAATTGGCATCTGGGGGCGTCACGGCGACTGACCGCTCACCGTCGCCCAGTATCAGTCCTCGACGTGGCACCGGTAGGCAGTCCGCGTCCGGCCGGCCGGAACAGTAGGAGGTCATCGTGACTGTGCTCGGTTTGGCCGCGCTCGCCATTCTGCTCGTCTTCGGCTTTCTTCAAGCACCCCAGGATAATAGAGGAGCTCGCCCAGTCCTCTCGACCTTCAATGTGGTCCTCCTCAGCGTATGCCTGTACATACTGCTGCCGGCACTACTGATCCTCAACGCAGGCACCTACACCTGGGCAGTCGACTACTACTCGGGTGAAGTGTTCGAGAAGACCGTCTGGTTGAGCACACTGGGCGTCGCCGCGTTCCTCTACGGAAATATGTTCTCGCGGCGGCGCACCGCGTCAGCCGATACCGAACTCCACTCCGATGATGGCGCGCCGAAATCGCTCACTCCGCGGCCGTTCGCCGGCGTTGTGCTGTACGGGTTGCTCGTTGCCGGGCTCGCGCTGAAGCTGACGCTGATTCTGTCCACGGGAGGGTTTGCCGAATCGGTGACAAGACTGTCCGATGGTGTCCGGCAATTCTCTGGTGTGGAGAGTCTCGACGCAGGGGCAGTTCTGCTCGTCACCGTGTCGGGTATCGCCGACGGGGCTGCCACGTGGGGCGCCTTGCGCTCCTTGCGTGAACGGCGGCACGAGAAAACCTGGGTTTTCGTGCTGTTGATAACGCTGGGCCTCACGTACCTGCTCACTGGTAAACGATTGGTCATCCTTCTGCCAATAATGGTGGTGCTCGTCGGATTTCACGTCTACAGGCGGTCAGTCACCACTCGGGTGCTACCAATCGCCATACCAGTTGCGGTTGTCGTTGGCTTTCTGACGCTCAGTGCGCGAGTGTTCTTGCCGGCCGCGGTCGCAGGCTACAATATGGACGTCAAGAACATTGCGTACGCGGACGGGTCCGTTCTGCAGTTCTATCTGTACTCGCTGGAATTCGCATCCGTGGAAATGATCTCGGTTGCTATAGAGGCCAGGCAGGACATTCTCCAAATGTTCGGCGGGGCGTGGAGCGCGATCGTCGCGACCAACTTCGAATCGTTCCTCTACTCTGTCCCTCGGGCAGCGTGGCCAGGAAAGCCCACCGTGTTCTACGACTTGTCGCACGGCATTACCGCCGCGCTCGGTGCGACTCCGTTTCAGGACCCGACGGTCGGATATGCCTCGACGCTGATCGGCACCTCGTTCCTCATGGGAGGTGCGATAGGGACGGCTGCCGCAATGCTGTTGTTGGGTTTCGTAACCGCGCGTTGCGACCTCCGGCTCAAGAAGGGCAGCTGGAGTGATGGCTCCATCGTCCTCTACGCGCTAGCCCTGGTCATCGTCTTTCACCTCTTTCGCCAAGGGACCTTGGGGTGGACGTTCATCGTCTCGATTGTCCAAAATTACGGAGTACTGCTCGCGCTCTTTGTGTTGTGCATGATCGCGAAAGAGTCGCATCCATCGGAACTGCCAAAGCCGAACCCATCGGTGAAGAGGTGACCGCAGCCGAGCGAGGTGCGACCCCGGGCGTTGCCGCTCCCGACCAGCCAGTGTTCCCCCATGCGTTGCCTCCTGTCACCCAGAGTGTGCTAATCGCCGGATGATTGATCGATCGAATGGCTATCAGCGGCGAACTTCCGCGCTCGTGGTCGCGTCATCGATCACAACGGCCATCACCCTCTTCGCTGTATTCAGATTCACTGCTGACTACGCATCTGTTGAGTGGATTGGGGTGTGGTCGTTACTTCAGGGACTGTTTCTGATCGCACGGGTGTCGGATTCCGGTGCGGGGGCCAACATATCGAGAGTCCTCGCCGTGAGGGTGAAGAGCAAGGCGCCGATCGATCTTCGAAACATGACTATGGCGGCCTTGTGGATCACAAGTCTGCCGTCGTTCTTGCTCGGCTTGGTGATAGCCCCCGTCGTCGGCTTCTACATCACAACGACATATGGCACTGAGTTGAGCACGGACGTGTTGTGGACGTTGGTGTGGTTGGCTTTGCTGAGCGCCTCACTCGCGGCCGTAGCCAATGTGCTGTTGGCAATTTGCGAAGGCATGTTCGACCTCAACTACAAGAGCCTCACGGTGATTCTGGGGAACCTCGCGGGGCTGTCGGCGGCAGTCCCACTGCTCACGTTGGCCGGTCCTGCCGGCGTCGGTTGGATCTACGTCGTGATCTTTGGAACCCAGTTGATACTCGGCGGGATCCGCGTCTTGCAGCTGACGAAGCGCCTTGCGCAACCGCCCGAAGATACGGTGCGACAGCATATCCGGATCCTTTGGCGGGAAAATCTGCAGTTGTCGGGAATCGCGTTGATTCGGCTGTCATTCGAGCCGGCGACAAAGCTGCTGCTCAGTTTCTTTGCCCCCCTTGTGGTTATTGCCCAGTTCGAGCTTGCGCTTCGAGTCACGACTCAGCTGCGGATCGTGATTCAATCTGCCCTACAACCCCTCTTGGTCATCGGCGCGCGTATGCGGGAACGTCCGCACGGCGAGACCCGCGAAGTGTTTCTGAAGAACGACAGAGCCCTGTGGTCGCTCTCGGTTGGCGGGTTGATTGCGCAGATCCTCGCTGCGCCGGCGATCCAGTGGCTCGGCCTTGGATTCCACAGTGTGTCGTTCATAGTTTTCTTCGCCATGCTCGCCGCCGGCAACGCGGTCAATACGATTGGCCTATCGGGTTATTACTGGCAACTCACGAGCGGATCGCTGATGCCACTGGTGCGTGTGCAGTCGGTGATGGCCATTTGGAACGTCGCGATCGGCGTTGTGGGGTTGTTTTTGGATTCCGCTGTAGTGGTGGTGGCGGCATACTGTGGCGCGTTCGCTCTGGGCGGCTTGGTGAGCAGGTCCTTCCTCGGCGGCACATCCAGACTGTCACAATTTCTATCCCCGGTTTTGGTGCTCGTTGGCGGATCGGTCGCGGCGGGGTTGGTCCTCATCGTTTATCCCGAGACACTGATATCGGTTGGTATTTGCCTTGGCTTTGCTGCGTTGGTCGCAGCTCTGTGCCTCTACTTCACGTACCGGACGTACCGAAGGAGTCCTCATTGAGTGCCATGCAGATCGCGGTACTGGTTACCGTGCACAACCGGGCCGATGTGACGGTGGCTGGGCTCACGCAGCTAGCTATGTTGTCCCGACGCCTGCAGGGCGAGTTCAACTTTCACGTTTTCTTGGTCGACGATGGTTCGACCGATGACACAGCTCAACGGGTACGCGAAATACCCTTGGACCTCACTCTGATTGGCGGATCGGGATCCTTGTACTGGAACCGTGGAATGGCATTGGCTTATGAGTCTTGTCGTGCCTCGGGTGCGGAATTCGATGCGTACATGCTGTATAACGACGACGTCCTCCTGGATGACAACTTCGTAGACTTCATGCTCCAATTCAGCAAGGATTCCTCGAACATTCTCGTGGGCGCCTTCCGTGAGCCGGGTACAGCTGACATCAGCTATTCCGGATTCGTGCGAGTTGCTCGCTTACGCCCGTTTGCCTTCGTCAATCCGGAACTCGATCGGACGTTGGTCCCTGTTGACACCTTCAATGGCAACGTTGTATTGGTACCGGCTGCAGTCTTTGATGCTCTCGGCGGTTTGGACCCGAAGTACACTCACGCATACGGCGATTTGGACTTGGGATTGAGAGCCAAAGACATGGGTGTTTCTTCGTATGTATTCGGGGTGCCGATAGGCGCATGCGAAAGAGGCAGTTCGTTGGCAAAGCGGGTCGCAACAGCCGATCTCCGGACGCGCTGGCGCTTGCTGTTTGGATTCCCGCACGGACCTCGCTCATACTTGCGCTTCGTCCGGAAGCACGGGATAACTCCACTCTTTCCCGTCTACGCCGTAGGAGAGATCGCGCGTCGGCTTGCCCAGTTGTTCCAGCGACCCAGGGGTGCTGACCTGAGTTGAGTACGCGGGGTGGGCGGGTGACCCGCCGCCCATCTGTGTCGTGGCGCTGAGTGCGGGTTCGCAGCCGGTGCGGGTTTTCCAGCGTTGCGCAGAGTCCGGCGTGATCGACAACACCGCACGAAGGGCCTGTTGGCACGTAGTGAGATCTCAGAAAACACCGGCACCGGTGAGTGATTCACCGATGACTGGATAGATCTTCTGGCCGTAGGCCGCGGTCATGTGAAACGCATCGAGCTTGGTGGGCGTCGATCCCACGAAGCTCGGACAGAGACCTTCGCCGTTACAGAACCACGGACGAGAATCGATCCAGGTCCCCCCGACACTCTCGGCCACGCCTTGCTCGATTCGAGCGATCGACCGCCACGTCCTGTCGACCTGGCTGATGCAATCTGCCGGCACGCTTGTCCTGCCGCTGTAGCACTCACGGATGTTCTTGTCAGCGGGTGGGGCAGCCAGCAGCACAACGTTATTGGTGTTGGTGCGAAATTTCTCGATGATCTCGATCAGCGACCTGTGCCAGTCGCCGTCGCTGAATTGTTGCCTGTCTGCGGCGGCGTACTTTTCCCGATAAGCGTTGGAGATGATGACAATATCCGGTTTCGTGGAGTTGATCAGTTCGATCTGACGCGTTTTTCGTTCCGGACAGGAATCTTGAACGTCTTGATCCGCAACGAAAATCGCGTCATTCGCGAACTGGCACCCCCCCATGGTGGTGACATGCACCTGAATTTGACCGTCGGAGTTGAGCGCAATCTCACGCAACGACCCCGCGTACCCAAGTCCGACGGAATCCCCGACGATCACTATCCGGGTCGGTGCCGATGGCGAACCCCACGTGCACATATCGGTGGCCAGGGGGTCGACGTCGGTGCACGCGTGAACCTCCGGTGGTGACTCAAGACCGTTGAGCGCCTGCTCCATCGTCGGATCCAGCACTGGCCATTCCGTTGCGGACAGTGCCTGCGTGATCTCATCCTGCAGTGCCGACCCCAATGGGCCGAGATCGAACTGGATCGCCGTCGAATCTCCTGGGGAGGCGGCGATAGCTGTCGGCGTCTGGGTGGTATCGGCGGGGCGCAAGACGTATGCGCACAGCGCCAACGTCAGGCATGCCACCGCGGCCATGGCGATCAGGCCGTTGGGCTGGTGAGGTTCATAGGTGCGCTCGCGGATCTGTTGCACCCCTTCACGGAACTTGACCCACTCGAAACGCCGCAAAGGTGTCTCGACAAAGTGGTACGACGCCACTGCCAAACCGGCGGTCAGCGGCAGCGCGACCAGGTAGAGGAAAGTACCGCCAGCGACCAAGGATCCGACCAGGACAATCACGGGCCAGTGGACCAGGTACAGCGAGTACGAGATGTTGCCGATGTACACGCTGAGGGGGTTGCGAAGGAAAGGTTGGTATCTCGGCTCGCCGCGTACACCAGCCGCGATGACCATTGCCGCGCCTGCAACCGGCAGTAACGCCCACGGGGCTGGGAATCCTGCGGAGTCTTCGCTGATGGCGAAGACGCTCGCGCCGATGAGGACCAACCCAGCCCAAGACAGCACCGGTTTCGCCCAGCCTGGAATGCGGCCCAGGGCTCCGACAGCCGTCGCCAGGAGCGCCCCCACACCCAGTTCCCAAACTCGCGTAAAGGTGGAGAAGTATGCCCAGGTCGGAGATGTCGTCGTCTCGTACACTGCCCACCCGAACGACGCTGCGACGATCACTGCCAGGACTACACCCGCAAGGCCCATCCGGTGTCTGTGCGTCCAGGTTTTGCGGGCGACGAGCACGCTGATCAGGAAAATGATCGCCGGCCAGACGAAATAGAACTGTTCCTCGATGGACAGGGACCAGTAGTGCTGCACGGGTGATACACCGTCTGCCACGGTGAAGTAGTCGGTACCCTCAACGGCGAAGTGCCAGTTCGCGGCGAAGACGAAAGCGAATAGCGCGTCGATACCGACCTGCTGCGACCGGAAAGGCATAAAGATCACGACGGAAGCGGCGTATGTGAGGATCAAAACGACGGTGGCTGCCGGGACGATACGGCGGATTCGGTTCCAGTAGAACGATCTGAACGACACGTTTCCGGTGCGCTCAGCCGTTCGCAGTAGGTTGCCGGTGATCAAAAAGCCCGAGATCACAAAGAACACATCCACACCGACAAACCCGCCGCGCGGCCAACCCCACAGGTGCGCTGCGAACACGGTGAGGACCGCCACCATCCGCAGGCCTTGGATATCCAGCCGTTGACCAGATTGTTCGGCTTGCCGGTATCGACGTCGCGACCCGTTCTGGATCTTCTGCAGCAATGTCACGACCGATGGCCTCCCGACATACCGCCTACTCTCCTCGCACTGTCCATGCGCAACGTGGGGGGATGTTTGCTGCCGGCGGGTTGCGGCCAGCGCTCAAATCGCACACTGCTGCAAGAAGATAACGAAGTACCTTCACCTGCGTGATCGTACGGTGATCGTGGACCCGCCGCAGCTGATTCATGGTGGCGACCACACCAGCGACGGCCCGCTTTCTGCTGACACGGCAGGCTCGCCACTCGGCGGCGTTGCGGGCACGCTCGTGGACAACGCCGGCACGATGTTGTCGAGGAATCCACAGCTGGCTCCCTTTGCGGACATTGTGGCCGAACTCTTCGGAACTGCAGTCACGTTCAAGTATCGAGGGTCCGGTTGCAGGTGAGGGAAGACGACGACGGTGCCGTACGACACCGCACACAAAGAGGCCGCCGAGCCCCGCACCATTGTCTGCCACCCCAGGCGGCGCCGCACATCGAAGCGATCGTGGCGATCGCAGCAAGGATGTGGCGATGCGCCAACCGCGCATGACATCTCCAGGATTTAGTGTGGAGCGATGAAGCTTGCGTGTGTGTTGGTCGCGGTGTTGGCGATGCTGGGCTGCACGCGGGAACCGCCCACGTACCAGTCCCGTGACACCGAGAACATCAACAGCACGTGGTCGGACACCTTCGACCGCCCCGACACCTCGTCCGGTCTCGGTGATGGCTGGGACATGCGCGCGGGATACGTGGACCGCTACCCCATGCCTGCCGCCACCGACGGGTTCATACGGGACGGCGCATTCACCTATGCGGGCAAGGACACTGTGTATGCCACCCGCCAATTCCCGCACCCTGTACAGGAGGCGGGCACGACCGGGCGTTGGCGGAAGCTACGCGACGGTGACGAAACCACCATCGCCATGGCCATCAGCAGCAACGACAAACTCGTCAACGACATGGTCCATTTTGCCGCCAACCGCTCGACCTGGGAACTTACGGTTCGCCGGGGAGGCCCCTTCGAACCTGTCACCAAGGGCCGATTCAACCCGCCGCTCGACCTCGACCGCGACTACACCTTCACCATGAAGACCACACCTACCGACATCACCATCCAGATCCCGGGTGCGGAGCCCATCACCACACCCGTCGACACCAGTGGGCTCACGGGGCCGTGGGTGTTCTGGGAGGAGTACATCAAGCCCCCACCAGCCGGAACGGTGTTCGACTTCGATACGGTGTGGATCAACTGAGCCTCCTCCAGGGCACCACGTCACCCGTATCAACGCTCTCGGTCATTCTCTGGACCGGGGGCCGTCAGCTGCTCTCTATGTAATTCGCGATCTGGGTTATCGAGGTGCCAAAATAGGTTTCTTCCAGAGTCTTTCGGACTTGGTCATCCCACGATGCTGTCGTGCGTTCTGGGCGGGCCAGTTGTTGTTGGATGGCGACTATCCATTCTTGGGGATCGTCACGGACAACACAGCAGTCCCTGATGGCCGTGGGTTGACCGACCATGCCGTGGCTCGTCGTCATGACGGGTACGCCGTGGGCGAGGGACTCGCAGACCTTGATTTTTCCCCCGGAGCCTGAGAAAGCGGGGATCAGCGAGCACATCGCGTCCTGGTAGAGCGGCCGGAGCGAAGGCGCGTTGGGCACGACGATCACACCTTGCCGGCCAAGGTCTGCAACCAACTCAGCCGAAGGGTCGCGCCCGGCCACGACAAATTTCACATCTGGTTGTTGCCGACGAAGCTGCGGCCAAACATGTTTCAGAAACCAGTCCAGCGCTTGCAGGTTCATCGTGACGTTGAGCGTGCCGACGTAGAGGATGGTCTTGTCGCCGCTCCACGTTGTCGGTTCGTACCGAAACAGGTTGTTGGGCACGACGAAGTGTTCGGTCTGTGCCCTGCAGAACGTCCGCACCCAATCCCGGTCGCTCTCTGACACCGAGATCGTTGCGGCGATCGCAGCACTCGCGGTCTTGATGAGCGCTTCCGATACTCCGGCTTGGCGCCGGATGGCCCACCGTTTGATCGGATTGGTCGAATTTGCGGCGACCGACTCGAAATACTCGCGTTCGTTGTTGTGTGTGTCAAGGACTACGATCGATCGGCCCAAGGGGTGGCCGGCCAAGAATTCGAGCTGTGCGGGGTAGTGCACAATGATGTGGCTGAAGTCCTCAAATCTTGGAAGAGACCAATTCCGGCAATCGTACTTTTCGTATAAGTAATGCGTGCCCATCATTGTGCTTCGGAGGTACGACTTAGCGCTCGATGTTTCACGTACGTGGGGCGAACTTAGAAGCGTGAATTTTCCGTCTGAAACAGCGTATACACCTGTTTCTGAGGCTACGGTTATCGGCCACAGACTCGAGAAATGGGCTGCTTGGAAGTGTGCGCGCATGCCGGTTCCACTGTGTGGTTCGGGATATACCTGTGGAGACACTATGAGAACATTGGGGTGCACTACGCTCCTGCCTTACCTGTACCAATCGAGTGACGTACTGCAGCAGTTCTGGGAAAGTGCACTCATTGCAGCCGATTTATGTCGATCGTCCGGTCCGCTTTGATGGCGTACCGATCAGCAGTGCCGCGGGTATCGATTACGAGGTCCCATTCTGTCTGTTCCGCGACCGTCTGGTCGACGAGGAGTTCGCGAATAAACGGCGAGTTGGACAACACGCCAAGGTTCTGCCCGAGCAGATTTTGAGGCGCAACATTCGGGTCGAATATTGCGAGGCGATGGCCGGCGGTAATCAGCATTCGAGCCAGATCGACGTTCGGGCTTTCGCGCAGATCGTCGCTGTTGTCTTTGAACGCGATACCCAGCATCAGCACCTGCGCTCCGTATTTGAGGTCGCGGGTTGCATAGTTGAAGAGAAACGTCTTGTGTGCTTCGTTCGAATTGATCAACGAGTCGATCAAGTGTGTCTGCCCGCCCGACAACCTCGACACAAACTGCAGCGCCCTGACGTCTTTTGGCAGGCAGGATCCGCCGAATGCCCCGCCCGGCCTGAGGTAATACGGCGATATGTTCAGCTTGGTGTCGGATATGAAAATCTTGTGCACCTCGGCGGCGCTGATGCCCAGCTGGATGCAGATGCGACCGATTTCATTTGCGAAGACGGTCTTCACGGCGTGGAAGGTATTGTCGACGAACTTTGTGATCTCGCTCTCGCGATATTTGACATAGAACACGGGAGCATCGATGCCCTCATTGATCTCATCGATGAGCGGACAGCGCTCTCCGGTCGCGGTGCCGACGACGATCTTGGGAGGGGAGAAAAAGTCTTTGACCGCCGACGACTCACGGAGGAATTCCGGGTTGTATACCAGCTCGACGCGGTTGGATTCGGCCCCGAGCACGCTATCGAAGATCGGTGCTATCAGCTCTTCGATCGTTCCAGGTCGAATGGTCGACCGGTAGACGACAGTCAGCGAGCTTTCCGGATTGGATCGTAGAAGTTCGGCCAATTGGCGGGAGACCTCTGCGATATGGGTCATGTTGTGGGATCCGTCGACTGCGCTCGGTGTTCCCACACAAACGATGGCCAGTTGGCAGTCGGCGATCTGCGGGACCAGCGTGGTGCACGCGCTGATCAGCTTCTTTTCCACCCCTGCCGAGAGCAACTCAGCCACACCGGGCTCAGTGATCGGGGACCTTCCGGCAAGAATGGCATCGACTTTCGTCGGGTTGGGATCGACTCCGATGACCTCGTGGCCTTGACTTGCGAGGCACGCCGCAGCGGTGATCCCGACGTAACCTAGGCCCAAGATGGCGATCTTCATGACGACTCCCGATGAGCTCGAACGCTGCGTTCTTGAGCATCCACGCATTCCTTTAGATGTGAGGCAGCTTAACCCGTTCCCGCGCAATCTGATTGCTCTCTGCTACACGTTGGTCTGCTTTCCTCGAGCAATCGCGCGCGAGGCCGGCCGATGCGCGTGCGTTTCGCATGCGCAGTTAGCCCGAGAGCTTCTCGGGCCTGTTCGGGCCGTCCCGGCGGGATCACTCTCGACGTGCGTTGTGCCGCCTCTGGCGAGAGTGTTGTCACGGCCGCCCACCTGATCGCCACACCGTCAAATGGTTGGGCGTCGTGGGCAATTGGCGGCCGTTGGCGGGATGATCGCGCTGACGACGATGGCGGTGGCCATCACGATCAACGACATGCTGGTCTCGAGCATCGTTCATTGCTCTGCCAACCGCCGGCCAGTGTTTTGGCCGTTTTTTTACGGAGTAGCCGCTCGGTTCAGCGCTTGCGAATGTAGATGGTGATGAACGGTTGCAGGGGGGCAGGAAGGTGTTTGTGCAGCCACATTGCTATGCGGTACAGGGCCGGTCGGCCGAAGTGGTAACCGGGCTCGGCCGATGTGTACACCACGTACACATCCACGCCGGGGCCGAACGCGCGTCGGACAGCGTTGCCCGTATTGAGTCGGTACAGCGTGGGGAATACGTCGACAGATTTACGCGTCGGCTGGATCCGTTTCAGCGCCGTCACGTGCAACCGGTTGGGCACTGCGGTTGCCGCAAGTGCGACGTAGCCGAACCTATTGGGAGTCAACGCGGCGATGAGACCGCCGGGCTTTACGATTCGAACCAGCTCTTGCGCGATGAGATCGGGTCGCTCGATGTGCTCGAACACCGAGCGCGCGTACACGATATCGAAGCTGTTGTCGGGGTAAGGAAGTGGGCAATCTGCCTCGATGACGGTGGCATGGTCCAAAAACGGGTTCGTGAGGACCGCCGCGTCCACGTCGCAGCCTTCGACATGGGAACATCGGCCTTTGAGATTGAATAGAGAACGCCGATACTCGATTTGATCGTCAATGATGTGTTCACCCCTACCAGCGCCGAAGTCCAAGACGCGGTCGGTCGGGCGCAATACTGCATTGATGTGTGTGTAGAGCCTGACACCCGCATCGGCGTCGCTGAAGCCTCCGACGTTGCTTTCCGGAAAGAACCGTTGTCGCAGTGTCAGGCTGTCCACGAACTTGCTGGAAATGGCTTGCTCCTCCCAAAATGCTAGGTGCGCAGTGAATCTAGATGCTGGCGATACCAAACCACAGTGCGCTCCAGTCCCTCTCGGAGGTCGATCTTGTACCTCCACCCGGTCTCCGACAGTTTGGTGACGTCCAGGAGCTTCTGGGGTGTGCCATCAGGTTTGTCGGTATCCCAGACAGTGTCTCCGTCGTAGCCGGTAACTGAGGCTATCTCGCGGGCGATTTCCTCGATGGTGACGTCGGTGCCGGTACCGATGTTGACATGCTGGGCGCCGTCGTAGTTCTCCAGCAAATGCAGGCAAGCATCAGCCATGTCGTCTGCGTGCAAGAACTCGCGGCGGGGTGATCCGGTGCCCCAATTGGTGACCGACGTTGCCTTGCTGGCGACAGCCTCGTTGTAACGTCGGATCATGGCCGGCAACACGTGCGAACCAGCTGGTGAGAAGTTGTCGTTTGGTCCATACAAATTTGTGGGCATCGCCGAGATCCAAGGAAGCCCAAATTGTTTCCGCACCGCCTGGACATGAAGTATGCCCGCAATCTTCGCGATCGCGTATGCGTCGTTGGTAGGTTCCAGATGTCCGGTCAGCAAGGCGTCTTCGGTGATCGGCTGCGCCGCGAACTTCGGATAGATGCATGACGAGCCCAGGAACAGAAGTCGTTCGGTTCCGTGATGCAGCGCCGCGTCGAGGACGTTGACTTGTATCCGGACATTCTCACTGAGAAAGTCCACGGGGTAGGTGCTGTTGGCAAGAATGCCGCCGACCTTGGCGGCGGCCAGAACGACGTAACGTGGGCGGAGGTGCTCAAAGTAGGCGAAGACGGCCTCGCGGTTCGTGAGATCGAGCTCCACCGACGTCTTGCCGACAACGTTGTCGAACCCGGCGGCTTCCAGACGGCGTACTATCGCCGAACCCACCAATCCGCGATGCCCGGCGACATAAAACGTAGCTTCGCGGTCTAGCTCGCGGGGCGAGTGACCGACCGCAGCAGTCATCGGTCGGTTGCTTCGCCAAGAGGTTGCACGTCCCAAGATTCCAGTCGCACTTGGTCGATCCATGAGGTACCTGCGTGATCGAGAGCCTCGATGTCGGCGTCGACCATCAGCCTGGCCAGATCTGGTCCGAGTATCGTCGGGACCCAATCGAGCTTTTTGTTGGCGCGTGACGCATCCCCGATGAGAGCATCCACCTCCGTCGGGCGCAGATATCGATCGTCGAACCGGACGTGTTCGGCCCAGTCGAGCCCGGCGTGGTCGAAGGCGATCTGCAGAAAATCGCGGACCGACATTCCTTTGCCAGTCGCCAGGACATAGTCCTCGGGCTCGTCAGCCTGCAACATCCGCCACATGCCTTCTACGTATTCTGGCGCATATCCCCAGTCTCGGACGGCGTCGAGGTTGCCCATGTACAGATGTTGCTGTTGCCCGGCCTTGATTGCGGCGATCGCTCGCGTGATCTTTCGGGTCACGAAAGTTTCGCCCCGGCGCGGCGATTCGTGATTGAACAAAATCCCGTTGACGGCAAAGAGTCCGTACGCTTCGCGGTAGTTCCTCGTTATCCAGTAGCTGTACAACTTGGCGGCCGCGTAGGGCGAACGGGGGTAGAACGGCGTATCTTCGTTCTGCGGCGGCGGTGTAGCGCCGTACAACTCCGATGATGACGCTTGGTAGAACCGTGTCTTGATGCCGGACAGCCGGACCGCCTCCAGCATTCGGGTCGTGCCTGCCCCCGTGGTGTCCACCGTGTGCTCAGGTTCGTCAAACGACACCCGCACATGAGATTGGGCCGCCAGGTTGTAAACCTCGTCTGGATCTATGCCGGCGAGCAGAGTGACCAGCCGAGTACCGTCGCTGAGATCGCCGTAGTGAAGGAACAGCCTCGCCTCTGGCGCGTGGGGATCAACGTAGAGGTGGTCAATCCGCGACGTGTTGAACGTTGACGCACGGCGGATCAGGCCGTGAACCTCGTAGCCCTTGGCGAGGAGAAGCTCCGCCAGGTATGAGCCGTCTTGTCCAGTGATTCCGGTTATCAGCGCGCGTTTGACCATGGCGACAGACTTAGATGGTGGTGGGACGGCGTTCGCGTCGATCGCTGCTCGTCCCTCTGGCAGACAGCTACCGGGCGGTTCATTCGGGCACCTCGTGCTTTTGCGCCTGGGCTGCGACTCCTTGGGGAGTCTTCTGACTGGGAGCCTCAGCGGGGGTACTTGTGCGATCGTGCTGCAGCGGGCTCTGCGCGTTGTCGCCGCCGTAGTAGCTGTACCCATAGCCGTAGGCAGAACCGCCGCGGGTGGGCAACATCGTGAACACGGTGCCGAGCATCGGTGCCCCTACACCCTCGAGGCTGCCCACGGCATGCGAGAGCTCATCCCGTTTGGTCTTGCCGAAGCGGGCCATCATCAGGACTCCATCAGCTGCAGCGGCGAGGATGGCTGCATCGGTAACTGCGAGTAGGGGTGTGGAATCCACGATCACGTAGTCGAACTCCGCACGAAGTTCCGCCATGAGGTTCTTGGCAGCTTGCGATCCCAACAATTCGCTCGGGTTAGGTGGGATCGCTCCAGACGTAAGCGCTGTCAGACCTGGAAAGCGAGTTTTCTGGAGTGACTCGGAAAGTGACGCGCCACCACTCAACACGGTACTGACACCAACCGTCCCGACCAGGTCAAGATACTTGTGCAGTGAAGGTCGCCGCAGATCGCCATCGACGATGACGACATTGTGCTCGGCCTCCGCCAAGGCAAGAGCAATATTGATGGCAGTGGTGGACTTGCCCTCTGCCGGCATGGAACTGGTGATGACGATTGCACGGGGCGGGTTGTCGACCGCGAGGAACTGGAGGTTCGTGCGCAGCTTCCGAAATGCCTCCGAAATGGCCGACCTGTCGCTGTCGAACGATATCGCCGGATTCTTCCTTCGTTCCTTGTCGAGTGGAATGTTGCCAACCACCCCACTCCCGGTGATCGTTTCCAGCGTGGCACGGTCCTTGACGGTGTTGTCGAGCATGTCCCGCAAGACCGCGAGTCCGACTCCGAGTGCCAGGCCGAGGATTACGCCCAATCCGATGTTGCGCGTGGTGTCCGGTGTCACGGGTCGCTCAGGGATCGATGCGCGCTGCTCGACGACAACGCGGGCGTCGGGCGTTGCTCCGGGTTCTGGTGTCTCAAGCTCTCGAATCATGACGACAAACTCGTCTGACAGTGAGTTGGCGATATCGCGAGCGCGGACTGGCGACTCGTCCAAGACAGACACGTTGATCAGCACGGTGTCGAGTTTTGCCGATGCCGTAACTTTCTCTTGAAGCTCGCCTGCCGTGATGTCGAGGCCCAGCTTGTCGATGGTGCGTTGTGCGACCGTCTGGCCCTCGATGAGTTCCGAGTAGGACTTGACGCGTTCCTGCGAGAACCGGTTGCCCTGATACGCCTCGGCGAGGGACGATCCCGACTCCGTGGACACAAAGAGTCTGGTCGATGCCTGATAGAGAGGCGTTGTCATGGCAGTGACGACGATCGCCAACACGATGGAAGCTGCCAATGTTGCGCAAACGATCAACCAACGAGAGCGCAATAGCTTCGCGAAGTCCTGCAGTTTCAAAGCCACCCCTTCACTACTGTCCCAAGCCCCCGCATGCCCGGGTTCGGCGTCGCGTTATGCGTTGTGTGCCGCGAATCTATTCGCCGCACTGGGGCACCGATACTACGGGGTTTACCGTGTCCACCAAGGGCTGAACGGGAACTCGGGCTTCGCCCGGCGATGTGGGTTCGGAAAGACGGAAAGTCAGTTCACCGGACTGCGCCGGCGGTATGATGACCTGCACTTCAAAGGTGGGGTGGCCGCGTTCGGTTCCGGAAATCACCGGGGCCCGTTCGCCGTTGGCCAGCGAGCTTTCCAGTGTGGCTCCGCTCGTCGCCAGCAGGCGCACCGAGGTGACCATGGTGCCCTTGGGCAGGTTCAGCGGTATCTCGGGAAGCAGCCCGGCGGTGCCGAGGATGTAGTCGGGGATATCGGAATCGTTCGGAAGGTCGTTCTTCAGCCGGACTGTGACGGTCGACATTCTGGTCTCGCCATCACATCCGTCCGCGACATACTCGATCTCACGTCGCAGGTAGTAGTCGAGTTTGTTGCCACCGAGATTGTTGATCACGACTTCCGCGTACGGGGCGGGATCCTCGGGAATTGCATGTGCCAGCGGTGTCTTTTCGAGCAGTTCCTGCTCGGCGGGAACCGCGCTCCATATTGCGATGCGACGTTCACTTACCGCCTTGCCCAACGCATCCAGCAAGGCACGGGGCGACTCAACCTTGCCTGTCATCTTCTTGACGACCTCGCCGGCGATGTCCTGGAGGTACTTCTTCCGGGCGATCTGATCGTCAGGGAAGCGCGCATACGCAGTGGACTCCGTCAACTCGACCACATTGTCCTTGGTGACCTTTTCACCGTCGGGCAAGGTGATCGATCCGACGGCACCGAGCATGTAGCTGAGTGCCACTGGGTCGAGAACGATTGCCCCGTCAACCTTGATGCCGGTGTCCTTCTCCCACATGGCCTTCCAGATTTGGGCAGCATAGGGGAAGTGTGAGCTCAGATTGCTGTTGCGAAAGTCGGTGGTCGGATTGGTGTAGCCGTATGTCTTGCTGTACTCGGCGCCGAGATCGATCGGGGCGTAGGCGCCGATCAGTTCGCGATTGGACGCCAAAGTGTCGATAGTGGGAGTGCCGTCATCGAACCGCAGGATGCCGAAACCGCCGAGCAGGCCGCCGGTTCCGCGAGCCTCGGCGTTGGTCTGGAACCCCATGAAGTAGGTGCGGGGACCATCTGCACCCATCATTGCCGGAGCGAGACGCGCAGCGAGCGCGGTATTTTCCAGCAGACTGGCCACTTCCGCAGTCTGGCTCTGTAACTGGGATCGAGCGTCTCCGAGCAGAGTGACGTAGCGCGGGTCGGAGATCGCTGCGGCGTCGGCGTTGAGCCGTGTTGCCGCACCGGAGATATCTTCAAGCTGCGACTCTTCGTCGCGCAGTGTCTGGACATCGACGCGGCCGTTGACGAAAAGCTGGTCGGGAGAGATCGCGAGTCCGACTTGTGCTGCAGGCTGCAGCACGTCCGCCGCCAGGCCCAGCACGACATCCGAGATCTGCTGGCCGGTCTCAAAGGGGCTGCCGACCCAGGGCAGCGCTGCAGCGATGTTCCACGGCACCGAGTGAGTTGCGTCTCGGGCCTGCCGCGCATGGACCACGGCGGCATCGGCGAACCCGGACGCCTCATCCGTCTTGCCCTGTAGCAGAGTCTCTTTCGCCTGTTGCGCATCCTGGCGCGCCCGTTCAAGGCTCGACTTTGCATCAAACGCGTTGACGGTCAGCCAGGCACCGAATGCCAAGAGTGCAACGACCAGTGCCAGGCCACCTAAGAGAAGTGCGCGATGGTGCTGCCGTAGCACTTCGGCGACATTGGAGAGACGTCCGTCTTCGTAGTCGTCTGGATCGCGCTCGTCATCGCCGTCTAGTCTGCGTGTCTGCACTCAGCAGGCTTTCCGCGCTGGAGACAAGCCCTTACTTCTGACTTGCGCCGGCGACATCGGAGGTCGTGCGGAAGTCAACTAGTTGCAGCCTCGCCCGACGGAGACGGTCGTGGTGCCGTATGGACCGACCGTCACGGTGCCGCCCAGCAAGCACACCTCGAAGTTCAAGTTCTGAGTGAACCAGCCGTACAACGGCTTGAGAAAACCGGGGACCAGGCTGATCGGGGTGAACACCAAGACGTCGGCCCGCGGCGGTGGCGTCGGGTTGGCCCGGCCGATCCACCACAGATCGTTCTGGAAAATGCTCTGGATGATGCTGCCCGCGGTCGCATTGGCCGACTGGAAGTTGGCGGCTGCCATCGGCACGCAGGGCGCCGCTTCGGTCGGCACGCATTGGGCCGCACCGATCTGCGAGCCGACGGTGCTGACGGCGAAGGTGGTGCTGTCCGCCTGGGCGACGTTGATGGGTGTGAGCGTTGCTGCGGCGGCCATTGCGCCAGCCGCCAGGCCGATATTTATCTTGCGAGCGATCGCTGACATTTGTCCCCCTAGGACGGGCATGAAGTTGTGAGAAGCATCGCATGCTGTGACTCGGCTGTCAATAACAAAGCCGCAGCTAGCGGCCCATGTTTCGAAGAGTTCATCGGCGGCGTCACGTTCGCGCGAGGTTGACCGAATCGCGCAAATGTTGCATTCGCAACGGCCCAGTTTTTGCCTTTCCCGGGCGAATGTGGGCGACCGTTGCTGAAGTTTGCTGACCGGGATGGCAGAGCTCTCGGTGTCGACCTTGGTGTCATAGCTGTAATCGAACGGTGATGTTCGTTGCCGATGCGCACCGGGTGCGTTCTGCGAGGTGGCGGGCGGCTTCCCGGTGGCTACTCGGATATCTCTGCGCGGTAGCCAGGAGTTGCGTCCCCTGACTGCGTTCGTGGGCTGCTCCGGGCTTTATTGACGTTGCTGTAGATGTGATCTCGTGCACAGGAATGATTCGGAGGGGCCCGCGGGGCGTATTCGGCAACGACTCTGGGCCGTTGCGGCGAGTCCCCCTGCGGACGGCGTAGATTCAGCACGTGTCCAGCGAGAGATGTCAGTGCGGCCATGACAGAGCCGCGCATGAGCACTATCGCCCGGGGTCGGATTGCGCACTGTGTGCGGCCGGGCAGTGCCGCGCCTATACGGGTGCGCGCGCAGCGTGGTGGCGATCGTTGTTGTCCGCCGGCCGGCGCAATTCACGCAGCGGCCAGGACTGATCGTGAAGAGCGCACAGTAGGAGCGCGAGTACAGTTACGGGCCAACAGTATTGACGCGAGGTGGTGGCCCGCGACCGGGCTGCCGGCTAGTTGCAGCCGCGACCGATGGAGACCGTGGTCGTCCCGTACGGCCCCAGCGTCGCCGTGAGGCCGAAGACGCACACCTCCAGGTCCCACTTGGCGGTGAACCAGCCGTAGAGCGGCTTGAGGAAACCGGGCACCAGACTCATCGGCGTGAAGACCAGGATGTCGGACCGGGGCGGTGCGTTCGGGTTCGCGCGGCCCAGCCACCAGAAGTCATTCTGGATGAGGCTGTCGGGGAAGGTGGGGTCGGCCGCCGCCACGGCTGCGGCCGTGGGCAACCCGATGGGATCGCACGGCGTGGTCGCCGTCGGGACGCACTGGGCGGACCCGACCTGGGAACCCAGTGTGCCTGCGGTCGCGATGCCGGTGTCCGCGTTGGCGGTGGTGACCGGCGACAGCGTTGCTGCGGCACAGATGAGACCCGCAGCGACCCCGGAATTGATTTTCAGAGCGATGGCCGACATGTTCCCCCCTGGTTGCACTGAAACGTGGTCTGGAGATTACAGGCTTCACGCCTTTTATCTACGTGTTTCTGCAGTACAGCGCGATTTCCTTAGAAATTCCTTGGCTCGTGCACCTTCTGATCGGCACGCATTGTTGGCGTGCGAATTGCACGCTGGGAAGTGCATCAATTCGCTGGAATTGGCCCACCGGAGCGAGCGCGGCACCGTCGTCTTGTGTTCGCTGGCGGATAGTCGCGACCGCGGCCGGGTGACACAAGGTTTGCTCGAATTGGCGGATCCGTTGATTACCGCAGCTACAAGGATTGCGGAACCGGCGAACGGTTCCGCCCAAACCGGTTGTTCGCTACGTCGCGGCGGCCGTCGAACGTGGCGACAGCAGTGCGCATTCGTTCGCCACGACGACTCATATTGACGTTGCTGTAGATATTCTTCGGCGGCTGAACCGGCGCTGCAGCGCCGACTACCTTGTCGGCCAATCACATTCGCAGAAGTCAGTGCAACACCACGGCCGCGGCCAGCGCCAGATGATCGGAACCGGCCACCTGCACGGTCCGCAGCGACGTCACGGTCGCATCGCGCGTCATGATGTGATCGACCGCCAGCACCGGCGGGATGATGACATTGCTCGGATGTGTACGGGTCAGGCCGGCCCCCGCCTGCGCCGCGCCGTCGCGGTAGCCGTCGCGCAGCAGCTGGCGGAACTCGCGGACATCGGGCGTGGCGTTGAGGTCGCCCCCGACGACGACCGGGCCGTCGGGCGGCAACTCCCGCAGCACCGGCGCCAGTCGAGCGATATCGCCGCGCCAGGAATCGAAGGCCGAGCGCGGTGGCGGCATGTGAGTGGAAACCACCGTCGTCTCGAAGTCGGTGTCGGGCACCTGGACCCGTGCGTAGATCAACCCGCGGCTGAAGCTCTCGTCGCTTCCGGAGGCGATGATCGGGTATCTGCTCCACAGCCCGACGCCGGCCGCCCGCTCCCGCGGTCGCAGCGCCGAATACGGGAAGTCTCGTGCCAGGGCGGGGGACAGGGCCGCGGCGAGTTCGGGGGTGAGCTCCTGTACGGCGAGGATGTCGGCGTGCTCGGCCGCCAGCCCGGCCACCGCCGCGGGCTCGGCCTCACCGAGTAGCAGGTTGGCCGAGACGAACCGCAGCGTGGTCCCGTTATCGGGGACGGGGCTGCCGATGTACCAGGGCAGCTGCACCGCCAGCACAACGACGGTCAGCACCGCGGCGACCGACACCAGCGTCCAGTGCCGCGACAGCGCGAACACCACCACGGCCAGTGGCGCACCGAACATGAGATAGGGCGACAGCGCGGCCGTCGCCAACACCGCACGGTTGGTTGCCGGCACGTACCGCGCCACCAGGGCACCGGCCGCGAGCAGGACCAGCAGCACGCCGACGATGCGCATCAGCGCGTTTCACAACGAATGCGAATGCCGCTGCCGCGCAACGGAAAAGCTATGGCTTGGCGTAGGTGACCAGGCTGACATCGATCGACTCGTCGACGAAGTAGTACTGGCAGCCGGTCAGGTAACGCATGTAGTCGTTGTAGTGCTGCTCGCCGGCCGCGGCGATCGCCTGGTCCTTGTTGTGCTCCAAACGGGCGGCCCAGATACCGAGAGTCTTGATGTAGTGGTTGCGCAGCGACACCACCTCGGGAACGGTGAAGCCGGCCTTGATTCCGTGATCCACCATCATCTGGCTGCTGGGGATGCGTCCGCCGGGGAAGATCGTGTCGATCATGAACTTGGCGAACCGTGCCAGCTCGAAAGTCAGTTTCTTCCCGCGAGCCGCCATCTCGTTGGGGTGGTAGCCGCAGCTGCTCTGAATGGTCATCCGGCCGCCGGACGGCAGGCTGTTGAAGCAGGTCTGGAAGAAGGCGTCGTAACGCTCGAAGCCGAAGTGTTCGAACGCCTCGATGGAGACGATCGCGTCGACGGAGCCGACGAACTGCTCCCAGCCCTCCAGGCGCACGTCGAACTTGCGGTCGGTGTCGATCTTGCTCAGGAGCTGATCGCAGTACGCCTGCTGGTTCTTGCTCAGCGTCAATCCGATGACGTTGACGTCGTACTTCTCCATCGCGCGCTGCAGGGTGAGTCCCCAGCCGCAGCCGACTTCCAGCAGCGTCATGCCGGGCTTGAGATTCAGCTGGTCGAGGTGCTGGTCGACGTTGGCGATCTGAGCCTCGGACAGCGTCACGTAGGGCCCGGTGAAATAGGCGCAGCTGTACTTGCGGGTCGGATCCTGGAACACGCCGAAGAAGTCGTCCGACAAATCGTAATGAGCCTGGATGTCCTCGAAGTGAGGCCGCATATCCGCAGTACCGGTTGAGTTGTCAGACATGAAAGCGATTGCCCTTCTCGATGGTGCACTGCGGCGTCCACCGGGTGCCGGTGTCCACTCGGTGGAGACCCTACCCGCAGTGAGCTCGGTCACTCGGGACGCCTGCAGCGTGTCATAAATCCCAGCTCGGGCCACGTCTTGACCGTCGGTGGAATCAAACCGTCAGTTGTCGTCTAATGCGTCGTCATCGTGAGCCGATCATCGTCGATCGAGCTCTGCGAAGCCCGTTGCCGGACTTCGCTCCTAAGAGACTGTAGCGCCTCGGCCCACAGGCCCAGCGTCCGCGCGTAGAGCCGACGCCAGTCGCGGCGAACCCGGACCCGGCCGACGCCGCGTACGCCTCGCCCTTCGCGATCGACGGCTGTGCGATGTCAGATGTCGTGACTACCGGCCGGCCCCGATCGAGGTCCATAGCGTTCGGCGTAGGCCTGGTGCACGTGCGCATTGCGTTCCCGCGAGATCGCGTCGACGAGGTAGGGATTGAGTCCGTGCTTGGCCAGCATGTGCCGGCGCCACACCTTGTTCAGGGCGTGGGAGAAGAAGACGAACGGAATGAAGATCGGCAACGTCATGCTCACATGCAGGTACAGCGACATGGGGATGAACCAGATCGGAGCCAGGATCAGGATGGCCGGCACGGCGACCCGGCACATCATGCGGAGGGTGGCTCCCGGGCCCGCCAGGTCGTTGGCCACCCATTGGCGCATCGAGTCGGGCAGGCGTTTGCCGTAGCAGTAGGTGATGTACTGCCACGGTCGTGGCGTCGTGGGGGAGCTCTGATCGGTCCGCATTGGGGCGAGCTTAGCTCTTGGTATGATGGATTGCGAATTGTTGCAATCCATCAAGTTGTGAGAGTGGTGACGGGTGATGGACAGCTTGTCCGGTGGTCCCGAACAGCCGTTGTACGAGATCAAGGCCAATCTGTTCAAGGCGCTCGCCCACCCTGCGCGGATCCGGGTGCTCGAGATCTTGTCCACCAGCCCCACCCCGACACCGGTGAGTGCGATCCTGTCCGACAGCGATATCGAACCGACGCAGCTTTCCCAGCACCTGGCCGTGCTGAAGCGCCATCATGTGGTCCGCGGACAGCGCGTCGGTAACGCGGTGTTCTACGAGCTCGCCCATCCCAAGATCGCCGAGCTGCTCGTCATCGCTCGGATCTTCCTGACCGACACGCTCTCCGCGCGGCGCGATCAGCTCGATGTCATCGGATTGCTGCCCCCCATCGGCACCTCCCCGTGACACCCCGCGCCATCCGCGACCGGGTGCTGCCGCTGCTGCCGCACCGCCGCGACTACGCCGGGCTGCAACGGTCTTGGCGACGTGACCTGCTCGCCGGTGTGACCGTCGGGGTGGTGGCGCTGCCGCTGGCACTGGCGTTCGGCATCAGCTCGGGCGTGGGTGCGGCGGCCGGTCTGGTGACCGCCGTGGTGGCCGGTGTGGTGGCCGCCGTCTTCGGTGGCTCACACGTCCAGGTTTCCGGGCCTACCGGCGCGATGGCGGTCGTGCTGGCCCCCATCGTCGCCCAGTACGGGGTGGGCAGTGTCGCGGTCGTGACGGCATTGGCGGGCGTCATCGTCGTCCTCGCCGGCGTCAGTGGGCTGGGCCGCTCGGTGACCTTCATCCCGTGGCCCGTCATCGAAGGTTTCACCCTCGGTATCGCGGTCATCATCTTCCTGCAGCAGATCCCCTCGGCGATCGGACAATCCGTGCCGGAGGGTCAGCGTCCCCTGGTCGCCGCGGCGCAGGTGGTGAGGGACGCCGATGCGGCCACGATTCGCCCCGCCCTCCTGGTGGTGGCCGTCGTCGTCGTGGCGATGGTGATCCTGCCGCGTCTGCATCCGGCGATCCCGGCGTCGTTGGTGGCGGTCGTGGCCGTTACCGTCTTGGCATCGGTGGCGGGTTTGACGACCGCCCGCATCGGGGTGCTGCCCTCGCAACTACCGACCCCGGTGTGGCCGCAGGCCGACATCGCCACGGTGCACACCCTGCTGGGCGCGGCATTGGCCATCGCGGCGCTGGCGGCCATCGAATCGCTGCTGTCGGCGCGGGTCGCGGCCACGATGTCGGAGGCCGGCAGTTATGACCCCGACCGCGAACTGGTGGGGCAGGGCCTGGCCTCGGTGGCCTCCGGGCTCTTCGGAGGTATGCCGGCAACCGGGGCGATCGCGCGCACCGCGGTCAACGTCCGATCCGGTGCGCGAACCCGGATGGCGGCGATCACGCATTCGATCCTGTTGCTCGGGGTGGTGTACCTCGTCAGTGGCCCGGTCGGTGCGATTCCGCTGGCGGCGCTGGCCGCAGTGCTGATGGTGACGGCGGTCCGGATGATCTCGTGGCGGGTCATCGTCAGGATCATCCGGTCCAGCCGCGCCGCTGCCACCTCGTTCTCCATCACCGCGATCGTCACCGTCTGCTTCGACCTTGTGCAGGCCGTCGAGATCGGGATCGTCGTGACGGCGGTCTTCGCGCTGGCCGCCGTGGCGCGGCGCAGCGGTGTCCGCCGCGAGGACCTCCCGTTTCCCCATCAGCCCGGCGATGAGCACATCGTCCTGCTACGGCTGGACGGGGCGATGTTCTTCGGTGCGGCGGACCGTATTTCGACCGAGATCCTCGATGCTTCCCATGCAGAGGCGAGGGTGGTGATCATTGCGCTGTCACAACTCGGCATGCTCGACGCCACGGGTGCGCACACCCTGGCCTGCATCGCCGAGGAACTCGAATCGCGCGGGATCACCGTCATCATCAAGGGCGTCCGACCCGAGCACCGGGACCTTCTCGCCAACATCGGCATCATCGCCTCGCTGCGCCACGAGAACCACCTGATCGAGACGCTGGAAGACGCCGTCGCGCATGCCCGTCGGCACGCCACCGCCGATGTGCGAGGCGCCCCGTGACCGAGAGCGCCAACTTCCCGGCGACCACGGATCAGCTGGCGGCCTGGCGTGCGCTGTACCGCGCGGATTCGCTGCTGTTCGCCGCGCTCAACGAGCACCTGCGCGCCGGCGTGGGCATCGTCTACGTCGAACGTGAGGTCCTGGACGCGTTGCATCGCGGGGGCGGACGGCTGCGGATGGGCACCTTGGCCGCCGAGCTGATGATCTCGCGCAGCGGCACCACGCGGCTGGTGACCAGGATGGAGAAGTGCGGCTGGGTGCGGCGGGAATCCGTGCCGGAGGACCGTAGGTCGACGTGGGCGGAACTGACGGACGCGGGACGCGATGTGCTCCACCGGGCGCAGCCGGTCGTCGACGCGGTGGTGGCCACCTTCTTCGGCAGGCACGTGTCCACGGTCGCCCTCAAGACCTGCGCGCTCGCTCTGGCCACGCTCACCGACGCCAACCGGGGCCCGGGGTGAGGGCGCCTCAGACCGAGAAGTTCGACTTGAGCTCGCCGATGATGTCATCCCAGAGTGGTTCTGGCAGCTCATGTCCCATGCCGTCGAAGAGCACCAGCCGCGCCCCGGGAATGGCCCGGGCGATCGCGCGGCCACCGGACGGGCGCATCAGCTTGTCGGCCTTGCCGTGGATGACGACCGTCGGCGCGCTGGTCTGACGGTTGTAGGGCAGCAGGCTGCCGCTGCCCAGGATGGCCGCGAACTGCCTGCCGACACCGGCCGGGCAGTAGGACCGCTCGTAGCTCTCGATGGCGTCGGCGCGGGCCTTGTCCTCGGGCACCGGGAAACCGGGGCTGCCGATGATGCGCGTCATCCGGATCGTGTTCGCGATCACCGCGTCCCGGCTGGTATCGGCGGGCTTCTGCAGCAGCGCCAGCAGCTGGCGGGGGCCCGGTGGTGGCAGCAGCGCCCGGTTGTTGGAGGAGAAGATCACCCCGAGCGACCGCGTCCTGGCGGCATGCCGGGCGGCGAACACCTGGGCGATCATCCCGCCCATCGAGCCGCCCACGACATGCGCCCGGTCGAGTCCGAGGTGGTCGAGCAGCGCGGCGGCGTCATCGGCCATGTCTTCCAGGGTGTAGGCGGCCGGGCTCTTGACGCCCACGAGTGAGCGCGCCATCCGGGGGATCAGCGGGGCCCCGCTGTGCGCGCCGGGCAGCTTCGAGGACAACCCGACATCGCGGTTGTCGAAGCGGATGACGCGCAGGCCCTGGTTGACCAGCTTCTCGCAGAAATCCTTGCGCCACAACACGAGTTGCGCGCCCAGGCCCATGATCAGCAGGACCGCCGG
>SXGT01345175.1_pt1 | contig 36675 bp, 37 predicted proteins | sample 3176221 | NCBI WGS metagenome assembly SXGT01 (sample SAMN11356862, study PRJNA531348) | freshwater metagenome | isolation source: freshwater sample F1-120 | place: China: Fuxian Lake, Yuxi | collected 2017-12-25 | reverse complement strand
TCGGCGTGGCGTTGCGCGCCGTGCAGACCAGCGATTTCATGACCGCCGACTGGGCCGAACTCCCCTACGCGCTGCTCAAGAAGGTATCCAGCCGCATCATCAACGAAGTGCGTGGCATCAACCGAGTCACCTACGACGTGAGCAGCAAACCGCCTGCAACGATCGAGTGGGAATGATCCAAGATCGGTTTGCACCGTTCAGAGACGGTCAGCAAACCGAAGGTTTCTCCAGGGAAATCAACCACTTACTGTCCAAGATCGTTCAGGATCGTTCAACGACAGTTTAAGTTTGGTGACGGTATATCTGACGGTTTAAGTTCGGCGCCTCGACATCTGCCCGAGTCCTTACCGTCAGGGGGTCTGACGGTATGGAATGGCGGCCTCAAGGACCATGACATGCTCACCGAATCCAAGCTCGCCTCACTCAAAAAGCCAGAGGACGGCAAGGCCTACAAGGTCGCCGACCGCGATGGCCTTTACGTCTACATCTCAGCATCTGGCAGCAAGGCGTTCCGGCTGGACTACCGGGTGAGCGGACGCCGGGAAACGCTCACTATTGGTCGGCATTCCCACGGGGTGGGTCAGGCGACCCGGGAACCGTCGCAGCTGGCCTACGGGATGGAGCTCAGCCTGGCCGAAGCGCGCCTGCTGCTGACCCGCGCCAAGCGCCAAGTGGAGCAGGGCGAGTCCCCGTCCCGCGCCAAGGTAGAGGGGCGGGCCAAGGCTGCTACGGCCACCACGTTCGACGGATGGGCGCAGGCCTACTTCACATTCAAGGCTGACCCCAAGAGCGGCGACGAGTGCCTGGCCGACTCCACCTTGGCCATGCGCAGGTCGGTCTACCAGCGGACGCTGGCGGGGCCCCTGGGGAGGCTGAAGCTGGTCGAGGTGACCCCCGCGCTGGTGCGCAACCTGTGCGACCAGATCAAACTGCAGCGTGGCCCAGCGCCAGCGGTCCAGGCGCGCGAGCTGGTGCTGTTGATCTTCCGCCACGCCATTGGTAAGGGCGAGCAGGTGGCCAACCCGGCAGACAGCATCGCACCGAAATCCATCGCGACTTTCAGGGCGCGCGACCGCGCGTTGACGCCGACCGAGATCAGGACCTTCTTCAACGCGTTGGAAGCCACCCCGACGACCCCCACGCTGCGCCTGGCCGTTCGTTTCATGCTGCTCACGATGGTGCGTAAGAGCGAGTTCATCGACGCCACTTGGCCGGAGATCGACTTCGAAAACGAGACCTGGCTGATTCCACCGACGCGGATGAAAACGAACAAGCCGCATGTGGTGCCGTTGTCCCAGCAGGCGCTCGACATCCTGGTCGCGTTCAAGACCTGTTTCTCGGCCAGCAAGTACCTGCATGCCGGGCGGTACGAATCGGACCTGCCAATCAGTGACGCCACACTCAACCGCGTGATCGACGCGACCGTCAAGCGCATCAACGACAACCTGCCCGAAGGCGCGGCGGATTTTAAGGCCCTCAGCGTGCATGACCTGCGGCGCACGGCGTCCACCCTGCTGCACGAAGCCGGCTTCAACCAGGACTGGATCGAGAAGTCGCTGGCGCACGAACGCAGCGACGTGCGCGCGACCTACAACAAGGCCCAGTACATCGAGCAGCGGCGCGTCATGCTACAGGCCTGGGCTGACATGATCGACGCTTGGGTAAAGGGTGACAGCGTTCGAGAGATCATCCAGCGCGCCCGCGTTTCCGCCGCGGCGGCGGCGACGGAAATCGAGTGCGGTGGTTTTTTACAAACACTACCAGAACCCACATGAATAGGGGCACCTGACCGTTTACGATAGCGGCTGAACGTTCTGGCACACGTCTAAGTGCCGGCCCTTTGCCGAGGCTGTGTGCGCCTTGGTGCCACCCGGACACAGCGCCTGTTGCACACCGAGCGCACTCCGGGATCATGGCTAGGGGAACCCTGTTACCGGTAGGTGTGCTTTCAAAACCTCGACAACGCATTGCGTCGTCAAGGCCAGAGGGCACCCACCATGCAGCCACCTATTGCGCCGGCCGCCGCCGGCATCAAGCGAACCATCCGTCGGCCTGAGGTCCTGAAGAAAACAGGGCTTTCGCGTACCTCCATCTACATGATGGAGCGCGCCGGGCAATTTCCCCGGTCCTTCCTTCTGACACCCCGCTGCGCGGTTTGGGTGGAGGAAGAGATCGAAGCCTGGTTGGCCAAGCGCCGCGCGCAGTGCCTTGAGCAGGCGACTTCGCGCAGTCTCCCATGGCCACCTACAAGGTCGGCAACATGAGCGCAGTTCCAGAAGAAGGGAGTTGCGCACCCGAGGGCGAAGCCGCCGCAGATCGCGTGCGCTACGAGCGCGCCCAGCTAGCGCTCGCAGATCGCGGCTGGCAACTCCGAACCACGGACACGGGCACTTATTACGCTTGGTCGCCGCGTCGCGCAATTCACCTCCAAGACCTGGCTGACGTTGAGTTTTTGGTGTACGAGTTCGATCGAAAAACCAGGGCTCGCGAATGACCGCCTCAACACCATCATTTCGGGGGCGTGGCCGCCCACGCATCGATCTACGTCGGCGAACGCGGGCACAGCAGTCGATGAATGTGCTCCTTCAAGTGTTGGCCACTTGGCGGCCACAAAAAAGCGCCCAAGGGCTTGCCCTGGGCGCCAACGACACATCACTCTCATACACCGCCCTGGCAGGCGGTGACGAACCCATTGGACGGATGCGCACGTGACCATACCCACAAAGAAATTTCCTGTCGACACGGTCGGCGCCACTGCGGCGGATTGGCAACACTTCGCGGTGACCCTCGGCCTGCGCGCCGATCTGGCGCCCGTGGTAGCGAACCCCGATGCGCCTATCAGCGAACACTCCAAGATCAAGGAGAAGGGGAAGACGCCCAGCAAATACACCCGCGACCGCGAGATCGTTGGTATCAAAGGCTGGACCTCGCAGGAGGCCAGCACTGCGCAGATCACGCGCTGGTCGATCGACCCGGACCTCGGCATCTGCGTGATCACGAGGCGCATGCGCGCGATCGACGTCGACGTGACCGACCATGCGCTTGCTACTCGCGTGCGCGAGATCATCGAAGCCTTTCTGTTCGCCGAGGAGCTGCCGGACCCTGCGCTGCGCACCCGCGCGGACTCCAGCAAGTTCCTCATGCCCATCTGGCTGCTCGGCACCTACCCCAAGCGCACGATCCGCACCGTCCACGGCATCATCGAATTCCTCGGCAACGGCCAGCAGTTCGTAGCCGTGTCCACCCACCCTTCGGGCCAGCGCTATGAGTGGAACGGCCCTGGCGGCTTACCCGCAGTGGATGCCGTCCCCCGTCTCACCTCGGACCAGTTCGAACGCCTGTGGGCCCTGTTGCAGGAGCAGTTCGGAACCGAACCAGAGAGGAAGGCGCGCCGCCTTGCGGGAGATGAAGTCGAAGACGACGATGCTCGCTGTCTGGATCGCACGATCGCTCTCGACCAGATCAACGACGACACCATCAAGGATTTGCGCTCAGCCATCGCCACCTTGCGTGAGGAGGCCGACGAGTACAGCAGTTGGATTGCAGTTGGCCAGGCGCTGAAAAGCCTTGAGCAGGGCGGGCGCGGTGGCGAAGCCTCGGAACTGTGGCACGTATTCAGCCGCCTCTCAGGGAAGTACAACTTCGACGAGGCCGAAGAGAAATGGGCTGGCTTCGATCCCTTGGAGATCACGTACAGGACGGTCTTCGAACTCGCCTCCGCACGGGGCTGGGTGAACCCACGCAGCGCGACTGCACGCAAGGAAGGCGCAGACGCCTCCACAAGGCTCGACCGCACGGACGCAGGCAACGCCACGCTGCTGGCGGACATCACCAAGGGCGACCTCAGGTTCGTGCCGCAAAGGCGTGCATGGCTGTTGTGGCGCGATAACCGATGGACAGTTGATGACCATGGCGTTGCCGCGCAGGCTGCGGCGCTGCAAGTGGCCGAGCACTACCACCGCCAAGCCGCAGAGTTGCGCCGCCAGGCGCTGAGCGCTACCCTCGATGACAAGGAACGCAAGCGACTGGAACAAGCGGCCGAGAGCCTGGAGAAGTGGGCCACTCACTGCCGCAACAAGCGGTCGATCGATGCCATGCTGGCGCTCGCCAAGGGCGACGCCAGATTCGCGCTTGGCGTCGAGCAACTCGACCGCGATCCGTGGCTCTTCGGTGTCGACAACGGCGTCGTTGACCTTCGCACCGGCCAGCTCCGTGTGGCGGCGCGCGAGGACTACGTGACGCGCAGGTCGCCCGTCGCATTCAACCCGTCCGCGCGCGCGCCGCGCTGGGAAAAATTCATCGTCGAGGTGACTGCAGAGCCTGACGGCCGGGGTGGCCACAAACCGCGCCCCGCTCTCGCTGCTTACAAGCAGCGAGCACTCGGATACGCCATGACTGGGTCCACCGGCGAGCACAAGATGTTCATGGCTGTAGGTAATGGCGCCAACGGCAAGAACGTTCTGCTGGACACATTGCAGGGGCTGATGGGCGAATACTGTGTGACGGTGCCGCCCGAGGCGCTGATGGCGGTGCGCGGTGATGCCGACGCCGAGCGCCCGTCGCCGGTCGCCGCCACTTTGGCCGGCGCGCGCCTCGCCATCAGCAGTGAGTCCAGGGACGGCCAGCGCCTCGATGTTGCGCTAGTCAAACGACACACAGGCGGCGGCTACATGAATGCTCGCTTCATGCGCGAGAACAGCTTCAGGTTTGAGATCACCCACAAGCTTTGTCTCATGACCAACCACAGGCCCGAGCTCGATCACCTGGACGACGCGATGCGTGGCCGCTTGCACCTGATTCCTTTCGACATGGCGTGGAACCGGCCGGGGCATCCCGAGCGCGACCCGACGCGGCCCGACGGGGACAAGGACCTGCCGGCGAAGCTGCGCGCCGAGGCGGCCGGCATCCTTGCATGGTTGGTGGCTGGTGCGGTTGCCTATGTCCGCGAAGGCCTTGAGCCGCCGCCAGAGGTCGTGCGGATGACGCGCGCGTTCTTCGCAGACCAAGACCCGCTGGGTCGATGGATCGACACGATGGAGCGCTGCGAGCCGCGCGGGGGGACAGCGGCGAGCGAACTGCTTGAAGCGTTCCACTGTTGGCGCGACGACGAGGGCGAATCAGGTGGCCCGGAGTCCATGCAGGCCTTCTCCCGTGCACTGCAGCAGCGCGGCATTGCGCGACTCGTGACGTCGGGTTCGAAGCTCTATGGGTTGCGGCTGTCGGATGTGGAGGCGCTGGCGTGAACGCAATCTGCAATAAAACGCGGGCGGTGCGCCTTGGATTCGTGGCGGATGGCGGATCGTGGCGGTTATTCCTAGTTCGTCTCCTAGTGATCCATTTTTTACTAAGTAGGGGGATATGTAGGAATATCCGCCACGATCCGCCATCCGCCACTAGAGCGAAAAACCGCGCCCCACTGCGGGAACGCTTTGCGCGTGCCACTCGCCAATGCGCGAACACGCAAGGAATCGCAAAGTGGTGATCACCAAGCCCACCAACCACATTGGCCTCCCGGTGAACGAGGCTCACCACCTCGCTCGTTTTTCAGATGACCAAGTGCATCGTGCTCGAGCGCTGCGCGCTGGCGGCGCCACCCTCCGAGCGGTTGCGGCGGCCATCGGCTGCCACCCCAGCACCGCTCACCGCTGGGCCACCAACAGCATGCGCCGGCCAGCTGTAGCTGTGCGCGTGGTGCGCGTGAAGTCACCCGAATCATTGCACTCCAATCGTCAACGGCAGGGGGAAGAGGGCGCTTTGCCGCCCCGCCATACCGTCACCGATACCGTCAACGCAACGGTGCACGCCCACACCTATATCGAGGACCTTCTGTGAAATACCCCGAACACCTTGATCCCGCAACCATCGAACGCCTGCAGGAGCAGTTCCTGGAACTGGCTGTAGCCCAATTGCCGGAGGTGCGCCGCGACCCGCGTCTGCGCGAGTTCCTGGGCCTGGCTTTCGCCCCCGAAGGCCAGCCGCTGGTGTGGCGCTGGCTTGGCGACAAGAAGGGCAAGAGCTACTTCGAGATCGGTATCGCCGGTGAGCTCCTCACCCAGTTCTCCACCGGCGAGCGGTCGGTGTGGTGGCTTTGGGCCGCGTTTGACCAGGGGCGCAACGACACCCTGCGCGCTCACGACTTTGCCGCACCAGGCTCCACCGCACCTGGCGCAAGCGTTCGAAAGGCCCTGCGCATTACGGCGCCAGGGATCGTGGGCAAGCACTGCCCGGCGGCGGTGGCGAGAAAAATCAAGGACCTGGCCCTGCGCATCAAGGTGCAGGCCATCACGATGGAGGCCATCAAGGGAAACAACCGGGAAAGGCAAATCGAGAAGCAATGGGTCATCCGCTTCAATCCTAGACCGGACTCCGTGCGCGTCATCACCAGTTAAAAGTTCGTCTGGGCCCTGCAAAAGTTCGCGCAGTGCCTTTTGCGGGCGATCACCGTACCCCGGTCATAGGATGCGCCAAAAGGAGCTACCACGATGACCACCAAACGCACCATCGACCGACATTCGATCTCCGCCCAGATTGCGGCCAAGCGCGAGGCGCTGGCCTCCGCCACCGCCGAATACCAGCACCAGGCCTACCTGCATACCCAGGGAGCACCCGGCGCTGCCGAACAGCGTGACGCGCTCACCAGGGAGATGAGCGAACACGAACGCGACATTGCACATCTGGAAGCGGCGCAGTTCGCCGCTGCCCGCGTGGCAACCACAGAAGACATCGCCGCATCCAAGCGTCTGCACGACCAGCGTGTAAAGGAACTGGCCACCCTGAACACCGAGATCGAACGCGTCGGCGCCACGCTGGTGGATCGGCTCGCCGCTCTGCACGGGCCGCTCACGGAACTGCGCGCCTTGATCCGCGAACGGGGCCAGCTTGCGTGGAACATACCTGCGGCCCTGCTGGGGGCGACGGAGGCGAATAAGCGCTTCCGTGTTCCTCTCGACCGCCTTGCCGGGGAAGAGCGCGCGCGCAGCTTGCTCCTGGCATCGCTGCAGGTATCGGGCATCAGCACCGCTGGCCCGTCGCTTGCGCCCTACATGCAGCTGGACGCCATCGGTTACGGCACCCCCGAGGGCGCGCTGAAGCGGATGAAAGACCAGCACGCAGAGCTGATGGCTTTGGTAGACGAAGCCGTCGCCCTGGCCCAGCCCATCACCACCACCACTACGGAAGGAGCAGAAGCATGAGCACCGACGCAGACCTGGCCGCCAGCTTCTACAGCGCCCCCACGCCTCCCGCCAAAACCGCAGCTCCTGCGCCCTCGGGCGAACAGACCACGGCAGACATCCTCTTCGGCAACACGACCAAGGCCAAGGGCGAGCAGACCCAGGCAGCGCGCAGCGCCGACAAGGTCGACGTCCACAGCGACCAGGAGATGGGCGAGCTGATGTTCACGGACAGCCCCATCTACGAGGACTCCAAGCTAGCCATCCAGAACGCCGCAGAACGGGAGTACCTGGCCAGTCCAGAAGACGCGGCAGAAATCGCAGCGTCCTGGGAGCCCACTCTGCGGGCCTTCGAGCTCAACAGCACCGAGGCCGAGAGCCTCACGCACTTGGGCATCTCCCTGTCGATGAACCCGCCCGAGCCCGACACAGCTGCGGCCTGGGTGGGTGATGCGAAGAGCGCACTGCGCGACGCCCACGGCGACAAGGCCGGTGAGGCCCTGCAGGCAGCGCAGCAGTTAATTGCACGCGACCCCGCAGTGGTGAGGTGGCTGGAGCAGACCGGGCTGGGCAACCACCCCAAGTTCGTTCGGGTGGCGGCCGCCAAGGCCATGGCCATGAAAGCACGCGGGAGACTCTGATGATCAACACCGACAACTTCATGGCCTTACCCGTGTTCGACCGCGGCGTGTGGTTTGCAGCACGCCCCTGGCTCGATGAGATGGACCCAATCCAGCGCGCTGAGGAGCGGCAGTTGCGCAGCAATGTCCTGCAGCAGATAGGCATCGGCCTTGAGCCGACCGACGACCTGATCACGATGCTCGCCGATTTCCACCTGGACAGCGAGGCGCTGGCGTTCGCCGCCTGCGAGGCCTTCGGCGACGACATGAGCGACGAACCACTGCGCTTGGCGGAGCAGATGATCGGGCTGCCCGACGGTGTGCTCGACGACGTGCCGGTGGTTGTGGTCGGTTGGTTCGCGGAACACCTGGTCGCCCAACTGGCCCAGGGGCTGCGCCTGCCGCAGCCGAGCTGGAAAGCTGCATGACCGACGTCGTGCGCACCGTTGGTGGCCAGTTCGTTGTGCCACCAAAGTCGCCTGGGCGGCCTGCTGGCCCCACGGAAGCGGAACTGATCCGGCGTCATTTGGCTCCGGGCAAGACTGCCGTGCTCGATAAGCTGGCCGAGCTTGCGGCACTTGGCGACCCACGTTCGATGGAACTGTTCCTGCGCTACTTCAGCCCCGGGGCTCGCGCCGAAGACGAGAAGTTCGTTGTGCCCCGCCTGGCCCAGGCCACCACCATGGAAGACAAGGCCGAGGCCATCGTCGCTGCTGTGTCCAACGGCCAGATCAGTGCCGCTGCTGGCGAGAAGGCACTTGCCTTGCTTGAGAAGTACGTGCGCGTCGTGGTGGCCGATGAGCATGAGCGGCGGCTGCAGGCGCTGGAACACGGCCGTGCGCAGATTGGGCAACGGCAGCCACGAGGCACTCTCCCCGCCGCCCCATCAACACCGACCGCATTTGCGGTCGATGACCTGCTGTAGACCATGGCCTTCAACCTGACCAACATCACCAAGCGCCTCGACCGGGTCGAGGCCACGCACGCCCTGGCCGGCGCCACGAGCCTCGCAGAGGCCATCGTGCAGGCCAGGGCCACCCACCCACGCCCACGGCGCACCGAGGCCACCCTGCAGGCCCTGGCGGGCCTCCCCGGCCTTGCTGGGCGCATAGCGCGGGGTGACCTGCGCCTGCGTCGCTTCGGCACTTCCACGGCCCCCATCGACCCGGACGTCGAGCTTCCCCAGGCCATGGGTGAGTTTTTCCATGACCCGCCGGGCTTTGTGATGTGGTCCTTCGACTGGGGCACCGAAGCCAGCATGCGCGTGGTGCGCCTGCCCGAGGCACTGCAGGAGACCTACGACAGTGAATTCGGCCCCGATCAATGGGCGTGCGACCTGCTGACGGCTGTGGGAGAGCAGACGCGTGAGCGTGGGTTCGACGGTGCCCAGGCGGTGGAGGCGGTTCGGATGGCAGTTGCCTCGGGCCACGGTATCGGCAAGTCGGCGGTGACCGCCTGGCTCACCCACTGGATCATGAGCACGCGCCCGAACGCGCGGGGTGTGGTCACGGCCAGCACGCAGCCGCAGTTGGAATCGAAGACTTGGGCGCAGATCGCGGCCTGGGGCAAGCGCTGCATCACGCGGGAGTGGTGGGACGTGTCCACCGGGCGCGGCTCAATGAAGATGGCGCACAAGGACCATCCGGAGACCTGGGCCTGCTACGCGCAGACTGCGCGCCAGGAAAACGCCGAGAGCTTCGCCGGCCTGCATGCTGCTGATAGCTCACCGTTTTACTTGGTGGACGAGGCCTCGGGAGTGCCCGATGCCATCCACGAGGTGATGCAGGGCGGCTTGACCGACGGCGAGCCCTTTCTTTTTGCCTTCGGGAACCCCACACGCAACACGGGCTGGTTCCATGGGGCTTTCCATGCGCAGCGCCACCGGTGGAGCACTTGGCAGATCGACAGCCGCGAGGTGGCGATCACCAACAAGGAGATCATCCAACAGTGGGTGGACGACTTCGGCGCCGATTCAGATTTCGTGAAGGTGCGCGTACGCGGCATCTTCCCCAGCGCCAGCAGCCTGCAGTTCATCGGTCGTGACCTGGTGGACGACGCCATGGAGCGAGAGCTGCCCGCATCGCGCGGCGAGATCGTCGTGGTCGGCGTGGACCCAGCGCGCTTCGGCAGCGACAGCAGCGTCATCTTCACTCGCACCGGACGAGACGCGCGCATGTGGCCGCCCATCCGGCTGCGCGGCGTCGACACCATGACGCTGGCCGCCCGCGTGAGCGAGCACGTGAACTTCTTGCGCAGTGCTGGGCAGCAGGTCGTCATCAACGTCGACGGCGGAGGTGTCGGCGGTGGCGTGATCGACCGCCTGCGCTCAGTGGGCTACGAGGTCAACGAGGTCCAGTTCGGATCGAGGGCCTTGGACCCGAAGAAGTACGCCAACAGGCGCGCAGAAATCTGGGGCGCGATGAAGGACTGGCTAAAGATCGGCGCGATTCCGATAGACGAAGACCTGGCGATCGATCTCACCAGCCCCGAGTACGGATACACGGCGCAGGACCAAATCCAGTTGGAACGCAAGGAGTCGATGAAAGCGCGCGGACTGGCGTCGCCCGACACGGCCGATGCGCTGGCGGTGACGTTCGCGGTCACCGTGCCCATCCCCGAAGCGCAGCAGGAGCTGGGTGTCGAGTGGGGTCAGCGCGAGCGCGACAAGGTGCTGAACTTTGACCCACTGAAGTTGAACAACGACTGGGCACTGCAATGAGCTGCAACCGCGCACTGCGCTGGCTGGTGGTGACTGTGTGCCACGAAGACCGCACGCTGCTCGGCGCCGGGCCGCAGGCCGTGTTCGGCGTGGCCACGCTGCTGCGCGACAACACCATCCACTTGCGTTCGGCCAACGGTCAGTCCATGACTGCGCCTGTCGGCCGTGTAGACCCCGCCATGGTGGCCAAGGCCCTGCTGTGCAAGCTGCACGCGCAGCGCGAGTACGCCTGGTGGTGAGCCTTACCAGGAGAACCGCATGATGTACACCACCGTGGCCAAGATGAGTGCGCACCTGCCCTCTCGCCCCAGTTTCCAGAAATTCCTGCGCGACAGTGGGCGCTCTGGCGTTGAAGACGACGACCTGGTGGGCATCGACGAGGTGCTGCGCTACGCGGGCCTCGAGGCCGCGCTATGGGCACTGCGCGCTGTGGATGGGCCACCCGCCGCCCTGAAGGCCATCAAGCTGCTTGGCATCGCCTACGCGCGCAGCGTGGAGCACCTGCTGATCGACCCGCGCATCAAGGGCACGCTCGACGCCGCCGAGCGCCATGTGAATGGCCAGGCTACCGACGAAGAACTGAAGCGCGCTCAGGTGCAGGCCGAATTGCTGGCCGTGCAGGCCAACAAGGACGACCACATGACGGCCAGTGCGTCGGCCGCGTGGTCGGTGTGGAAGGCCGTGGTGTTCATCGTCGTCGACGCAGAGGAGGGTGCGGCCAATGCACTGTCATCGTCGACCGGCGGGGCGCCGGTGAAGGTTCGCGAGCGTCACACCGAGCAGCTGCTGGTCATGCTGCAGCGGGTCGAGGATGAGGAGTGGTCAGTGGGGATGCTTGGCGAGGACGAGGCGCAGGATTAGATGTCACAGGCCTTCTCCTGCGTCCAGAAAGTGCTCTCGTAACTGGATTGGTTTTCGGCAGGAATAGTGGAACGTTCGCTCGATTGCTACTATTGCTGCTCCGCAACTGTAGCCGTCTGTACCCCCACAACAGGCGGGGCCGAAACTTATGAAGATACGATCCGTCAGGGTAAAGCGCTTTCGCCGATTTGAAGACTTGCGCATAGAAAACCTTCCGCCTGCTAAGTTGGTTGTGCTCGCAGGACCAAATGGAATTGGTAAAAGTTCCTTGTTTGACGCGTTCTCAGCTTGGTATCAAGCTCGTCTTATTGGGCTTAATTGGGACCAGACATATCACAGCCGGTCGGACGAAGGCTGGAGCGACAACGTGCAAATAGATTTTCATGAGGGCGAAGCTAAAAAAAAATCTTTCTATTTTCGTAGTGCGTATCGCAACGATGCTGAGTTTCAAATAACGAGTCTCCAGCGCCAAGCTGATCCCACTGAAGCGATCAAAGTTCGCCGGATGATCGATGCCGACGGAACTGTCAATAGTAACTACCAACGATTAGCTTCTTTCGCGTTCGAAAATGCTTTTGCAACCTATAGCGGCACAATGACGTTAACTGAGTTTCGCGAAGAGGCTATAGGCGAGATAGGTCGGGCTGTTAACCGACTATTCCCTGACCTGAAGATGCACACGTTGGGAAACCCTTTGCAAGACGGAACCTTCAGCTTTTCCAAAGGGACAGTGGAGAAATTTAGCTACAAAAATCTTTCTGGCGGAGAAAAGGCGGCGTTTGATCTTCTGTTGGATTTTATGGTCAAAAAGACGACTTACGATGACACGGTCTACGTCATAGATGAGCCAGAAGTGCACATGAATACGAGGCTCCAAGGTGCCTTGTTGGCGGAACTGTACAACCTAGTTCCAGATGGCTCTCAATTATGGATTTCCACCCATTCGATCGGAATGATGCGGCACGCGCGAAACTTGTATCAACTTAACCCTGAAACCGTAGTCTTTTTGGATTTTGAAGGGCACAATTTCGACGAGCAAGCGACGCTTGAGCCGGTGATTCCAAATCGGGCCTTTTGGGAAAAAGTTTTGCGCGTCGCACTTGACGACTTAGCCCAACTCGTGGCACCAGAGCAGGTGGTGATTTGCGAGGGTAATCCGAAAACTCCATACCCCGGTAAGAACGACGAGCATGACGCCCAATGCTACAACGCGATCTTCGAAGCCGAATTCCCCGATACTTTATTCCTCTCCGGCGGAAATTCTCATGATGTCACGTCTGATCGTCTCAAGTTTGCAAGTGTCTTCTCCACCCTTGTGAACGGTATCTCCGTGGTACGCCTAATTGATGGAGATGATCACAGCTCGCAGGATAAAGACGACTTTCGGAAACAAGGGATCAAAGTGTTGACTCGCCGTCACTTAGAGTCGTATCTGTTAGCTGACGAAATTCTTACCAATCTGTGCCTAGCTGAGGGCAAGGGCCACGAGGTCGCCTCGGTTCTGAAAGCAAAAACTGAGGCTGTCGCTGCGCTAGCGGCGCGGGGTAAGCCGTCCGACGACATCAAGTCGGCTGCCCCGCAAATTTGCGCGTCGTTGAAGCGAATTCTCGGCCTGCACGGCAAAGGCAACGACTTTCTCGCATTCTCTCGTCAGGTGTTGGCGGGCCTGGTCAGGCCAGGAACGGAAACATATGACCAACTCAGACTGGACGTGTTTGGACCAAAGCCTGTTGAGTGTGCAGTTCATAAAACATAAAGTCCATGGCCGCGTGCAGCGCGACCTGTTCGAGCAGTTCATCGGCCGACCACCCGGCCGGTATCTCGACCACCTCGACGCCCCGCAGCGCGCCAGCCACGGCAGCGTCTACGCGCTCGCGCACCGCGTCGGCACCCCCACCCAGGTGACTCGCCAGCACGGCCGTGGCCATGGCCACAGGGCGCTCATGCCGGCGCATGGTCAACAACCTTGCGCTCGGTCTCGACTGATTCGTCCAGGCCGGGTGTGACCAGCGGGCGCAGCTTCCAGCGTTCGGTGTGTGCCATGTCCATGGTCCCACGCCGCAGGTCGTTCCCATGCCAGAGTTGGGCGAACTTGCGACCTGTGACGGTGCGGATTTTGTAGCCGTCGGTGTAGGGCGGCACGCGGCCAATGCGGTAGACCACCTCGACGATCATTCCGATGTTCTCGGGGCAACCGGCGATGATCGTGCACCGCGTGCCTGGTGCCAGCAGCGAGCTGGCGTCGTTGTGGGTGATGTGGCCGTTGTCGCGCGCGGCGGGACCTGAATTGCTTGCCATGAGGCTCTCCTGTTTAGCTGCTTTGGCAAGTCGCCGGGCGCAGCAAGTTGGTGTAAATCGCCCAGTCCGTGAGGTGGACCAGTCCATCGGGAAACAGAAATGACGAAGCCCGTCACTGGGACGGGCTGCCGGGTTCCGTTTCGTTGCCCGCGAGGGCCTCATCTTTGCAGACCACCTTGCCCGGACTGGCAGGTTGGTGGAGCCCGGCGGCTCGCTCTGGATGCTTGTGTGATTTTACCTGCTGTGTCGGTGGTCCGGCAGAATCAAGTCTGGCCAACCAAGGAGTCGGGATGGAACAGGAACAAATTGCACACTTCAAGGCACTTTATCGAGGGTTGAGCGAGTGGGACTTGGAGGACCTTGACTCGCGAAAAAACGGGCTCACCGAAGAAGCTCAGGTGGCGCTGGCGGAGATCATCGCCGAGCGCCAAGTCAACATTGCTGGCATGAGAAAAGAAGTGATCGATGAGTCGAAAGCTCTGGTAAGGCAAGCCGAAGAAAAAGAAGAGAAACAGCGTGTCAAGGACCGGAAGTTCATGAAGTTTCTGTCGATCGCCGCCATCCCACTTGTCTTGGTTCTGTTTCTTATCAGGCCTGAGCGAACATATCAGACACTGATCTCTGGGACAGTGGAATTTTTAGGGTTCGCGGCGATAGCTTGGGGCATACACGCCTGGAGACGTAAAAAGTGACTTGGTGTCTGTGGCGACTGCACGCTTGATCGGGGCGGCTATCCTTTCTGCATGTGCAACCTCTACGGCTCGACCAAGGAAGAAGGCATTCGCAAACACTGGCGCCCGGCCAATGCGGTGGCGTGGGATGGCGGAATCGTCGCGCCGCGAAAACCTGGGCCCTTTCTTCGTCGCGCACGTCACGACGCCGGCTACAGCCAGGAACTGGTGGTGGGGCGGTGGGGCCTGATCCCGTGGTTCTCGAAAACGGCAGACATCAAGTACGCGACCAACAACGCGCGCAGCGAGGAACTGGCCGTGAAGGCCAGCTACAAGCATCCGTGGGCACGTGGCCAGCGGTGCATCATCCCGGCCGACTGGTTCGACGAGCCGAACTGGGAGACGGGCAAGAACGAGTGGTGGCGCTTTCGCCGGGCCGATGGTGCCCCATGGGGCCTGGCGGGCCTGTGGAACGTCTGGAAGGACCCGGCGACGGGCACCAAGGTGGAGAGCTACACCATGCTCACCTTGCACGCCAACAGCCACCCGCTGATGAAGCGGATGCACAGGCCGGACCTCGACCCCGCCACCAAGTTGCCGTTGCCGCTCGCGCAACAGGACAAGCGCAGCGTGATTGCCATCAAGCAGGGTGACGTCGACCAGTGGCTAGCCGGCACGGTTCAGGAGGCGCAGGAACTGCTTCGGCTGCCACCGGTTGAGGTGTTCAACGCTGGGCCGTCCAGCGGTGCATCTTCGACCCTGTTGTGACTACCTGCCTGCGTTTCGCCCCGGCGGCTTTAACCAGCCACCTCCGACCGGTGGCTCACGCAGGGCAAGCTTGACGTCCACGGCCCATTCCTGGGCAACCCACGCGCCGTCTTCCTCTGCCATCCCCGCGTAGGTCATGACGGTGCCGCCGCCTGACTGGCAGGTCTTCAAGGTCACCTTGAACAGGAGGTGTTCACCAGGGCCACAGTTGTCCTCGATGAACTCGGCCACCTTGTGTCGTTCCGCTCCCCTCAGAAGTTGCCGGGTGCACCAGGTGCCCTGCATCTTCCGCCGCTCCTCCTCGGGCAGGGGGCGGCCGCGCTTTCGCAGGACGGTCATGAACACGCGCATGGGTGTGGAGGGAAGATGGATAAGTACTGATTAAATATACAGTACTCATGCCGGCCGCGTCTTGGCCAGAGGTGCCGAAGCCTCATGCTGGGCGCCGCGCCACGTACCGTCAAGCGCTAGTTTTTACCGTCGTCAGCGCTCCCGGTCCCCACTTTTTTACCGTCACCACCCTATGTAGGGTGCACATCGCGCCTGCTACGATCACGAAGCTTCAGCCAACTCATGCAACGTTGTTTCGCCGATGTTCCTGAACTGACGGTAAACCCGACGGTATGCGCCCACGAGATCGTCAATTTTTCCCTCTGTACAGAGGGAAGGGCACTTAGCTATTGACAATCGAGTGGGAATGAGTTGAGTCGATCGCTTTCGTGACATTCGACCGGATATCGACGACTACTTCCGCTTTGGAAGGGCACTTGGATGTTCGGCTGATCGAGCAGATATCAAAGCCTACAGTATGATTCAACGCAACCCCTCCGGCAAACGCCTTTCGGGAAAGGTGGTCCAGTGACACGCGTCGACATAGGCGTATTTGCGCACAACGAGGCTGATGGCATCGCCAACACGCTGCGAGGGCTAATCCGCCAGGACACCGATGGGATCGATATCAGAATACTGGTCCTCGCCAATGGATGCACGGATGACACAGTCCCATTGGCCCGAGCCTTTCTGGCTTCCGAACCTACCTTGGGCGCGTCATGCCGGATGGAGGTGTTCGAGTTGCACAAGCCTGGGAAGTCCAGAACCTGGAACAGCTTTGTGCATGAGCTCAGTCGACCGGAAGCCGATGTGTTGATCTTCTCGGATGCGGACATCGAACTGCCTGAGCCCGATAGCCTTCGGCGCCTGGTCGGAGGTTTGTCAGCAAACCCGGATCTTCACGTCTTTAATTCTCATCCTGTCAAAGATATCGTCCATCAGCCTCACAATCTGAGTTTGATCGACAAAGCGATCGCATCAGGCAGCGAAACACTGAACGAATGGAAAACGGCTGTCTGCGGTTCTCTCTACGCAATGCCTTCGGAAAGGGCTCGCCGACTGCATCTGCCGATCGGCCTCGCTGTTGAAGACGGCTTTTTGCGAGCCATGATCCTGACCGATGTGTTCACCATTCCAGAAGATCTCAAGCGCATCGATGGTGACGATGTGTTTCACATCTTCGCGGCAGAGCGGACCATTCCTGCATTGATTCGGCATCAGACAAGGCTCGTGATCGGCTCCGCCGTCAATGCCGCTGTGTTCGATCATCTCCGAGCGCTCCCCTCCGGCCAACGACGGCAGGCGCTGAAGGATGCTTCAAGTCAGGAAGCGTGGTTGTCCAACGTCATACGCTCGCGCTTGCCAAGGTGGCCATTTGGATGGATCCCATTTGATTGGGTGACCAAACGTGTGCTGTTCATGGGCAGGCAACCGCTCAGGCTGGTCCAGCCGCAGCGACTGTTTCTGCTTTTGCTGGGCCTGGGATTTGACCTTGTCGTGTACATCAACGCGCAGGTGAAGATGACCGGTGGGAAGGGTGCTGGTTACTGGTAGGGTTGCACAGAAACACGGTGGATCGCGGAGCAATCGGCGTTCTTGAAGGATCAGAACACATTCGGAATCATGCGCCTGGCGAGGTTGAGCGCCGGCCGATAGCCCGGAATCATTTTGACCTTCAGTCTCGACAGGTTGTCTTTGCTCGAGATTCCGATGCGAGGAATTCCAAATCGACCTCCGCAAACTTCTGAGCAACCAAAACCCGCGTCAAATCCGGCTTCTCGAGCGGCGTCCATGACAGCCGTGTTGTGCAATCCATGTGGATAAGCCAAAAAGCGAACTCTGCGATCCACGATATCTTCGAGAATCTGCCTGGACACAGTCAGGTCTTCGATCAGGTCGGTTTTCGAACGCTCAATCAATGACTGGTGTCGATGGGCATGCGACCCGATTTCCACCATCGGACTGGCCGCCAGTTTTCTCAGTTGCAGCTTGGACAACATTCTTCGCTTCAATCCATTGTCAACCCAGACCGTGTCGAGGAGCGAGCTGGATACGAAAACGGTCGCCGGCACTTGGTGTTCTTCAAGAATGGGTAGCGCGGTTTCAAACGTGTCTGCGTCCCCATCGTCGAAGGTCACTGCAATGCCTTTGTTGCGGTCATCGAGGCAGGCTTCCGTCGTGGACGTTACACGACCGCTTTTCGCGAGATACTCCATGTGCTCTGCGAAACGCGCAACGGGCAGGGCAGCCCCTCCAGCCACCAGGTCGGCGCTGTCGTTCACCGAATGATAAAGAAGCACACTGACGGTCATACACACCTCGGATTTGTGGCTCGAGAAAATCCGCTTTTCCCGAAATGAGCAGAGCGCCTGCGATGAGGCGCGATCTTACGTAATCTAAACCCAGGCAGTCGACAATGGCTGCAGTCGCTTCATGCGTCCGTCGTGCCAACGCATTTATTTGACGATTGCCTGCAATTCAGCACGCTTTGCCTGTGCACGTACCCAGTGCACGCAGCAGTGTGACTCGCGGAAGTGATCGTGCGAGTTGATTTGCAACCTGATGGTTCCGCGGGCTCGGTGCGCCGAACGCTTCAAGCAGCACCGTCGTGAGCTGCGTCATGGGACCCAGAGGCTGAGCAGCCGGCGTGAGACCGGGGACAAAGCCGTGCGCCATCAGCCGGAGCAGCAGGGCCGGGTCGCTGCTGACCACATGCACCGGCACATCCCAAGGTTCGCCGGCCCCGGAGGCCAAGGCCGGCGCCTGGTGGTCCCCCAAGATCACCGTCACCAGTGAGTCGGGCGCATGGTGACGAAAGTAGCCTGACAGCCAGGCGTTCTGGTCCCGCACGCTCTGAAGATAGCGCTCCCCGATCCGCGAAACCTCGAGCGGTGCATCCCGCGCGGCACGGGCGTCCTCTGCAGAGTAGGCATCCGGGCCCGTCAGGCGAGCCCAGTCGGGCACGTACGGCGCCAATGGGTGGAACGGCGCGTGGGTGCTGGTGGTCGGGAACACCACGAACCTCGGTCGCTGGTCGTGTTCGGGTGCCCTGCGATCGAGCTCCTGCGCGTGCAGCAGCGCCATGGCAGCCTGGTCCGGAATGCGCCAGAAACCGAAATCAGGCCCCTGGTAATCCAGGCCCGGGTCGTCCGCGAGGCGCTCGAATCCGTAAAACGAGCCTTCGGGCCAGGGACGCTTGAGGCCCGGCATCCATCCGACCGTGCGGTACCCGTGGCGTGCGAAATGGCTCACCAGCGTGGGTCGTTGACTGGTCAGGAGCAGGTCGTGATCGGCCGGGTCGCTCGTGTCCACGCCGGAAAGCAGGGCCGCGTGCGACAACCACGATGCCCCGCCGAAGGTGGGTGCGACCACCCGCGCCGAGACCACGGCCCGCCCGCTTGCCTGGATGGCGTCGGCCAGCTGCTCGCGCGATGGCTGCAAGGCCTGCGCCTGGTGCGCTCGATCGAAGGTGCTGGCGCCGTAAGACTCGGCGAAGACGATCAGCACGTCGGCGGGCCCGTTTGCACCCGACAGCCCTGAGAGATCGCCCGCGAAAGCCGGGCTTTCACCCAGCGCGGCACGGGTCTGGCCGGGCAGCCACACGCGCGCGAGAAGCGCACCCTGCTGCACGATCGAAGGCGTGATCGGCAAGGAGAAAAACCAGCGCGTGTCGCGCTGATCGGGCACATGGGCAGCAAAGCTGGCCGTGAGCGCCGCGGCGGTGGCCAAGAGCCAAGGGCGCGAGCGCGGCCAGGCCACGCAATCGGCCAGCGTCACGATGGCTGCGCGCACCAGCCACCAGCACGCCCACAGCCCGAGGCACAGCGTGGCCAGCGCGGCGCCCACCTGCCAGTCGGGGACGCTCTGCACGGCGGTGCTGATCAGTTCCTGCGTGTGCCGGCCGTCCCAGTACAGGTTGACCGGTCGCCCCAGCACGGCGGGCGCTGTGACGTTGGCATATCGGGCCAACACCAGCGCCATGAAGGCGAGGGCCAGCCCGCTGGCCCCGCGCCGGCCCGGTGCACCGCGCCACCCCACCCACGCCAGGAGCGCCACCACCATCACACACAGTTCGAACGAGAGCCGCGGCATGTAGTGCACGCCGAAGCCGGGCCAGCGGTTCTCGAACGTCAGCAGCGTGTTGAGCAGCGCCAGCGCGAGCCCGAAGCGCAGGCACCACGCAACGAGGTGCGGAGGCGAGCGCAGCGCCGGCGCCCACCTCACTTGCGAACGGCCTCGAACTCGATGATCAGCGGCACGTCGTCGCCCACCCAGCCGTTGGCCACGGCGTAGTTCATGCCATAGGTGCTGCGCTTGAAACTGCCGCGTGCGGACACCCCCATGATGTAAGGCTTGCCCCCGAGGCCTCCCATGGGTGACTCGGCGCTCTTGTTCCAGGTGGCCTGCAGCGTGAGCGGTTGTTTCTTGCCCAGCACCTCGAGTTCGCCGGTGATGTCGAAGGTGCGCTCGCCGGTGCGTTTGGCGCCGGCGGCGGTGAAGACCATGCGGGGAAATTCGCCGCTGTTGAGGAAATCCGGGCCTTTGAGGTGATCGTCGCGCTTGCGCTGGTTGCTGAACACGCTGGCGGTCTCGACCACGATGCGCACGTCGGACAACGTGGCCGTGGCTTCGTCGAACCGGTAGCTCCCGCGCGCCGAGCGGAACATGCCCAGCACCTTGGCGTAGCCGATGTGGTCCACCAGAAAAGCCACCGTGAGGTGATCGGGGTCGATCTCGTAGCGGGCAGCCTGGGCTTGCGCGGGCGCGCTGGCAAGCAGGGCGGTGCAGAGGGCGAGGGAGGGCAGAAGGACATGTCGCATGGTTCAAGTCTCCGTGGATGGGGCGCGGTGAAGGAATCGGATGTCGATGGCAAAGGACAGCGTGAGCAGCGCGAGGCTGATTGCGGCGAGCGCGCTCGCCAGCAGCGGCGGCACGATCGGCCCCAGGCAGACGATCAGCGCGGTGATCTGCACCACGCACACGGCCTGACGACGTCGGCTCGGCGGCAGTGCGGCGTTCAGCCAGGGCCAAACGTACGTGGCTGCGACGAACGCGTAGCGCATGAGGCCGCCGGCCAGCACCCAGCCACCGGTCTTGTCGGCCTGCCAGACCAGTGCGCACAACACCAGCGTGAAGAAGGCATCGGTGTCCATGTCGAACCGCGCGCCGAAAGCGCTCGCCAGGCCGCTGCGGCGGGCCAGCGGACCGTCCACGGCGTCGAGCAGCGCCGTGGCGGTGGCCAGCACCACCACCGCCCACCAGGCCTGCTGGGGCAGCGATTCCCCCAGCAAAGAGGCCAGCAGGGCGCACACGCCCAGACGAAACAGCGTCACGCGGTTGGCTCCACCGAAACGCCCGTGCGGATGCGGTGCCCCTTGCGGCGTGAACATGCCACGCCACACGAGCCAGCTGAGCACGCCGAAAAGCATCAGCACCTTGATGGAAAAATCCGTGCCCAGGCCGCCCGCGGCGCCCAGTGCCACGGCCGGCAGCGCCGCCAGCGCCAGCGCGGCGGTGAGCGACCGGGCGGCGTCGGTTTTCAGCGCGAGCTGGTCCGCGTGGGGGAGCGCAGAAGCGGCGTCGGGGGTTATTGGCTGCGACATAAGATGCAGGCGTCTGGAAGCTGGTGGACGGAGGGCAGGCGGAATCATGGCACGCACCGCCTTTCGGACTCACCATTTCCCATTTTGTTCATGTCCTTCAAATCCGATCAAGCATCCATGGCCGCGCAAGCCTGCTGGACCGTGTCACCCGGCCATGCCGAGATCCGCCACGAATTTTTGCCGCCGCTCGCAGAGGGTGATGTGCAGGTCCGCACGCTGCACACGGCGGTGAGCCGGGGGACCGAGGGCCTGGTGTTCCGCGGTGAAGTGCCGGCGAGCGAATGGCAGCGCATGCGCGCGCCTTTCCAGTCCGGGGACTTTCCCGGGCCCGTGAAGTACGGCTATGTGAATGTCGGCACCGTCGAAGCTGGCCCGGCCGAACTGGTCGGACGCACGGTGTTCTGCCTCTATCCGCACCAGACGCGCTACCAGGTGAACGCCGATGCCGTGTTGCCCCTGCCGGACGGCGTGCCGCCTGGGCGTGCGGTGCTCGCCGCCCAGATGGAGACCGCGCTGAACGCCTTGTGGGACGCGACGCCGGCGCGCGGCAGCCGCGTGAGCGTGGTGGGCGGCGGCACCATCGGTCTGCTGGTGGCGTGGCTGGCGGTGCGGGAATACGCCTGCGACGTGCAGGTGGTGGACACCCAGGCCTCCCGTGCAGGTCTGGTCCGGCTGCTGGGTGCGGCGTTCAGCCTGCCCGACGACGCCATCGACAGCGCCGATTTGGTGGTGCACACCAGCGCCACCTCGGCTGGTCTGGCCACGGCATTTCGGCTCGCCGCTTTCGAGGGCACCGTGCTCGAATTGAGCTGGTACGGAAGCCAGCCGGTGAGCGTGCCGCTGGGCGAGGACTTCCATTCCCGAAGGCTCACGCTCAAATGCTCTCAGGTCGGCCACGTGGCGCCCGCCATGCGCCCGCATTGCAGCCACCGCGACCGGCTTGCCAAGGCGCTGTCCCTGTTGAACGATCCTGTGCTCGACCGCCTCATCACCGACACCGCGCCTTTTCACCAATTGCCCGAGGTGCTGAAGCGCCTTGCGGGCAGCACCGCTCCCGGCACCCTGTGCCACCGCATCGACCATCCCGACGCCTGAAGAAAGATCCCATGTACGCCGTCAATGTCAGAGACCATTTCATGATCGCCCACAGTTTCCAGGGCGCCGTTTTCGGACCCGCCCAGCGCATGCACGGCGCCACCTACGTGGTGGATCTGGAGATGCGCCGCGAAGCGCTGGACACCGACGGCATCGTGGTGGACATCGGCCTGGCCACGCAGGTGCTGCGCGAGGAACTGGCCGCGCTCAATTTCCAGAACCTGGACGACATGCCGGAGTTCAGTGGGCGCAACACCACCACGGAGTTTCTCGCACGCGTCATTTTCGACCGCGTTGCCGCGCGCATCGCGGCTGGCGCCATGGGCGTGCAGGCGCTGCCCACGCCGGACGTGCCCGGCCTGGCGCAGATGCGCGTGACCTTGCACGAATCGCACGTGGCCTGGGCCGCGTTCGAAGGAAAGCTGCCCGCGCACCCGGCATGAATTCGCTGGCCTTTGTCGTGCCGGGTGACTGGAATGTGCGCACCGGTGGTTACGGCTACGACCGGCGGCTCGTTCAGGCCCTGCGCGCGGCGGGCTGGACGGTGGACGTGCATCACCTGCAAGGCGACTGGCCCTGGCCTGACCCCACGGCAATCGCGGCGGCGGCCGAAGCAGTGGCTGCGTTGGCGGACGACACGCTGGTGGTGGCCGATGGCCTGGCCTATGCCGTGCTCGCCGATGTGGTGCGCCCGCACGCCAGTCGGCTGCGCTGGGTGGCGCTGGTCCACCACCCCCTTCATCTGGAGACGGGCCTCGATGAGGCCACACGTTCGCGGCTGCGAGCGGCCGAAGCGGATGCGCTCGATCTCGCTCGACGCGCGGTGGTGACAGGCCCGGACACGGTGCGGGACCTGCTCGCCATGGGCATGGAACGTGAGCGCATCGGGGTGGTCGAACCGGGCACCGATCCGGTGGCCACACAGGAGCGCGAGTTCCGGCAGGCAGGGCCGATCCAGCTGCTGTGCGTGGCCACGCTCACGCCACGCAAGGGACACATCTTTCTACTGCAGGCGCTGGAGGGCTTGCGCCAGCTGCCCTGGGAGCTCCACAACGTCGGCAGCCTCACGCGCGAGCCGTCCACCGCCGCGGAACTGGTCGAGCGGGCGAAACCGCTGGGCGCCCGGGTGCACTGGCACGGCGAGCTGGACGAAGCGGCGGTGCAGGCCCGCTACGCCGCCGCCGATGTGTTCGTGTTGCCCTCCCTGCACGAAGGCTACGGCATGGTGGTGGCAGAAGCGCTGGCCCACGGGCTGCCGGTGGTGTGCACGGACGCGGGCGCGCTGGCGCACACCCTGCCGCCCGGGACGGGGCTGCACGTGAAGCCCGGCGACGTCTCTGGCTTGCAACAGGCGCTGGCCCGGGTGATCACGGACGGGCCGCTGCGCGAAGGCCTCGCCGCGGCCGCACGCGCGGCCGGGCAAACACTGCCCGACTGGTCGCGCCAGGCGGCCGCTTTCGCGCAGGAATTGGAACAGGTGCGATGAAAAAGGAAACCTTCAGCGCCGACTGGCTCGGCTCGCGCGAACCCTTCGACGCGGCGGCTCGACAGCAGGCTGCTGCCCGCCTGCAGCTCGACCAGCGCCTGGCTGCGATGCGTCCACCGCCAGGCGTCCCCTGGCGCGTGATCGATCTGGCCTGCGGTACCGGCGCGAACCTGCGCTGGCTCTCGCCGCGGTTGCAGGGTGCCCAGGAATGGCTGATGGTGGATCACGACGCGGCCTTGTTGCGTCGCACCCCCGAGCCGGCATCGCCGGTGTCGGTGGTGCGTCAGCCGCTCGATCTCATGTCTTCGCTAGAGATCTTGCCCTGGCACGCGGCGCACCTGGTCACGGCGTCGGCGTTGCTCGATCTGGTCGGCACCGCGTGGTTGCAACGGCTGGTTGCCGCGTGCGGGGCGGCGCGGGTACCGATGTTGCTGGCCCTCAGTGTCGACGGGCGCCACCACTGGACGCCGGGCGATCCCCATGACGGCACGGTGGGCGCGCTGTTTGCGGCGCACCAGCGACGCGACAAGGGCTTTGGCGCTGCGCTGGGCTCGCAAGCCGTTGCCACGCTGCTGCCGGCCTTGCGCCGTGCCGGCTACCGGGTCTCGAAGGCGCAGAGCGACTGGCACGTGGATGCGCGGGCCAGCGCAGCGGATCGCGAACTCCTGCGCGGCCTGATCGAGGGCATGGGCGCGGCCGCGATCGAGCAGCACGGCGATCGCGCCGAGGCGCTGCAGAACTGGCAGCGCGGGCGACTCGAAAAGTTGGCACAAACCCGACTGCGCGTCGGGCACGTCGACGTGCTGGCCTGGCCCGCTAGCTCCTGAGGTTCAGGTCCCAGAGCATGTCATCGCCCAGCCGCAAGGTGTTGGCGGGCGGGCGAGGGCACTCCACCATCACGTCGTGTGCCGGCACCTGCAAGCCACGGCGTCCGTTGCCGATCAGGACCGGGGCCACCACGAGGTGGAGGCGATCGAGCGCGCGGGCGCCGAAAAAGCGCGACACGGTCACACCACCGCCTTCCACGAACAGGAGCCGCAGGCCCTGTGCGCCGAGGGCTTGCACGGCACGATCGGCGCGGTAGCAGGCCTGCGGGTTGCGATCATCGAGCAGGCCGTCGACCGCGAGGATCTGCGCCGCCGGTGAAGCACCCTGCAACCGGGCGCGCGCCGCGTCGGCATGGCGGGCGTCGCACACCCACAGGGCAGGCGACTGGCCGTCGTGAAAGACCCGTGAGCTGCCGTCGAGCCGGGCGGCGGGATCCATCACCACACGCACCGGCGAAGGGCCGGGCACGCGGCGGGTGGTGAGCTGCGGGTTGTCGATGGCCACGGTGCCGGCGCCCACCACCACGGCATCGCACAGGGCGCGCAGCCGGTGCAGGTGCAGCAGACCGTGATCGCCGTTGACGTAGTACGAGTCCCCGGTGGCGGTGGCCACGAAGCCGTCCAGGCTCTGGCCCAGCTGGGCCACCACCCAGGGCGCGGCCTGCTGCCGTGCATGGGCGTCGAGCAGGGGCTTGTAGACCCCGAACAGGGCCTCGCTGCGTTCGCTGCAGGCGCCTTGCAGGACCCAGCCCCGCGTGCGGCTGTGCCGCAGCATCGGGTGGAGACCGCTCTCGCGCGCCTGCAGCATCTGCAGCCAGAGCGCGGGCCAGTCCGACGGGATGTCGGCCAGGGTGTCGTTGGCGGCCTCGGGCGTGGGGGTGAGCAACTCGGGCGTGGGCATGGGCGGCATCATCGCATCGCGCCCAAGGCGCCAGCCCAATGCCCTGAAAGGCCCTCGGTTTGACACGCCGCCGCGCGCGGCTCACTTCAATCGGGGTACGTAGTAAGGGTCGTCGCTCTCGGTGGTATCGCCTGCGCCGGCGGCGCCAGGCGCCAGGGACCACTGTGCATAAGCGATGGTGAGCCCGGCCAGCACCAGCGGCAGCAGCGACATGGGTGTGATGCACGCCGAGCGCCACGCCCACAGCAGCGCCACGCCGGCGACACTGCCCACCATGAGCGCCAGCTGGGCCAACAGCAGCGAACCACCGAGCGCGGCCCAGACCGCCAGCGCAACGGCCAGCAGCGTGAGCAACCCGGTGGCAAGCAGACCCGCCCGGCGATCCCAGGCGCGGGAGCCGGGCGCCTGCAGCGCGGTGGCCAGCGCCGCGACCGCCCAGCCCGCCAGGGTGGTCCAGGGCACGGTCTGCGCACGCGAAGTCGCGGGCCATTCGAAGCCGGGCCAGACGGCCATGGCAAGCAGCAGGCCGAGGCCTGCCCCGAGCGCGGACCAGCGGGCGCCCGCCAGTCGCAATACAACCAGGCCCATGGCCGCGAGCAGCAGGGGCAGCACAAGGCTCTGGAAGGCAGGGTGTTGGAGGAAGGACATGGCACGCAGGGTCAAGCCCGCACATCATCGCACCGGGCCGCGGTGGCGTGGCGAATAAACTGCGGTTTCTGCGTTCGCCCGCGCCACCGCGCCGCCGCCATGTACCTGCCGCCCCAGTTTGTCGCCAAAGACGCCGCCGTCGCGCGCGAAGTCATGCGCGCGCACCCGTTCGCCAGCCTCATCAGCACCGACGACGAAGGCCTGCCTTTCGTGACGCACCTGCCGCTGCACCTGACGGAAGACGGCGACGGGAACGGCGAACCCGTGCTGCTGGGGCACGTGGCCCGCCCCAACCCTCACGCGAAATACCTGGTGGAGCGACCCCGGGCGGTCGTCACCTTCATGGGGCCCCATGCCTACATGACGCCGCGCGTCTACCCCGACCTCGCCCGGGTGCCGACCTGGAACTACCTGGCCGTGCACTGCACCGTCCAGGCCATCGCCGTGGAGCGCTTCGACGACAAGGACCGCCTGCTCAAGCACCTGATCCACGAGCACGACCCGGCGTACGCCGACCAGTGGCGCGGCCTCGACGAAGGGTTCCAGCACCAACTCATGCGCGGCATCGTGGCCTTCGAGTTTCGCGTGCTCGCGCTGCAGTGCAAGGTCAAGCTCAACCAGCACCGGCCAGAGTCGCATGCCGCGATGCACGGGGCTTACGCGGTCGGCGGCCCCGACGAACAGGCCCTGGCCGGCTGGATGCGCCGATTGGGCATGCTTGTGACGCTTTGAAACAGCGGGTGGACGGATCACACCCCCCTCCGTACACTTGAGGGCCATGCTCTTTCGACTCCTTCGTCCGACCCTGTTGCTGACCGCGGCGGCGGCCAGTTTGCTGGCCACCGGCCTGGCCACCCGTGCGCGTGCCCAGGATGCGCGGCCGCCCGAAGTGGCGCTCGCGCCACCCACGGTGGATGCGCGCTGGCACGCCAGCCTGGAGGCTTTTGCGGCCGCCGATCTGCGGCAGGCGCCCAAGCTCGGGGGCGTGTTGTTCGTGGGAAGCTCCTCGATCCGGCTCTGGAACGACCTGGAGACGAGTTTCGAAGACCAGCCGGTCGTGATCAAGCGCGGCTTCGGGGGATCACAGCTGCTGGATTGCGTGAAGCTGGTGGACCGCCTGGTGATCCCCTACAAGCCGCGCATGGTCGTGGTGTATGCGGGTGAGAACGACATCGCCGAAGGCGCTTCCCCCCGGCAGGTGCTGGAGCGTTTCACCGCCTTTGTCCAGGCCGTCAAGGCCGAGCTGCCCGACAGCCGCATCGCCTATGTCTCCATCAAGCCCAGTCCGTTGCGCGCCGGACTGATGCCTCAGGTGCGCGAGGCCAACGACCTGATCCGCACCTACAGCCAGACCGAACCGCAGCTCGATTTCATCGACGTGTACTCGCTCATGCTGGACGCCAGCGGCCAGCCACGCGGTGAGCTGTTCGCCAATGATCGGCTCCACCTCAATGCCGAGGGCTATTCCCTCTGGCAACGCGTCATTGCATCGCGCCTGAAAGTTTGACGTTCGTCCTGGCCTGCGCCTTGCGCGCCCGCCGGGCGGCCAGGCGCCGGTCCCGCGCCAGCGTCAAGCGCGCAACCACCCACAAGGCATAGAACGACACGAACAGGATCAGCAGGTCCACCGACCAGGGGCGTTCGGGATTTGCTGCACCGAACAGCGCCAGGGCCAGCAAGGCCAGCACGAGATGGGCACAGAACACCGGCAAGGCCGCCTTGCCGAGCGTTTCCAGCGCGCGCCAGCGCGGCATGTGACGCGTGAGCCAGGGCGCGAAATGCATGGCCAGCAGCAACAGCGCCAGCACGTTGATCATTCGCAGAGGGGCGAGTTGCCATTTGTCGAACAACAGATTCACACCGGGGTTGCCGGGCCACGGCACCTGGCCAACCCAGTGGCGCCAGATGAAAGCGCTGAGCGCGTACACCAGCGCCACGAGGACCATCCAGCGGGGGAAATGCGTCGGTGCGTGGTCGGGCTGGCTGTGCATGGCGCCGAGCCACAAGCCCAGCGTCCAGAGAAACTGCCACGCCAGGATCTCGAAGGCGCCGAGATCCTGGTATCGCAGGGGCATGTCGAACCAGCCGGTGGCCAGGTGGAACACCGTCGGCCCCAGGCCGAACTGCGCGCCCAGCCACACGATCAGGCTCAGCCACAACACGCCACGCCATCCGCGCTCCATGCCGTGCAGCAGGATCACCGGGCTGATCAGCATGAAGATGATGTAGATGGGAAGGATGTCCAGCAGTGCCGGGCTGTAGAGGAGGAGACTCGCGCTCAACACGGCCACCACAGGCTTTTCGAGAAAGAAGCCCAGCAAGCCGGTGATTGAATCCTCGCGTGTGATCAGGCCGATGCCCGCGATCACGGTGAAGGCGAACAGCAGCAGCGCGAGCTGGCACGCATAGAGCTTGAGGGCGCGATTGAAGAACGCCGATTTCATGGCTTCCTCACCCTGGCGCCATGCCTTGCCGCTGTAGACGATGCCCGCCATGTAGGCCGACAGCAGCACGAAGCCCTCGGCCGCCGACACGAATCCCAAAGGCTGTCCAGCCGGGTCGGACACCCGCGTGGGCAGGTGGGTCAAGGTCATCAGCACGAGCATGAGGCCGCGCAGGGCGTCCAGCTCCCATCGACGGTCGTCCTGGCTCATGGGCGGATTGGCTCCGGTAGGTAGGTGTCAGACCGTGGATCCGGCCTCTGGCTGCAAGTGTCCATGCATCAACTGTGCCCGGCGGCGGCCGCGGTGTTCGTGCGCCTGCACACCGAGCGCCACCAGAAAGAGGCCGGCCAGGGCCCCCGCGAGCAACAGCACGTCAGTCGCCCAGGGCCGGACCACCTGGGTGGAACCGAAGAAGGCAAGGGTGAACAGGGCGATGACGATGTGCGCGCAGAAGACCGAGAGCGCATGCCGGCCCAGCAGCTCCAGCGGCAGCGCGCGTGGCAAGGCTTTCAGCAGCCACGGGCCGGCCGAGACCAGCAACACGAAAACGCTGGCGAAGTTGAGCACGCGCAGCGGGCCGAGCGACCATTTGTCCAGCAGCAGATCGACCGAGGGCACACCCGGCATGGGGTCCTGCCCGGCCAGATGGCGCCAGAGAAACATGCCCAGCGCGTAGAGCGCGGCCGGCGCCAGCAGCCAGCGCGGAAAGCGGGGCAGGGGCTGCCGCCGCGTGCCGAGCCACAGGCCCACCACCCAGAGCGCCTGCCAGGCCAGCCAGTGGAACGCGCCTGTTTCGCGGTAGGGAATCGGCAGGCCGCTGTGCGACGCCATCACGTCGTACACGGCTTTGCCCAGACCCCATTGCTGCCCGAGCCAGAGCAGGGCGCTCATCGCCAGCAGCGGGCGCCAGCCGGACTGGAGACCCCGACGCAGCAGCCACGGGCTGAACAGCATGAGCACGATGTAGAGCGGCAGGATGTCCAGCAGGGGCGGGTTGTGCAGCAACAGCGCGGCGCCCACCACGGCGGCGTGGGGATCAAGAAAGAAGAATTCCAGCAAGCCGGTGACGCCGCCCTGGTGGTTGCGCACGCCGAGCCACGCGATCAGCGTGAACGCCAGCAGCAAGAGGCCGAGCTGGCACAGGTACAGCCTGAGCGCGCGGGCGTGAAAGGCGGTCTGCATGGCCTGGAAACCGTCTCGCCTGGCGCGGGCGCCGTACACCTTGCCCGCCATGAATGCCGAGAGAAACACGAATCCCTCGGCTGCAGAGACGAAGCCGAATGGCTGACCCGATGGCAACGAGTACATCGTCGGCATGTGGGTCAGCGTCATCAGGACGAGCATGAGGCCGCGCAGGGCGTCCAGCTCCCAGCGGCGTGGTGGCATGGGAAAAACCTAGGGTTTACCAGAACAACCCGCGATGATGCCAGAGGGAAAGGCGCTTTGCGGCCCTCGCCTACACTCACGCGCATGTCTTTTTCCACGCCCGACGATGCGGCCTTCATGCGCCTGGCCCTGGCCGAGGCCGGTGCCGCGGCCGAAGCGGGCGAAGTGCCGGTGGGCGCCGTGGTGGTCAGGGACGGCCAGGTACTGGCCACCGGCCGCAATGCACCGGTGGCAGGTCACGACCCCACGGCCCACGCCGAGATCGTGGCCCTGCGAGCGGCAGCGCAGGCCCTGGGCAACTACCGGCTCGATGGCTGCACGCTCTACGTGACCCTTGAGCCTTGCGCCATGTGCAGCGGCGCCATGCTGCATGCGAGGCTCGCGCGCGTGGTGTTCGGCGCGCACGACCCCAAGACCGGCGCCGCCGGCTCGGTGCTCGACCTCTTCGACCAGCCCAGCTTGAACCACCACACCCGCTTGACCGGCGGGGTGCTGGCCGCGGAGTGTGCGGCTGTCCTGCGTGAGTTTTTCAAGGAGCGACGCGTGAATGCCCACCCTTTGCGAGAAGACGCCCTGCGCGCACCCGACGACCGCTTCGAGTCGCTGCCCGACTACCCCTGGGTTCCCCGCTACCTGAGCGATCTGCCTTCACTCCAAGGCTTGCGTCTGCATTACCTCGACGAAGGCCCTTCCACCCGCGGACAGGCTGACGGTCAAAGGCCATTGACCTGGCTTTGCCTGCACGGCAACCCGGCCTGGAGCTATCTGTACCGCAAGATGATTCCGACCTTTCTCGAGAGCGGGGGTCGGGTCGTGGCGCCCGACCTCATCGGGTTCGGGCGCAGCGACAAGCCCAAGAAGGAGGGTGCCCACCGCTTCGCCTGGCACCGACAGGTGCTGCTCGAATTCGTCGAGCAGCTCGACCTGCGGGACGTGGTGCTGGTGGTTCAGGACTGGGGCGGCCTGCTCGGTCTCACGCTGCCCATGGAGGCGCCCGATCGATACCGTGGCCTGCTGGTGATGAACACCACGCTGGCGACCGGCGAGGAGCCACTCTCCCCCGGCTTCCTGGCGTGGCGCACCATGTGCGCGCAAAACCCCGACTTCAATGTGGCCCGGTTGTTTGCCCGCGGCAATCCCCGGATGAGTGCGGCCGAATGCGCAGCTTACGAGGCGCCGTTCCCCGATCGCGGCCACCGAGCCGCGCTGCGGGCGTTCCCCGCGCTGGTGCCCGAACATGTCGACGACGACGGCGCCGCCGTGTCGCGCAAGGCACGCAACTTCTGGCAGAACGACTGGCAGGGCCGCAGCCTCATGGCCATCGGACTGCAGGACCCGGTGCTCGGCGAGCCGGTCATGCGCGCGCTGCACAGCCAGATCCGCGGTTGCCCCGAGCCCCTGCTCCTGCCCCAGGCGGGCCATTTCGTCCAGGAGCATGGCGAGTCCATTGCCCAGGCGGCGGTGCGCCATTTTTCCCCCGAATCTTCGACCAGTCCATGAGCCACATCTACATCTACTCCCCCTCCAGCGCCGTTCGCGACAAAGCCGCCTTCAAACGCGGCGTGTCCCGGCTGAAGAAGCTTGGCCACGAGGTGGAACTCGACGAAGCGGTCCTCAAGACCCACATGCGTTTCGCCGGCGACGACGAGACACGGCTCGCGGCCGTGGCACGCGCCGCCGCCAGCGGCGCCGACGTGGCCCTGATTTCACGCGGCGGCTACGGACTGACGCGCATCCTCGGTGAGTTGCCGCTCAAACAGATTCACAAATCCGTCGAGAGGGGCACGCAGTTCGTCGGGCTCAGCGACTTCACCGCGCTGCAGATGGCCCTGTTTGCCAGAACCGGCGGCGTCACCTGGGCCGGCCCCGCGCTGGGTGAAGATTTCGGCGCCGAGGCGCCGGACGAGATCATGGAAGCCTGCTTCGACGATCTGCTGGTGGGCCATGGCGAAGGTGCGGGCTGGACACTGCCGGCGGCCGATGCCGTCAAGGATGCGGTGCTTCGCGTGCGCGGCGCCACGCTGTGGGGCGGCAACCTCAACGTCATCTGCGCGCTGGTGGGTACGCCGTACCTGCCCAAGGTGAAGGGCGGCATCCTGTTCCTGGAAGACACCAACGAACACCCGTACCGCGTCGAGCGCCAGCTGACGCAACTGGTCAACGCGGGCATCGTGGGCCAGCAGAAAGCGGTGTTGCTGGGCTCGTTCAACCGCTTCAAGCTGGTGCCCGGCTACGACCGGGGTTTCAACATCAAGCGCGTGGTGGACTGGCTGCGTACGCAGACAAAAACACCGGTGTTCACCGGCCTGCCGTTCGGGCACGTCCAGACCAAGGTGTTGTTGCCCGTGGGCCGAAAGGTCGACCTCATGGTCGAAGGGCGTGACGCCCTGATCTACTGGGGATGAGGCTAGCGCCTCATGCGGCAGGCGTCCATGAGGCTCTTGGGCACCAGACCCTGAAACACCGGCGAGAGGCTTTGCACGCGGTGCACTGCCAGCGCCTCGCCGTGCAGCTGGCTCAGCGCGGCCACCATCTCGGCGCGGGCAAACCACAAGGCGTGGGCATCGTGGAGGTATTTGAGCTTGCGGGTGAGTTGCGGGTTGGCCCTCGCGCCGTCCTCACCCAGCACGGCCAGCATCGCTTCCCGCACCGGCTCCAGGGCTTCGGTCGAGTCTTTGCGCACTTCAGGGCTGAGCAGCGCCGAGATGCTGTTGCGGATACCGGGTTTGAACCAGCGCATGGATAAGGCCTCAACGACGTTGTTCGAATTGGATACAGGATACGTCCCGTATCGTGCGTCACGCAGTGACTTATTTTGCACGAGAATTGAAAAACAACAGATAAATCAAATGTTTACAGGGGACTTTTCAGAATGAGGCTGAAGTTTGTAATACCTTTTTATGCGCCCCTTGATTTCATTGATACCTGCATGGAGTGCAAAAAAGGTGGATGTCAAGCCGCCAACCGGGGTATGGAAACGGGTCGCGGACGCTCTGAAAATACCGGGGGCGGTGTGTTGTAATCCAGCCCATATTCCTCGGACCCTATGGCAGAACTGACCATTGCATTTGTCGACCTGACCGGCAGCGTCTCCGTGTTCGAAACACTGGGCAACGACCGCGCCACCAAGGCGGTCACCAAGTTGACGCAATGGATCGGCACCATCGGCGTGGAGAGCGGCGGCAAGGTCGTCAAGATGCTCGGTGACGGTGTGTTGCTGTCGTTCTCGAACAACCGCAACGCGGTCGAGAGCATGGTCCAGATCCAGCAGGAGCATGCCAAGCGCGTGGCCCAGTGGCCCAACCGGCTGAAGCTGCAGATGCAGATCGGCATGGCGCGTGGGCAGGTGGTGGTGGTCGACGGCGACTGCTTTGGCGACGCCGTGAACGTGGCTTCCCGGCTCAGCGACCTGGCCGGCCCCGAGCAGATCATGGCCACCGACACGGTGATCCGAAAACTCGGTCCACGCAATGGCGTGCGCAGCCGCAGCCTGGGTCCCATGCGAATCAAGGGCAGGGTGGAGCCCTGCGAGGTGTTTCGCGTGGAATGGCAGCCTGAAATGCTGTCGGAGTTCCTGACGCTGCCGGCCGATCTGCACGCGCTGCACAACTCGGCCGAGTCCATGTTCGGTGGCATCGAACTCGCCTGGCTCGATTCCACCCACGCGTTCAACATCACCGATTTGCCGCTGAAGATCGGCCGCGTCCCCGAGGCCGACTTCATCGTGAGCGATCCGCGCGTCTCGCGCCTGCATGCCGCCATCGACATCCGTTCGGGCAACTACGTGCTGGAAGACATCAGCAGCTACGGCACTTGGGTGCGCTTCACGGGCGGCGACAACGCGATTTCGCTGCGCCGTCAGGAATGCCTGCTGCACAGCGACGGCGAGATCGCCATGGGCGCGCCGTTCAGCGATTTCAGCGCGCCAACCGTGAGCTTCAAGCTGGTGGACGGCACGCTCTCGCTCGGTCACGGCATGGTCCGCAAATAGGCACTCAGAAACACCAAAAGCGCTCCGGGCGGGTACGCAGTCCCAGGGGCGATGCAGGAGACACACGTGCGCTGGATTCGACGATTGGCTGCCTTGCTGGGCTTCGTGCTGGTGCTGCTCGTGGCACTGGGGGCGTTCTACATTCAACGCACGTTGCCGCAGACGTCGGGCACGCTGTCGCTGCCCGGCCTGGGCGCACCGGTGAAGGTGCAACGCGATGCCAGCGACGTCACCCACATCCTGGCCAGCCGCCCCACCGATGCCTGGATGGCCATGGGCTACGTGCACGCTCAGGAGCGCGGCTGGCAGCTGGAATTCAACCGGCGGGTGATGCGGGGACAGCTCTCGGAAGTGCTGGGCCCGGCCACGCTGGAGACCGACCGGCTCATGCGCACACTGGGCATCCGCGCGGCCGCACGCGCACAGTTCGACGGTTTGCCGCCCGAGGCTCAGGAGGCGGTGAAGGCTTACAGCGCAGGCATCAACGCGTTTTTCGCGCAGGGCGACCAGTCACTGAGTCCGGAATTCCTGTTGCTCGGCATCGACCCTTCCGAAGAAGCGCGTGCGGGCACCTGGTGGGATCCTCTGGACAGCGTGGGCTGGTCGATCATGATGGCACTGGATCTGGGGGGCAACTGGGGCAATGAGTTCGCGCGACTGGCCGCCCTTCGGGTGCTTGACACCCAGGCGCTGTGGGAACTGTTTCCCCCGTACCCGGGCGAACAGCCGGCGTCCTCAGCCGATCTGGCCGCGCTCTACAAACAGCTGGGGGTGTACCGCCCCGTGCCTGCCACCACGACCGAGGCGCCCCGGTTGCCGGCCTCCGGTCTGAGAGATGTGTTCCTGGCGCGCATCGGTGCCGACCTGCAACGGTGGACCGAGGGCCTGGGCGACGTGGAAGGCAAGGGATCCAACAACTGGGTCGTGGCCGGCTCGCGCAGCGCCACCGGCAAGCCATTGCTGGCCAACGACCCGCACCTGGGTTTGAGCGCGCCGGCCATCTGGTACTTTGCGCGACTGCAGGCGCCGGGTGTCGAGGGCAAGCCGGGCATGGACGTGATCGGAGCGACCCTGCCGGGTACCCCCTTCGTGGTGCTGGGCCGCACGGCCGACGTGGCCTGGGGCTTCACCAACACAGGCCCGGATGTTCAGGATCTGTATCTTGAGCAGATCAATCCCGCGAACCCGATGCAGTACCGCGTGCCGGGCGCCGGCGACGAACCGGTCTGGGCGCCTTTCACCACGCGCACGGAGACCATCCGCGTGAAGGGGCAGATGGACGTGATCCACACCGTGCGCGCCACGCGCCACGGGCCGGTGCTCAGCGATGCCCAGGCACAGCACGCTCAGGTGATCGACACCACGCGGTTCGTGCTTGCGCTGCGCTGGACCGCGCTCGACGCGGACAACCGCAACGTGGTCGCCACCATGAAATCCAACCAGGCGCGCTCGGTGCCCGAGCTGCTGGAAGCCATGCGTGAGTTTCATGCGCCGATGCAGAACGTCCTCATGGCCGACCGCAGCGGGCGTATCCATTTCAAGGCGGTGGGCAAGATCCCCCTGCGCGCGGCCGGCAACGACATCCGCGGCGTGGCGCCCGCGCCAGGCTGGGATGCCCGCTACGACTGGGCCGGCTGGCTGCCGTTCGAGGACACGCCGCAGGACGATGGCACGCGAGGCTGGATCGCCACCGCCAACCAGCGCATTCACGGACCCGACTACCCGCATTTCCTCACGCAGGACTGGGCCGCACCCTACCGGCAGGAGCGCATTGAGGCCTTGCTGGAGCAGACGCCGAGCCACTCGGTGGCGTCGTTTCAGGCCCTGCACGCCGACCAGTTCTCGCAGGCCACGCTGCGCCTGCTGCCTTTCCTCCAGAAGACGAATTCCGATCATCCGCTGGCGGCGGCGGCTCAGGCCGCGCTGAAGGATTTCGATGGCGTGATGAGCGCCGACCGCGCGGCGCCGCTGATCTATTCCGCCTGGGCCGACGCATTCACAAGGCAGGTGGTGGGACAGCGGCTGGGCAAGGAGCGCTTCGAGGCGATGTACGGCAAGCGCCTGTTCCGCAACACCATCGAAGGCATTCTGGAACGTGACGATGCGAGCTGGTGCGGCAGCGCGGGGTGCTCGGCCGCCAGCAGCGCGGCACTGGCCGACGCGCTGGATCGGCTGCAGAAGGTGCACGGCGCCGACGTGGCCGCCTGGCGCTGGGGCACGGCCCATCCCGCCATCTCCATCCACCGGCCGATCAGCAACGTGAAGCCGCTGGCGAACTTTTTCGAGGTGCGTGCCCCCACCGGCGGCGACCCGTTCACGGTGAACGTGGGCCAGTACCACCTGGACAAGCTGGACGCGCCCTACGCCAACCGGCACGCTGCCAGCCTGCGGGCGATCTACGACCTGGCCGATCTTGACAACTCCCGGTTCATCTACCAGACCGGGCAGAGCGGCAACGTGTTTTCCAGCCGGTACCGCGACATGAGCGAGACCTGGGTGGCCGTGCAGTACCGCGCGCTCTCGATGAACCCGGCGCAATGGACGTCGACGCTGACCCTCAGCCCCTGACGACGTTCATTTGAGGTTGCCGGACAGGAACTGGGCCAGCCGTTCGCTCTTGGGGCGCGCCAGCACCTCGGCGGGCACCCCTTGCTCTTCGATGCAGCCCTTGTGCAGGAAGATGAGGTGCGAGGACACCTCTCGCGCAAAACCCATCTCGTGCGTGACCACCACCATGGTGCGGCCTTCCTCGGCCAGCAGCTTCATCACACGCAGCACTTCGCCCACGAGTTCGGGGTCCAGGGCGCTGGTGGGCTCGTCAAACAGCATCACGTCGGGCTCGACGGCGAGCGCGC
>SXGT01056712.1_pt1 | contig 36690 bp, 31 predicted proteins | sample 3176221 | NCBI WGS metagenome assembly SXGT01 (sample SAMN11356862, study PRJNA531348) | freshwater metagenome | isolation source: freshwater sample F1-120 | place: China: Fuxian Lake, Yuxi | collected 2017-12-25 | reverse complement strand
CGCCTTGCGGAGTTCATGGCGCAATTCACCGCGCATGTCTCTGGACTTCGCGTGGGCGACCCGCTCGAAAGCGAAAGCGACCTCGGAAGCCTTGTGTCCAACGAGCATCGAGCGAAGGTTCAGGCGCTCGTGCAGTCCGGCATCGACGATGGTGCAAAGATCGTCATGGGAGGCAACGCGCCCATCCGTCTGTCATCACGGGTCGCGCGAGGGGCGTTCATGCATCCGACCATTCTCCTTGCGCCGCCGCAGGAATCTCGCTGCGTTCAGGAGGAGATCTTCGGCCCAGTCGTCACTGTGCAATCGTTTGATCGACACGCGGACGCGGTTCGACTCGCGAACGGAACGCGTTACGGCCTTGCGGCGACGATTTGGACGCGCGATCTCTCGCGCGCGCATCGGATGGCGAGCGCGCTCGACGCAGGCATCGTGTGGGTGAACTGTTGGCTCCTTCGCGATCTGCGCACGCCGTTTGGAGGCACGAAGGACTCGGGAGTCGGGCGCGAAGGGGGGACGGAGGCGTTGCGCTTCTTCACCGAACAAACCAATGTTTGCATCGCGACCGGAGCGCAGCTGTGAGCGCGCTGACGGTTCGGCTCGCGAGGATCGAAGATGTCTCGGCCATTCTCTCGATTTACAACGAGTCCATTCCCAAACGGATTGCGACGGCGGATCTGACGCCACAGACGCTTGAGACACGAACGCAGTGGTTTCAGAGCCATGACTTCGCGACTCGTCCTATCGTCGTTGCCAGTCGCGCCGACATGGTGGTCGGGTGGGGCAGCTTCACGAACTTCAAGGAACGGAGTGCGTACGCACCGACGGCGGAGGTGTCGATCTATGTCGCGGAAAACGCGGCGCGGCAGGGTGTTGGCCGAATGCTCTTGGATGATCTACTTGCTCGCGCGAAGGCGTGTGACATTGATCGCATCCTCGCGGTTTGTTTCTCACACAACGAACCAAGTTTGAAACTTTTCCGCTCTCGTGGATTTGAGCAATGGGGATTTTTGCCCGACGCGTGCGAGCTCGATGGTCTCCGTCGCAGCGTGACAATCCTTGGGCTCAAGCGCTGAAGCAAATGGCCTTCACTTCAACCGCGATTGGTGTGGGGAGACTGCAGATCTCAATCGTTGTGCGCGTTGGATTTGGATTCATGGGTCCGGCGAAGTACTCCGCATAGACGCGGTTGTAGATCGCGAAGTCGTTCGCCATGTCGGTCAGGAACACGGTGACATCAGCCACGCTCGTCCATGGCAGTCCCGCATCGGCGACCACAGCCCTCAGGTTGTCGAAACATGCACGACACTGCAATTCAATGTCCTTTTTGGTGACTCTGCCGTCGTCGCCAAGCGTCACGCCGGGGATCGCCTTCGATCCTCGCGTTCGCGGGCCGATGCCTGAGAGGAAAACGAAACTGCCAACGCGCTTCGCGTGTGGATAGGCACCGACGGGTTCTGGCGCACGAGTTGAAACGATGTCGGTCATGTCGCGAGTTTAGAGGAGTCGAAGGACGGCGCGCACGGGGCTGGCGTCGAATCCCACAAGCGGGAGTGGGAGGGCGATGAGTTCATACTCACCCGGCGCGACATGGGCGAGACGAAGTCCTTCGAGAATCGAGATGTCTCGCGCAAGAAATCGTGCGTGGGTTGGGAGTTCCTTCGAGTCTTGTGTGTCGACGCTAGGCGTATCGATGCCGATGAGCGTCACCCCCTTGTCCGCGAGTGCATCGACAAGGGATGGATGGATGGCCCCGAAGTCGCTGTTCCAGTTTTCGAAATCTGGAAAGGTGTCGGTGCAGAGGAGGACGCGTGGATGATGCAATGCATCGAGCGGCGACTCGAGATCTCGCACGCCGACGCGCATTCCGCCTTCGGTGCGTGTCGCTTTCGCACGGACAACATGGCACGGTCCGATGTAGCGCTCAAGCGGCATCGCGTCGATCCCGGGTGCGCGCGCACCGTAATGGTTCGCGCCATCCGCATGCGCTCCCAGGTGCACTGTTGTATGCAGCGAGGAAAGCGTGACGCTCGCGCCATCGGACAGTGAACAAAGCGTGGTGCGCGTGAGTGGCGTGTCACCCGGCCAAACGGCAATCGTGGGTGTCAGACGCGGCGTGATATCGATGAGTGCGCGCTTCACATGCCTCCGGCGTTGGAGAACGGATTGGGTGGTTCCCTCTGGGAGTCTTGTGCAGGGTTCTTCGAGTATCGGCTCATGCCATAGATTGCGCAGAGCAAGATCACGGTCGCGAATACGGCGAAAGTCCAGAGGACGCCGTGCATGAGGCTCATGGCGCCAGGGGGTCCAAGGAAGAGTTCCAGATGATCGCGAAAGAGCGCGCGCGTCGCTTCCGTCGCCTGCGCGTTGGATGCAAGCGACCATGCATACTGCCCGATCGCACCAGCGCCGCGCGCCGCCCAACCAATCGCAAAGCCGCCCTGTGCGACAAATCCGATCGCGAAACCGCCTTGCGCAACCGCGCCGATACTGAGCCCGCCCACCGAACTTCCGAGCGGTGCGCAGGCGAGGCCGCCAATCGCACCGAGTGTTCCAATCGAAGCGCCACCAAGCGTGCAAACGCCGACGCTTGCGCCACCAATCGCCACGATGCCGCGGGCGAATCCGCCGATGGCAATCACGCCAGTCGCCTTGTCGCCAAGCGCAATGAATCCGCGAGCGTGTCCAGGTTTTCCATCACTCCCAGGCCCAATCGCGAAGGCGATGAGCGGAAGCGAGCCTACGCGAGCTTTCGAGACATAACGCCTCCCGATGGAGATTTGCGCGGGGCCTCGGACAAGAACTTCCACAATTGGCCGGCCGCACTCAGGGCAGACTGCACTTGAGATCGCGCGCTTAAGATCGTGACCGCATGCCGCACAGCGCGGATCGGGAAGTTCGGGCTTGATTTCGGTTGGCAGCAGGATCATGACTTCCTCTCTGATGTGTTCCGCACGACTCGTTGGAACTGCAGGATGGTCAAGATCAAGATCATCAGGCAGAAGGTGCATGTCGAAAACTCATGCATGAGCGTATCGAATCCATACCACTTCAATCCCACGAGCGCCGTCAGTGCGACGAGAGCCATCGGAACGACGGGGCACATCTGTAGAATCCGCTCGTTGCGTCGCCCGCGCGCTTGGGCTTCTGCGTAGGGCACGGTTGAAAAGCTGACGAGGTCATACTCTGGTTCGAGCGCGTTACCACAGACGCGGCGGAGTAATCGTGCAAGTTTCTTCTTACGAGCGAAACTCGCCTTTGCACTGTGGTCGCGCATTTCGACGAAGTTGGCGAGCGCCATGTCGGCGATCGCATCGGAGTTTTCCTTGCGCGCCTTCTCGTAGGCAACGAGTGCATCCGCAATCGACGGGTGCGCGTCGAGGGCATCGACGAGTGCTTCACAATCTTCAAAGCTTGCGTTCGCGCCTTGCCCGTAGAACGGCACGACCGCGTGCGCTGCGTCGCCGATGAGTGTCACGCGTCCGGACGCACTCCACGGCGAGCATCGCACCGTGAGCATGTTCCCAGCGGCATTTCGTTCGAAGTCCTCACTCATCGTCGGCATGAGCGCGAGTGCGTCCGGATAGTCGCGTTCAAAGACTGCGCGCGCCTCGGCGGCACTGCGAATGGTCGCGAAGCTCGGCTCCAAGGGCGAAAGTGGATTGGACTCCCATGGCCAGAAGAGCGTGCAGGTAAATGATCCGTCGGGATTCGGGAGCGCGATCATCATCGACGCGCCGCGTGGCCAAATGTGGAGCGCGCTCGGCATCAATGCGAAGGGCGCATGCGCTCCATGTGGAACCGGAGGTATGTGCATCTCCTTGTAGCCATGCGTGAGATACGCCTGCGAGTAATCGAATCGATCGGTCCGCTGCAGGGAACCGCGCACTGCGGAAAACGCGCCATCAGCGCCCACGACAAGGTCTGCGGTAAATGTCTCTGTCGTGGCTGTGTCGTGGATGGTGAACTCCGCAGTTCCACGGGTTGCGTCGACTCCCGTGCAGCGTCGCTCGAAGAGTAACTCGACGCCAGGTTCAGCGGCAGCGGCTTCAAGCAGCGCGAGGTTGAGTGCGCTTCGTGAGACAGAGTTGATCCCACGCGTCGGGTCATTGGAGTAGGGGTGGAGGTGCGGTTCGCCACTGCGCGGATGAATCATGCGCCCGTACATTCGCAGCGCGGCGCCCATCACACGCTCTTCGAGCCCCGCGCGCCGCAGGGCATGAATGCCCCGTGCACTGATCGCGAGATTGATCGAGCGTCCTTCCGCAAATCGTCGTTCGCGTGGATCGTGTCTTCGCTCGACGACGAGCACGCTCCAACCCGCTCGCGCGAGGTAGATCGCGAGCAGGCTGCCAGCGAGTCCAGCTCCCACGATGAGTACGCGACGAGGAGAGGCCACGGTCATGCGGGATATCGTAGAGTGAAACTACCGACAAGCATCGCGAACGGCGGCGGCCGCTCGCCACACTTCGTGAAAGGTGTTGAAGAGCGGTGCTGGCGCGAGCCTCACAATCCCTGGCTCTCGGTAGTCACAAACAATGCCTGCGGAGGTCAATCGATCAAACCGCACGCGAGGGTTGTCCTTGAACAAGAGCGAGAGTTGGCAGCCGCGCCTTGATGCGGACGCCGGCGTGAGAATCTCTGCGTTCGTGTCGAGCGCGTCGCGAATCAGGTATTCCAGATAGCCCGTGAGAACGATCGACTTCCTTCGCAGTGCAGGCATCGAGGCCTTGTCGAACAACCGCAGAGAGGCGAGGAGCGGCGCGAGCGCGAAGATGGGCGGATTGGAGAGTTGCCACGCGTCTGCGCTCTGCACCGGATGAAATCGGTCGGACATCTGAAATCGAGTCTTTGGATCATTGCCCCACCAACCGGCATGTCGTGGGAGCGCGGTGTCCCGCCCATGTCGCTCCGCGATAAAGCAACCTGCCACCGCACCCGCGCCCGCGTTGAGGTACTTGTATGAACACCAAACGGCGAAGTCGCAGTTGCTCGCGCTCAACTGAAGATCAATGTTTCCGGCGGCATGCGCGAGATCGAATCCGCATCGACCACCGACTGCCTGCACCGCGCGAGTGACTCGAGCGAGATCAAATGCTTGACCAGTGCGATATTGCACCCCGGGGAGCACTGCGCACGCGAGGGTGCCGCCGAGGCGTTCGCACGCCGCTTCGATGTCGCGCTCCTCGAGGATCCACGCGCCCTCTTGAGGCGCGAGTTCCACAACTTCTGCATCGGGATTGAGCCCGCGCGCCGCGACATGGCTTCGAAGCGCAAAGATGTCGCTGGGGAACGCTCCGCTCTCGATGAGCAGTTTCGTGCGCTTCCCTTCAGGGCGATAGAAGGTCGTGAGCATGAGATGCAAATTCGTGGTCAGCGAATTCATCGCAACCACTTCATGCGGCCGCGCGCCGACGAGCCTTGCGAGGGGTTCCCGCAGCTGCTCATGCCATGAGTACCACGGACGCTTCGCATGAAAGTGCCCTTCGACGCCGAGCGTCGCCCATGCGTCGAGCTCTTCGGCGATCAACTCGCGGGCTTCAAGCGGCATTGGGCCAAGTGAGTTTCCGACCAGGTAGACGCTCGGGCGATCGCGTTGTGTGTTTGGAACGGCAAACTGGCTCCGAAACGAGGCGAGAGGATCGAGTCGATCCAGATGCAACGCAAACTCTTCCGTGGGGACAAAGTCCCGCGCTTGCACGCGTTCGATGGAAGTGGGGAGGGTTGGCGGGGTGTTGCTCATGCGTCACTTCTATCGAGCCGTCGGCGGCAGGAGTCCAAGGAACTCCATGGCCGTTCCCCGAAGCATCCGCTGGGAGTCTGCATCGGGAAGCTGAAGCGAACGGATAAGCTCGCCTGGTCGATGCTCTCCAAGCGGGAATGGGTAATCGCTGCCGAGCGCAAGGCGCCGTGCTCCAACGAGCGCGAGAAGATATTGAAGTGCCGCCGCATCGTGCACAAGTGTGTCGAAGTAGAAGCGGTGGAGTTGTTGCTTGGGTGAGACGCGACAATCGACAGCGCAGAGATCGGGGCGTTCTTGGAACCCATGCTCGATGCGCCCGATGGTGAACGGCAGGGAGCCGCCGCCATGCGCGAGGCAGACGCGCAATGTCGGCAGGCGGTCGAGCACTCCGCCCATCATGAGTGCGCACGCGGCGCGCGCAGTCTCTGCAGGCATTCCCACCAACCAAGGCAACCAGTACTTCGGCATTTCCGACTGACCAACCATGTTCCACGGATGGATAAAGATCCCAACATCGAGCTCTGCGCACCGCCGGAAGAACGGAAAGAACATGGGTGCATCGAGATTGGCGCCCGCGATGTTCGTGCCGATTTGCACTCCGCGCATCCCGAGGTCTCGCACACTTCGCTCAAGTTCTCTGCACGCGAGATCGGGTTCCTGCATTGGAACGCAAGCGAGCCCAGTGAAACGAGTGGGATTGGCTCGCACCACCATCGCAATGTGATCGTTGAGGAATCGATGCAACTCAAGCGCGTGCATCGGTGGCTGCTGATACGAAAACATGACCGGGACCGTCGAAAGGACCTGCGCGCCGACCGCGGACGCATCACATTCCTGTATTCGCCGGTCAGCATCCCAGCAGTTGGATTCGATCTCGCGAAACGCACGCCCGTCAAGAATGAGCCGAGCGCGGTCGCACCCACAGTGCTCCATCGTCAGCCAACCCGATCCACCCAACCTCGCGGCAAGATCGGGCCACTGTGGTGGAAGGATGTGCGTGTGAATGTCGAGTGAACCGGCGTGCACACGCGTGATGCTATCAGGCAGTCGATAAAACGCGTGCAATCGCGCTTGGAGCGATGGGGCCACACGCGCAACCATCACCACATGGACGCAAACATGCGTACCATTCTCGACTTCCCGTGAGCACCCCGCCTGAACATCCAGCGTCTGTATCGCACTCGAACCTTGGGACAGCAGGGATCGCCGGACTCGCGGTGGGCGCTGTGGGAGTTGTGTTTGGCGATATTGGGACGAGCCCGCTTTACGCCGTGAAGGAGAGCATCGCGCATCTCCGAGCCCACGGCGAGCCGCTTGAAGAGTTCATGCTCGGATTGATGTCCCTTATGTTGTGGCTGCTCGTGTTCGTGGTGAATGTGAAGTACATCTTTTCGATCACGCGTGCGTCCAATCGTGGGGAAGGCGGCATCTTCGCGCTCATGTCGCTTATCCCACGTGGACTTGCGCGCGGCGTTCGGCGAAGCACGCTCTTCTATCTCATGATCGCGGTGCTTGGTGCGGGCCTGCTCTTTGGTGATGGCATCATCACGCCCTCCATGTCGGTGCTTTCTGCCATGGAAGGGTTGGTTGTGTTTAGTCCGAAACTCTCGGGTGCGGTTGTTCCAGGCACGCTCGTAATCCTTGTCGCACTTTTCTTCGCGCAGCAGTGGGGCACGGGAAGGATTGGGGCCTTCTTCGGACCGGTGATGATTCTGTGGTTCGTCGTGATTGCGCTGCTCGGATTGCGCGGGATTGCGATGGATACCTCAGTGCTTCGCGCGTTCAATCCGGCGTACGCAGCGTCGCTCGTTTGGGCGCATCCGGTTGCCTGCTTCTTTCTGCTCAGTGCGGTGGTGCTCGTCGTGACTGGTGCAGAAGCGCTCTATGCGGACATGGGGCACTTCGGTATTCGTTCGATTCGCCTCGCGTGGTATGTGCTCGTCGGACCTGCTTTGACGCTGAGTTACTTTGGGCAAGGCGCCCTCGCGCTTTCGAGGTTGAAGGCTGGAGAGACCCTGCCTGAGGGATTCAATCCGTTCTTTGAACTTGTGCCGGAAGGATTTCTCATACCAATGGTGCTGCTCTCGACATTCGCAGCGGTCATCGCCAGCCAAGCGATGATTAGCGGCGTGTTTTCGATGGCACGCCAGGCAGTGCGCCTCAATCTCCTGCCTCGACTCGAAATCGTGCATACCTCAGATGAGCATGAAGGGCAGATTTATCTTCCGACGATCAATGGGCTGATGCTTGTGGGTTGCTTGATCACGGTCCTTCTCTTCCCATCGTCGACGGCGCTCGCGTCCGCGTACGGAATTGCCGTCACGGCAGTGATGGGCGTGACGACCTTCTTGTTCTGCACGGTGGCGTACCGGCTCTGGCGTTGGCGACTCTCTGTCGTGCTGCTTGTTGGTTTCGCGTTCCTCTCTGTTGATTTGTTGCTCCTCGCGGCCAATGTGCTCAAGGTGTTTTCAGGCGGTTGGTTCACGCTTGCGATCGCGCTGGGGACTTTTATTGTGATGGCGACATGGGTGCAGGGGAGTTTTCACCTCGGCAAACGGATTGCCGAGGACAGCCAGTCCATCCACGAGTTCCTCGCAGAAGTCTTATGGACGGATGTGACGCCCCGCGTGGATGGCACCGCGGTGTTCCTGACGACAAACCTGAGCACGCCGATTGCGCTCAAGCATTTCGTCGAGCATGCGCATGTTCTGCATCAGAAGATTGTGCTGCTCACGATCATCCCCTCCAACTTGCCGGTTGTTCCTCCCTGGCGACAGGTGCATGTCGATTGGTTGCCCGACGGCATCTGGAAGATTACGGCGCGGTGTGGGTTCATGGAGAGCCCGAACATCCCTCGCTTTCTCGAGCGATCGAACGGCAAAGAAGCGTTCAAGTTCGACCCCGAGCGCACGACCTACTTCACGCGCCGAACACTCGTCCTTCCCACCGGGCCCGCAAAAATAGCGCCGTGGCGCAAGCGTCTCTTTGCCGCTCTCGCGCGGAATGCGGCTGACGCAACGCGATCTTTTAGCCTTCCGCCCTCTCGGGTGGTCGACTTCGGGTCGCAGGTCGAACTCTAAGCGTTGACTTAGACCACGGGTTTGGTGATGACATGCCCGCAGTTCTTGCAGGTGCAAAGCGAAGTGTCAGCCCAGAATTCATGCATGGCACGGGCGAAGTGCACCACGATGTCTTTGCAGTCAAAGACCTTGTCGTAGACCAGCGTGTCGCACTTTTCGCAGTAGAAAATGATGTGTTCCATTTCGCCCGCAGGCCGACGGCGTTCAACGACGAGACCGATCGTGTTTGGTCCGCGACGGGGGGAGTGAATCACATTGGGAGGGATGAAGAAAACCTCGCCCTCTTTGACGATGTTGTCGCGTACGCGACCGCCCTCAATCGTCTTCACGACGATGTCGCCTTGGAGTTGGAGGAAGAACTCCTCGCTATTCACTTGGTGAAAATCGTTCCGCGCGTTCGGCCCGACGATGATCATCACGAAGAAGTCGCGGCCGGAGTAGAGATACTTATTCGCAACGGGCGGTCTGAAGTGCGCGCGATTCGCGGAGATCCACGACATGAGGTGGAACGGGGAGAGCACTTCTCCGAGCGGACCCCACCCACTCAAATCATCCGGCGTGTCTGGGTTCGTGACGATTGGGGAATTGTTCACGGTGGTCATGCACACATACTAAACCTCCCCGACCCGAGTTGGAACAGGAGGCGTGCCACATTCAGCCTCTCCTACCAATCCCGTAACATCCGTGTTTCGCGTCCAACTGAGCAATGCACATGGAAACTACTCGCGAGGCAGAGCGCGTCCATTTTTACCAGAGTCTCGCAGGCCGACTCCTGTTGTTAGGAGTGTTGCCAGCGACGCTGTTGCTCGCCTCCCTGCTTGCTTGGGGGGCGATCGAGACCTTCGACAACTTGCGAGAGATTGGCACGGAGAGTCTCTTGCGCGATGCGAATGTCGCGGCGGCGAAGGTAGAGACATCCAACGAGCGCGCGATGGAACTCTGTGAGTCGATCGCTCGACAGCAGGTCGGCGGGCTGTTCGGGCAACGCGCACTCACGGTTGCCGTGTGTACGGCGATGCTCGGAGCGGATGAGAATGTCACAGCGGCGTATGTCTGCTACGAGCCAAACGCCGACGGGCATGACGCCGCCGCGCTGGCCGCTGGAGATCCGAAGGAGTGGATGGAGCCATCCGGTCGATTCATTCCATATCCGTTCCGTGATTGGCACAAGGGCGACGCAATCGGCGTGAAGCAACTCGTGGATTACGATACGAGTCTCTATTACGACGGTGTGCGCCGAGACTTCGCGAAGTCAGGCATCGAGCGCGCGCTCGTCACGGAGCCCTATGTGTATGACGGGCAACTCATCGTCGAGGCGGCGTTCCCGATTGTCATAGACGGGAAGTTCAAAGGCGTTGGAGCCGCCGATCGCGCACTGGACAAGATGGATGCCAGAGTCTGCGCGAGTGCGCAAGCCAGTGATGCAGTCGCGTACTTGATCTCGGGTCGTGGTCGATTCGTTGTTGCCTCTACCGACGCACCGGTTGGCGCGACACTTGCGAAGGGCGCCTTGCCGGATCTTCGAACGACGGCGGTCGTGGGGAGTCGCGCAGAGTGGCTCGTGCAACCGCTTTTGGCGAAGGCGACGGAGGATGGCGTGCTGCAGGTCGTTGAAGATCCCGCGTCGCACGAGCGGTTCTTCGCCGCCGCGGTCAAGATTCCCGCAGGAGACTGGACGCTGGTGCTCACCCGCCCGGAGTCGGTCGTCCTCGCTGCGGCAAAGGCAGTCGCGTGGCGCAACGGGATCATCTTCCTCCTAGCGATCACTGGCGCGGTCGCCTTGATCGCGTGGATCGCCATCCGAACCGGCGCCCAACTTCGCACGGCCGCTCGCGCCGCGCAACATATCGCGCAGGGTGATTTGCGGACGGCGGTTCCGGCGAGTCGCAACAGTGACGAGGCCGGCGTTTTGCTCCGAAGTCTCTGCCGCATGCAGTTGAACTTGAACGCCCTGATGATCGCAGTGAAGGGAGCAGGCGTGACACTTGACTCGTCGGCGATAGAACTTTCGGCAACCAGCCGCGAGCAGCAGGCGCTTTCGCACGCATTCGGTGAGTCAACCAGTCAGATCGCTGCAGCAACCCGACAGATTGGTGCGACAAGTACCGAGCTATCCCGCACGATGTCGGATGTCGATCAAGCGGTGGAGCGAACGGCCCAAACGGCGAGTGAGGGACGGAGTGGTCTCACGGCGGTGGATGGCACGATGCGCGAACTGCAAAGCGCGACGACTTCGATTGCGGCCAAGCTCTCAGCGATCAGTGAGCGAGCGATCGCGATCAATACAGTGGTTACGACGATCGCCAAGGTTGCCGATCAGACGAACCTGCTCAGTGTGAATGCGGCCATCGAGGCGGAGAAGGCGGGTGAGCAAGGCCGCGGGTTTCTTGTTGTGGCGCGGGAGATCCGACGCCTTGCCGACCAGACCGCTGGTGCGACCGTCAACATCGAAGAGATCGTGCGAGAGATGCAGTCCGCAGTCGGCGCGGGTGTGATGGAGATGGATCGATTCAGTGAGAAGGTCCGTCGGGGCGTGGAGGAAGTTGTTCGCACGAGTCGGCAGATGGGCGAGGTGATAGAGAATGTGGCCGCGAACACGACTCGGTTCCGCACGGTTTCTGCGGGTATGCAGAGTCAGTCGGAAGGAGCAGTGAACATCTCTGATTCCATGTCCTCTTTGGTGGAGGCCGCTCGAAGAACCGTTGAGAGTGCGGAGGAGTTTGGAAAGACCGCGCAAGAGTTGCAGAGGACGAGCGTGACGCTGCGGGAGAGCATGCAGGCGTTCAGGCTCGCGGAGTAGCGGGCGGGCCCGCGTCTTGCGATTCGCGTCTTTCGAGCGCGCGTCGCTCCGCGACTTCGAGGAGGCCGCAGAGACAATCCACCGAGCCTCGCTTCTCGAGGAACTCCGCAAAGCGTTTCAGCGCCATGGGATTCGCGAGGACAGACGCGACCGGTGTGAAAAAATGGAGTACCGCGCCGGAGACTCCATTGAGCGGTCGAGACATTTCGAGAAACGCGAGTGCTGGTCCCGTGAGTTCGCGTCGCGCAATCTCATCGGCGAGTTTCTCAAGCACTTCTCGCTGATGCGGATCAGGTTCGCACGGCGTTCCATCATCAAGCGCGAAGGCCTTTCGCAGTGACGCCCTCCAACGACTCATGGAGACACAACCTTGATGCAATGGACTGCGAGCAGTTCCCGCAGCGTGGAGGAAACCGCCGCGCCGCCTTCGCGGGGGAACAGGAGCGGAACACCCCGAAGGCTTGCGAACGGACCAGGTCGCGCGCGCTGGGCGAGCAGTCCTCCGCGCTCGTCAAATCGAACCAACTGAATGCTTGAGAGCGGGAGTCTCCGAGTGCCGAACCACCCTGCGAGGGTGATGGATTCCGAGTCGAGGCAGTAGTCGCTCGGAAGAAAAAATCGGATGTTGGCGAGAAGCATGCACCCGACCGCGATTCCCGCAGCGGTGCTCGATTCGAAGAGCAGCGCCGATGCGATCCCCAGCGCGGCGATGACCGTGACCGCGAGCATCGTGCGTTGTGGCCAGTCGCGAGCAGGCCAGACGCGCCACCGGAGGAGCGCTGAGTTGGCGTGCGTCGGGCTCGAAGGCATGTCGGAGAGGATGACTGCGGGCCGCGTGTTACGCAAGTGCGCGTTTGGAGTCATACTCCCCAATCACCCTATGTCTGCGCCTTCACACTCCCGTGCGTATCCAACCATCGACCTGAGGTCTGTCAGCATCATTCTTGCGACGGATTGCGGATCGACGACCACCAAGGCGGTACTCATTGAGCGACAGGCCGATGGGTCGTACTCGCAGACGCAGCGAGGCGAGGCACCAACGACGGTGGAGGAGCCATTTGCCGATGTCACGATCGGCGTCGTGAACGCACTGACGGAGGTCGGAGAGCTTGCGGGCCGAGAGTTCGTCGATCCGGAGGGGCGCATCCTTCGGCGCTCCAGTGAGGATGACCCTCGCGGATGCGATCTCTACATTTCGACATCGAGTGCTGGTGGCGGGCTGCAAATGGTCGTCGCGGGAGTCGTTGCGCAGATGACAGCGGCGAGCGCAAAGCGAGCAGCGCTTGGTGCGGGCGCAATCGTGATGGAGACCATTGCAGCGAATGATCGTCGCCGACCACACGAGCAGATTCAACGGATTCGCGAACTGCGCCCTGACATGGTCCTGATCTCTGGTGGCACGGATGGCGGGAACGTGCAGCAGGTCGTGCAGATTGCAGAGCTCATCGCGCCCGCGAAGCCGCGACCGAGGTTTGGCAACGACTATGCGATGCCCGTCATTTTCGCGGGGAATCGTGATGCGGCGCCCCGCGTCGAAGAGATCTTCACAACCGGTTTCGATCTCTCGATCGTTGAGAATCTTCGCCCCACACTTGAGCTGGAGAATCTCGACCCTGCGCGCGACCGCATCCACGACGTCTTTCTCGAGCATGTGATGGCGCACGCGCCGGGTTACGAGAAACTCATCGCGATGTCAGACGCACCGATCATGCCGACACCAGGTGCCGTTGGGGACATCTTGCAGCGCATTGCGGCGCGCGACAAGGTGAATGCGGTCTGTGTGGACATCGGTGGCGCGACGACGGATGTGTTTAGCGTGTTTGATGGGACATTCAATCGCACCGTGAGCGCGAATCTCGGGATGAGTTACTCGATCTCGAATGTTTGCGCGGAGGCGGGGATGGATCAGATCCTTCGTTGGGTGCATTTGGAGATGGAGGAACGGGAGCTTCGGAATCGGGTGAAAAACAAAATGATTCGCCCGACGACGATTCCGGAGAGTGTCGACGCGCTTGTGTTCGAACAGGCTGTCGCGCGCGAAGCACTTCGATTGGCGTATCAGCAGCACAAAGATTTCGCGACGAAGCTCAAGGGCGTGCAGAAACAACGCACCGTGGGAGACCTTTTCGAACAAGGCGGCGCGGACACGATTGTGGATGACATGCAACTCGGGCTCCTCGTCGCCAGTGGCGGTGTCCTGTCTCACGCGCCGAAGCTCGAACAGACGGCGGCCATGCTCATTGACAGCTTCGAGCCAAAGGGTTTTACGGAACTCGCCAAGGACTCGATTTTCATGATGCCGCACCTCGGCGTGCTCGCGAGTGTGCATCCGCAGGCGGCGATGGAGGTTTTCGAGCGCGACTGCCTCGTGCGCCTTGGTTGGTGTGTTGCGGCGCATGGTGAAGCGCGGTGGGGCAAACCCTGCTTCCGATTCAGTGTGACTGGTGCGGCGCAACAGACAGGGCACCTTGCCTGTGGCGATGTTGCCCTCGTACGAGTTCCCGCGGGCGGCGAAGTGGAAGTGACCGTCGAGCCTGAGAAGGGGTTTGATTTCGGTGCAGGCTCCGGAAAGCCCATGACTCGGCGCGTGAGGGGCGGCGCGATCGGTATCTTCTTTGACGCGCGCGGGCGCGCACTCATTCTTCCGAGAAATGCGGCCGAGCGGAGGCTTGCGGTCGGGAGTTGGGCGCGGTCATGGGAAACAATCGACTGAGCAAGTCACTTCGGTTCCTGTGCGTTGCGTCGTTTGAGGGTAGGTTGCCACATATGGCCAAGGCCTATACGCCTGGACTGAAAGTCTCTTCGAAGACGACGATGCGCGTGCGACGCGTGTTGCCGGTTGCCGGCGAGGTACTGGTCGCGGTTGGTGCACATGTGCGCGCGCAGCAACCGATCGCCCGAGCCTTGCTCGATGGCGACATCACACCAATTCATGTCGCGAACGGACTTGGATTGAACGCGGTTGAGGTTGCGGCGGCGTTGCTTGTGCGCGAGGGCGATCGAATCGAGAAGGGCCAGATCATTGCGCGCTCCAAAGGGATCTTTGGATTCGGGAAGAAGGAGTTTGCTTCACCTGAGAGTGGGACTGTGGAGAGCGTGTCTGCAACGACCGGTCAACTCATGGTGCGGGGAGCCGCGCTGCCGGTTGAGGTACTCGCATTTGTCGACGGGCAAGTGATCGCGATCCATGATCGCGAAGGCGTGACGCTCGAGTGCGAGGCTGCCCTCGTGCAGGGGATTTTCGGAATCGGCGGTGAAGCATTCGGCAAGATCCACTTTGCCGGCGTGGGTGCAACCGACACGCTTGAAGCGAAGTCGATCTCGCCGGAATGTAAAGGTGCGGTGCTCGTCGGTGGAGGTCGGGTCACTGCCGAGGCGGTCGCGCGGGCGCGTGAGGTTGGTGTTGCGGCGATCATCACGGGCGGCATTGATGACGCTGATCTCAAGCACATTCTTGGTTACGACCTTGGCGTTGCGATCACCGGCTCGGAGAAGATCGGACTGACACTCGTCATTACCGAGGGGTTTGGCGATATCGCGATGGCACAGCGCACATTTGATCTCCTCCGTTCGCTCGAAGGCCGCGCGGCGAGTGTGAATGGAGCGACGCAGATCCGCGCCGGCGTGATGCGACCCGAGATCATCGTCGCGAGGCAATCGGGAGAGGCGCTGTTCTCAGCAAGGTCAGCGCCTCCGAGCGAGGCGGGGTTGCTGCAGGTTGGCACGCCCGTGCGGCTCATTCGCGACCCGAATTTCGGTCGCATTGGCGCAGTCGAAGAGTTGCCGACCGAGGTCGCCAAACTCGACAGTGGGTCGAAGGCACGAGTCGTGCGCGTGAAGATCGAAGGTGGCGCGAGCGTCCTCGTGCCTCGCGCGAATGTCGAACTGATAGAAGCGTAAAGAGGAAGGTTGCGGAGCAGTTGATGGCTAGACTCATTCATTCCAGCTCTCTCGCGTACGCCTTTGGGTTCTTGGCGACGATGTTGTGGCAGACGCCGCGGACGCAGGGCGCGATGGAGGTCGCGCCGCCTCCGGTCATTCAACTCACAGCAGCGGATAAGCCCGGTGATGATGGGCGCGCCATCGTGCTCCACTGGGCGAGTGCCGAAGGGGCGCCGCAGATATTGCTCTCGCGCACGCTGGGGGATGAGGAGAACACGTCACTCGTTCGAGAGATTCGCATTGCAGCAGCCGCCGCCGCCCTCGCGGCAGGCGCAACGCCTGAGGCGGCCGAGCAAGCCGCGACTGACGCCGAGCAAGCGATGTCCACCAACCATGAGCTTGGTTGGAAGTTCATCGGTGTCGCGAGCGGCACTGAGGGACGACTCGGCTTCGAAGTCACGGACCTTCCTGCTGCGGCGAACGGATTTCGATTTCGCGCGATCGCTTCGCGTGACGGTGCGCAATCGGCCGCAACGGAAACCGCGGCATCGGTTGTGACCGAAATCGCGCCGCTCTTCGCCTCGCGCATTCCGCTCATGGTTGGCGTGGTCGTGTTGACGGCGCTGATCGGATGGAGCGTGTGGATGGCGTGTCGGGTGCGGGCTCCGCAACTGAGAAAGATTGCGGCGCTGAATGCAATTGACGAAGCAGTCGGCCGCGCAACTGAGATGGGCAGATCAGTGCTCTTTGTTCCGGGTATTCAAGACATGACGGATATCCAGACGGTTGCGGGTCTCACTGTGTTGTCGCGCGTTGCTCGCACCACGGCGGAGTACGACGCGACGCTCGAAGTTCCCACGACGCGGTCACTTGTGATGACTGCGGCGCGCGAAACCGTGCAAGCTGCCCACTTCGCGGTGCATCGACCTGAGAGTTACCGCGCAGACCTCATCAACTATGTGACTGACGAGCAGTTTGGCTATGTCGCGTATGTCGCGGGAAAGATGGTGCGCGAGAAGCCCGCGGCATGTTTCTACATGGGCGCGTTCTACGCAGAGAGCTTGTTGTTTGCCGAGACCGGAAACTCCGTGGGCGCGATTCAGATCAGTGGGACTGCAGAGCCATCGCAACTCCCGTTCTTCGTTGCGGCGTGTGACTACACACTCATCGGCGAAGAGTTTTTCGCGGCGAGTGCGTACCTCAGTGGAGAGCCAGCGCAGCTCGGCTCTATTCGCGGACAGGATCTAGGCAAGCTGCTTGCTGCGGCGTGCATCGTCATCGGCACACTACTTGCCACGATCGGCGCGTTTGCGCCAGATGGAAGCGCGGCCTCCGCGGCGTCGTGGCTCGTGGGCGCGCTTGGATAAGGTTTGCGAGGGGCTGTCGCTCCGGAGACTGCGTGAGTTGGAGATTGCATGCTCAAACGAACTATTCCACTCCTCATCACCGCCCTCGCAGGCGCCATCCTCATCGTCGCGTATTTCTCGCCTGCGACGACGAACTGGGGCGAGGTCGTCACCGATTGGATGAACACGCTGGCTGCCGTTGCGTTCATCCTGGGCGGCGGCAATCTCCTCTTTGTGAACCTTGAGAAGATCTCGTCGAGGCGAGCGGGATGGGCGTACGCGGCGGTGACGCTTCTAGCATTTGTCGTCACGCTCACCTTCGGCATCTTCAAGATTGGCGCCGTTCCAAATCCACAGTTTCCGGCGACTCCGTGGGCCGGCGATTATGAATCGGTCCGTGCGCCGTTTGGCTGGGTCTACGAGTATGTCTTGTCGCCCTTGACCGCGACTATGTTCGCGATGCTCGCGTTTTATGTCGCGAGCGCGGCGTTTCGAGCATTTCGTGCCAAGAACATCGAGGCCATCCTGTTACTCGGCACCGCGTTTGTGATCTTGCTCGGACGCACCGCCGCGGCCGGCATCTTGACGGGATGGATCCCCGTGGACGGGCCATTCGCGATCCTTCGACTCGACACGCTTGCGGTGAACATCATGCAATATGTGAGTACTGCCGGCACACGCGCCGTCATGATGGGCATCGCGCTCGGCATTGCGGCGACGAGTCTTCGTTTGATTTTGGGACTCGACCGTTCCTACCTCGTGAGTGATTGAGTGCTCCGAGTTGGGGTCAGCGTAATGGACTGCGAGCAGAGTATCCAACCAAGCGGCGATGAAAGCGAACGACGAGAGATGGCAAACGCATGAGTAAACCGCATTCCACGCGCTCGAACCCAGAACATGGCCGATGCATACAGTTCTTGGCGTCGATGGATCGTCGCTGGATCTTTCTCGCGATGATGTTGGCCGTTGGTACGCCGATTCTGGTGCAACTTCGACCAACCGAAACAGCGGGGCCGCTCTCGAAAGCGACTTTTGATGCGATCGAGGCGACGCCAGAGGGATCGCGTGTCTTATTGGCGTTTGACTACGACCCCGCGAGCGAGGGCGAGTTGCAGCCGATGGCGAATGCGTTTGTGCACCACTGCGCGTCAAAGGGGCATCGACTTGCGTTTCTCGCGCTCTGGCCACTCGGCGCGCAGAAGGCAACGGAGACGGTCGACACGATTCTGAAGCCGTTTCATCCAGAGTACAAACTCGGCACGGACTACTGCATGCTTGGCTACAAGGCGGGCAACGAAGGGGTGATCAAGGTGATCGTCACAACTCTGCTGCAACAGTTCCCAACGGATGCGAGCGGAACGCCATTGCAGGAAGTGCCGATGCTCAAGGGCGTGGCCAACATTCAAGCGTTTGATCTCATCATCAATATCAGCGCGGGCTATCCAGGTGCGAAAGAGTGGGCGCAGTACGCGACCTCCGCTTATCCCGATGCGTTCACGTTGTTGGTTGGAACGACCGGCGTGCAGTCGAATCAGTTGTATCCCTACTACCCTGGGCAAATGGAAGGCATGCTCGTTGCGATCAAAGGCGCTGCTGAGTACGAAGTGCTCGTGAATGAGAAGTACGGGAAGACAAAGGCGATCGCAGAGGCACAAGCCGCGATGCGGAAGTCCAGCGGGATCGGCGAATCGGAGACGCAGGTGCCTCCCGTGCTGCAGGAAGGGCAGCGACGCATGGGGCCACAACTCATCGCACATCTCTTGATGGTGTCGCTGATCGTGCTTGGAAATGTTGTGTACTTCGCGACTCGGACAAAGGGGGCAACCCGATGAGTCGCCCACGCTTGGTTTGGTTCGCGCTCTTCATTCTTGGTGGCATCGGGCTTGCCTACAACGCGTTCGTGCGTCCTCATGGAATGGCCCAGGTGTTCGTCGAACGATCTGAGAAGACATACATCGAGGCTGAAATCGCACCACCCATCGGTGCACCAAAGGGTGAGAAGCCAACGACCAAGTGGCTCGCGAGTGACGACCCCGCACTTGCGGATGGGACGGCGGTCGCTGTTCCAGATCAGGCGCGGGTCGTGGTGACAAAAACGGACAATGTTGCGCCGCGCATCGCGCGGGAGCGGATCGCGAACGGCGAGGCCGCGGTTTCGTTGAGCATCATCGATTCGATTGGGCTATGGATTGCTGCGTTCTTTACATTGGCCATCTTTTCCTTTCTCTGGCGGGATAACCCCGTCTACAAGTTCGCGGAGTCCATCCTCGTAGGCGTGAGCGCGGCGTATTGGATGACGCTCGGGTTCTGGGCGACCCTGGTTCCGAACCTCTTTGCGAAGCTCGCGCCAGAAACAGTGAAGGCGTGGTCCATGCCATCACTCCCGGTCGACGCCGATGGATCGCTGACGCCATTCTTCCTCGCACTTGTCCCACTCATCCTTGGCCTCATGCTTTTGATGCGTCTCTCGCCAAAGGGTGGCTGGATTTCAGTTTGGCCGCTCGCTTTCATCATTGGAACGACGGCCGGTCTGAAGTTCGTCGCCTTCATCGAGGGAGACTTGATGGCGCAGGCTTCCAACACGATTACGCCGCTCGTCGCGTTGCAGGACGGCCAGCTGCAGCTGGGGGATTCTTTCGGAAATGTCGTGTTGCTTGTCGGCGTCCTCTCTGTGCTGACCTACTTCTTTTTTTCCATCGAGTACAAGGGTCGACTCGGAACGATGGTCGGCAAAGTCTCAAGAGTGGGGATTTGGTACCTGATGATTACCTTTGGTGCGGCCTTTGGTCTCACAGTGATGGGTCGCATCACACTTCTTTCCCAACGCCTTGAGTTCCTCTTCGGTGATTGGCTGTGGATCATCGATCCAGCCAATGTTCGGTGAAACCAGTCCTTTGCGCTGATGGATCGATGAAGCAATCCCGCTGCGCGCAAGGAATCGCGCAGGAGTTCTCGTTCACGCGAGTTCACTAGAAGAACCCCTTCGTGCCCACGAATGGGCACGAAGGAGCTTGAGAGAAGATGCTTGGTGTCGGTGCGGGCGATCAGATGTTGGGTCGGCGTCGGTTGCCGCGCGCGACAGCGCACGCGAAGAGTCCCAGTGCCGCTGGTGCGGGGACGACGCTGCCTGTCAGTGAGAGATTGTCGATACGCGCGCTTCCTGTCGATCCTGTCGCGCCGTCGAAGGTGAATCGCAACAGCGCGATGCCATCCTCAAGCCCATCGAGTGTTGAGAGGTCAATCGTGCGAACCTCCCAATTGAGGGCGTTGGGCGAGTACATCTCGATGTCTGTCCAGAAATCGCCGCGCCAGTACTGCAAAGTGACGCTCGTGAAACCGGTTGGTGATCGTCGACTCGCAAGCGAGATCGACAGATCTGTGTAGCCAACGGTGTCGATCGCGACATCAAGACGACTTCCGTTCGCAGACATACCCGCGAGTCCGAGCGCTGTCCCTGCGGTGAACCCACTCTCGGCATTCATCGCAGTACCTTGGTAGACCTGCGCGTCGATACCCAATCCTGAGGCGTCGACGCTTCCTTTGCCAATGTCGGCCGCAATCGTCGGCGCCGCGAGCGGGTTGAGCGTGTTGAGCGACCAGTAGGCGACGACCTCTGCGTGCGACAGCGCTGCAATCCAGAGTGTCGCGCTTGCGACTGACCCACCGAGGAGATGCGCTCGCAATCGCGACTGCCGTTTTGAGCGCGATGCAGTTTGTGGACGCTGCGTGTTTCCAATCCTTGTGCTCTGTCCCATTCCTTGTCCTCCGATTTTCGTGGCGGAAGTTCTTCAACTTGACGCGCACGGCCGCACTTGCCTTGCAAGGCGTAGCGATACCCACGCGGTTGCGTCAGCTCCGACCACGGTTGATGTGGTCGAGCCGCACGCTCTCGCGCCGTCCTTTCCCCCACTGACGCGCTCGCGTCAAGAGGATTGATGTGCAGGAATTGACGAGCGTCCCTGCATTCGATGCGTCCGTCGCACCGAGCAGGGAATCTAAGCGCCCCTTGCGGCATCACTCTGATAGGCCTCCTTTTTTCCATTCGAATTTTGAGTTTCGTGCTTCCGCCGTGTTGCGCGGCAAACTCGGGAGGTGCAACAATCCATGCGATGTCTGAGGCGAGTTCCGTAGAGCACGAGTCCGGTCGAGAACCAACGCGCGGTCCGTTTTGCGTTGCATGCGGCTTCAACCTGCGCGGGGTTGCGAGTGAAGGGAAATGTCCGGAGTGTGGGAGCGCATACACCGCGCAGTCGCAGTACTGGATGCAAGCGTGGCCTTCAGTCGGCACGATCCTCGGCCGCTTGAGTTGGCCATTGGTCCTCCTGCTTCCCGCACTCCTTTCGTTCATGAACGATGGAAGATCGTCGCCACTCTTGGGAATCGCGATGCTCAGCGGCGCAATCATGATCCTCTTGACCATGCTGAATGGCTACTTCTACGCTCGCCGACTGGTGAAGCAATGCGTTCCGCCGTGGCGCCGCAGGTCCCCGCGAGGTCGTATCTTCACAGCAGGCGGAATCATTCTTTTCTTCCTTACCTTTGCTTTCGCGCTCTTGCCAACATTCTTCCTCGGCTGGTTTGGACTCGCATGCATCTTCAGCCCACGCGCGTTCTCTTGATGCCCATCGTAACGGGGCGCACCCCACACCACGCCGCATGATTCCTCGCGCCCTATCGCTCGCGCAACCCTCCGCGCCCCGCGTCCTCAAGGAAACGCGCTCCGTGTGCCCACGCTGTTTGACGAGTATCGCGGCGCAGGTCGTGGATCGCGGCGGCGAAGTCTGGATGGTCAAGCACTGTTCGGTGCATGGCGCGTTTCAGACACGCCTTGAATCACATCCATCCCGCTACTACACGAGCACCGGAGATCGATCAGCGAACGCGAGTTGCTGTGGAGGAGGAGTTTGTTGCGGGAGTGTTCCGGGGGAATCGACTCGGGAGCAGCCCGCGACGAGCCCGTTCGATGTGCTGTCGACTTGCGTCGCGCTCATCGAGATCGTTGAGAGCTGCAATCTCTCCTGTCCAACCTGCTTTGCTTCGAGCCCGCTCGGCGCCGATGGCCGCATCGACTGCACGCCGTTTGCCGAGTTCGTGCAGCAGGTTTCGCGCGTCATCCAACGCAAAGGTTTCATTGACATTCTCCAACTCTCCGGTGGCGAGCCAACCATCCATCCCGAGTTCGAGCGAATACTCGAGTGGGCGCTCGCGCAAGAGCAGATTGGCTATGTTCTCGTCAACACTAATCTCGTCCGCATGGATCGCGACGGTGCGTTTCGGGAACGGATCGGAGCACTTCGCCGCGCGCGCGGGAAGTTTGAGCTCTACGCACAGTTTGATGGGACGCAATTGGAAGGGCAGAAGGAACTCCGCGGTGCCGATCTGCGTGCGCTGCGAGAGCGCGCCATCGATCAAGCAGGCGCACTCGGTGTTCCAACGACACTCGCGATGACCGTCACGCGGGAGACGATCGCCCACATTGGTTCGGCGCTGAAGTTTGGATTCGCGCGACCGCATGTTCGCGGCATCACACTCCAGCCGGTTTTCGTGTCGGGGCGTATTCCATCGCTCGTGTCCGAGGGAGGCCTTCCGCTCTTTCGTACGAACGAACAGCCGATCTCTGTTGGGGAACTCGTGCATGCCTGCGTGACACAAGCGAGTGGCGTGTTGAGCGAGGATGATTTCACGCCACTCCCTTGCGGCGATCCAAACTGCCACACGATTGGGTACGCGCTCCGCGTGGGTGATGACATTCGCGGGATCTCGCGCTTCATTGACCTCTCCGTACTGCAGGGATTTCTCAAGAATCGCATTGACTATCGGATCGAAGACCTCGCCACTTGTGGCTGCGAGACGGAACCGCTGGGGCAGGTGTTGAAGGAGGTCGAGTCGCGCGTGGGAGTCATGGGCGCCGCGGACCAACGCCTGCGATTGAAGCCCGACATGCCGTTTCGAATCTTTCTGAAACCATTCATGGATGCGTTCACCTTCGATCAAGATCGCATTGATCGGTGCTGCACACATGTGGTCCGAAGCGATGGATCGCTCGACTCCTTCTGTCACTACTATCTGCATGGCGGAAAGGCGGGCTTCGAGGCGCGCAACCGATCGCTCGCGGAGCGTATGTGATGATTGCCCGTGCGCTCGCGTCGACGACGGACGGGAGTGTGGTGTATCTCTTACTCGCGTGCGTAGGGCTCGCGTTGTCGGCTGTGCTGTGGGATTGTCTTGCGCGCATTGAAAGAGAGCGGAGTGGCCCGCCGAGTCGCAGTGGAGGAATGCTCCTCGTGTACGGCGCGGCCCTGATTGGCGGCATGCTCGGTGCGAAGATTGCGTTTCTTGTCGCCGAGGGTTCCTCACATTGGGATGATTGGACTGCGTTGTTGACGGGAAAGAGTGTCACTGGCGCACTTCTTGGTGGCTACCTCGCGGTAGAGATCGCGAAGCGCGCCATCGGCATGGCACGCGCGACGGGAGACAGGTTTGCCGTTCTCGTGCCCACCGCTCTTGGCATCGGGCGGATCGGATGTTGCGTGGCTGGCTGTTGCGCCGGCACGGCGTGTGATGAGTCGTGGTACGCCTGGCACGATGCGGAAGGACGCCCACACATTCCCACGCAAGCGATGGAGGCCGGGTTCAATCTCGTCTTTGCGTCGTGGGCGTTGATGGCGTTCCGCCGTCGTTGGTTCGAAGGGAACTGCTTTCATCTCTATCTCATCGCCGCCGGACTGGTGCGCTTCGGTCTCGAGTTCGTGCGTGAGAGGGAGTGCGTCCTCGGCCCACTCGGTGGGTATCACTTCTTCGCGCTCTCGTTGATTGCGCTAGGGGTTCTGCGGTGGCGGCGAGCGCAATCTGCTGCTGGGGCCGACGGCTAGCACGCGGTTCGTTCGCCTAGCAGGGGCCCCAATTGCCCAGCAGGATCGCGAGATCCGCAGCACTCGTCACGCCATCGAGGTCGAGATCCGCATCGCCCGGAAGGTTCCATTGTGTCAAGAACAACGCGATGTCTTCCGCGTCGACAGCACCACTTGCGTTGAGGTCGCCGGTGCACTCGAAGATTCCGGCGCAGTCGGCGAGAAGCGTCACGCGATCTTCGCCGACGAGTCCCGCGCTGTCGGTGACGCGCAAGATGCACTCGAAGGAGTAGTCTTCGGTGCCGCAACCGAGCGGACTGGTTGTGGCGATCGAGACGCAACTGTTGACGGGCGGCTCTGGATGGAGGTGGTTGTTGTGGTGCAACACTACTTGCCAGACGCAGGACAACGCGCTTCCGCTGTGTTCTGCGTCAAGGACCTGTGCAAAGAGCGGGAAGTTTTGGTTGTCGGTCATTGGATAGTGTTGACCGTCCGTGATAGACGAGATCGAGACGACGGGCGGCGTGTTGTTGAGACTGACGATCGTGGTCGCGATGCTCGCGTTTCCTGCAGCATCGCGAACAGTCACCGTCGCATCAAAGCGCGCTGGTTGACCGCCCTTGGTTTGATACGCATGCTGCACGCTCGCGTTGCCCATAACGGGGGCGCTTCCATCACCGAAGTTCCATTGATAGGTGAGCGCAGTCCCTTCTGGATCGTTACTTCCCACAGCGCTCAGTGTTGCAAGGAGTGGCGAGGGACCAAAGTTCGGAGTCGCCTGCACAACTGCGATCGGAGGAAGATTCGCGGCGGGCGCGTATCGGTAACGCACGACCTGATCCGGCCAGGAAACGCGCCAGAGCGAACCGTCGTAGTGATTGGCGAAGAGGCCAACGACCGAGCCCGCTGCACTATCAAAGACCGCGACATTCGAGATATCACCACTCTCGTTGATCGTGAGTGCGCGAATCCAACCGCCGACGAAGTCGCCGATGAACGCGTGGCCGCGCCATTCCGCGGGCCAACTGGGAGATTGCGGAACACCGCCGCCGATCGCGCAGTTGCCTGCGAAGGGCGCGCCTCCTACCGTGCCCGTGCCGCTTCCGAGGGTCACAGTCGTCGCCGCGCCAAGGAGGAAGTTAGGGGTTCGTGCCTCGGATACGCCATGCGCCCAGTCCAACTTCGGTCGTGCGTGGGCAAAGGTCGGAATGCCCGTCGCGATCAGCGGAACAGCACCCACGGCGTGGAGTGCGCTCGAGTCGATGTTCCCGCCATTCGCGCCAATGGTTCGCAGTTCAATCGTGTGGGAACCCGCCGTCAGCGTGAGCGGAATCGTCACGGTGCGCCAATCCGTCCAAGTCCCCGTCGAGGGAAAGGAAATGGAGTTGTGCACGATGGTTCCATCGACGCGCACACTCAGCGGTCGATCGGTCGTCCCGCCATTGGCGTACCGCACGGTCCATTCGCGTGCGCCCGCGACGGTGTTGTTGATGGTGAATCCCACGCGTCCACCCGTTGCGGCATTGAAGTCACGGTAACCCGTTCCCTGAAATCCAAGTTCGGTTGTTGTCACGGGCGCACTCGTGCCGGTCCCCAATTCTGCTTGCGAGAAGACGCTCACCTCGAGCGCGCGGTTCGCGGTGGCGTCGAGTGATTCTTGTCGGAGGAGATCCCGGAATCTGTACTGGCCGCTGCCGGGCATTGGTGCATCCAAGTTGGTTGGGCTCGCGCCCCAATACCCAGGGTGCATGGTGAGCCCCTCGAAGATCGGCCATCCGAAATTCAACCCGCTGCGATCGGCGACTTGCCAGTCTTCGCGCGTGTTCATGCCAACATCACCAATGAGCAGGGTGCCTGGATCGTTATCCGCAGGCTCGTGTGAACCGCTCTCGGGAATGATCGCCATGCGGAACGGGTTCCGGAGACCAAGGCACCACACGCGGCTCTTTGGCGCGCGTGGATTGAGCGCGTCAAACCACGGATTTCCCGCAACGCCGTTGCCGGTTTGTGGGTCGAGTCGGAGCACCTTGCCGCAGAGACAGTCGACGAGTTGCGAGCGATATGCGCCGACATTTTCCTTCGGACGGATGATGCCGCGCGCCACGGCGTCGTCGATCCAACCTCCGCTTGTTTGACCACCGACATCGATGGATTCGTAACTCGCGTTGTCGCCGGTGCACGCGAGGAGAGAGCCGTCCTCGCCCCAGATGAGGGTGCCAATGCCGTGCGATTGATGCGTCACCGGAATGCCAGTCGACGCGCTTTCGCCAAGCAAGACAACACGACTCGCGGGATCAACTTGATGCATGCCGCTCGCGCTTGTCGCGGTGTAGCGCGTAATCCGACCGATGGTTGCGGTGTAGTAAGTGTCGGTGTTTGGGTTGTAACCACCAGTTCCGGCGAAGTCGAGGTGGTGGCGATCGACGATGTACAGCAGGTACACCCAACCGTTGCTTTCGAAGTTGGGATGAAGCAGCACGCTCATCAAGCCGAAGTCGCGCCAGCCACCAACCTCATCATGGATGTCGAGAAATGGCGTCGCTCCGCGATTTCCATCTTCGTCGACGACCCACACGCGACCAGTGCGTTCCCATACGAGGGCGTGCCCATCTGGCATGAACTCGACGCCTTGACATTCGTTCCAACCGCTGCCTCGCGTTTCAGCGACGAATCCGTTGGGAGGCGCGGCCTGCGCCGAGGTGACACAGGCCGGCGTCACGAACATGATGACGAGGACGCACGCGGCGAGAGAGGCTCGAGGACGCATGGAGGAAAGTTACACCCAACGAGCGGGAATCACGCGGGAAAGTCGAGAGTTCGTCGAACTGGGTTGACGCGCTCGGGCAGCCGGTTTCGGAAAACTGAAGTCAAGTCGAAGCGTGCGGCCGCAGAACGCTCGTGGGAGCGTTGCAGGTGCCACTCAGCGCAAGGCTGATGGCAAGCTCGATCGCGGCCTTCATCGAGTTCTCGCTCGCTTGATTCTTCCCCGCGATGTTGAATGCGGTGCCGTGGTCGGGGCTCGTGCGCACGAGGGGGAGGCCGAGCGTGACATTGACAGCCTTGTCCCACCCCAACAGTTTGACGGGGATCAGTCCCTGATCGTGGTACATCGCCACGACAAGGTCCCACTTTCCTGCAGCGGCGTCGATGAAGATGGTGTCGGCAGGAAATGGGCCTGATGCATCGATGCCCGCATGTTGCGCGGCATCAATCGCTGGCTTGATGATCCTCTGCTCCTCATCGCCAAAGATTCCGTTTTCGCCCGCGTGCGGATTGAGTCCACAGACCGCGATGCGTGGCTTGAGAATGCCAAGTTGTTGGCAGAGCTCATGACCAAGCGCAATCGGTTCGTGCACCCGACCGATCGTGAGTACATCGCGAATGTCCATGAGCGCCACATGCGCCGTCGCGAGCGCGACTCGAAGTCGCGGGCTCACAAACGCCATCGCTTGTCGCTTCGCTTTGGTTCGTGCGGCAAGGAGTTCTGTGTGTCCTGGCCATCGATACGCCGCGCGATACCACGAATCCTTCGAGATCGGTGCGGTGACGATGGCGTCGAGGTGCCGAGGATGATCGCGAGGGCGCATCGCATCAGTGATTGCATCTTCGACGAAGGCCTTGGATGCCAGTCCGCCTTCGCGCGAGGGAGCGTGTTTGGTCGGAAGTTGCGACGCGATGGCGTAGTCGACGACCGTGAGGTCTCCAAACATCGGAAGTGCTTCGCCCACAGACTTCGCGGGGACGCGAAACCAGGTCGGATGGATTTGCGCGAGCTCGGCGGCGGCGAGCAAGCACTCGTTGTCGCCGTAGATCACGAAGTTCGCGCTCTGCCGAAGGCGGGCATCCGTGAGCGCCTTGACCACAACCTCAGGGCCAATGCCGAGTGGGTCGCCCATGCTGATGCCAATGACAGGTCGCTTCACACAATCTCCTTTACCGAATCTCGATCGTGGAGTTTGGTTCGGTGAGGCACTCCCAAACGATCGCCACATCGGTGTCGAGCATGCGCACGCACCCGAGCGACATGTCCTGCCCAATCGACGATGGATCGACGGTGCCATGAATGCCATAGCCAACGAGTTCGCGATTCGTCGCGTCGACGCCCTCGAGGCCCAGCCAGTGTTCCCCAATGGGGTTGCGCGGATCTTCCGCTGCGTAATGCTCGCCCGTCACGGGATGTGTCCACTCGGGATTCACCAACTTCGATTGTGGTCGAACTCGGAAGCGTCCGAGTGGGGTGCCATTGGAAGATCCAAGCCCAACGGGGAAGCATGCCACGATGACGCGCTCGGTCCCTGTTTCAAGAACAAGATCGAGTCGGTAGTCTCGCTTCTGTACCACGGCATGGAAGGTGCCGCGTGGGAGTTTCAATCGTTGACCTTCGCGAATCGCGCTCTCGCTCTTGAGGTTGTTCATGCGCTTGACGAGTCGCCAATCGCACGCGAGTTTCTCGCGTTTTACAATTTTGCTCAGGGCGTCACCTGATCGAATCGTGTACTGCGAGCAGGTGGTGTCATGCGCGTTGCAGACGGGCGTCAGAAAGATCTGCTCGGTAATGGCGTTGAGCGCGTCCGCAACCAGGCGCGCGTCTGCCGGAGCAAGTGCCCCAGAGAGGAGCATGGTCGAGAGTTGCTGCCGCGCTTCAATCGGATTGGCCGCGACGAGATCGAGTGCTCGGTTCATTTCGATCGTCGAATCGGGCTTCTGCGTCGGCGCGCCAGCGGCATCTTGGCCGCGCGCGGTGAATCCGTTTCCCCCGCGAATAGAGTGAGTTTCGGAAGTCGGCACCGCGATTGGTGCGGTCGGCGCAACGACCGGCTCGGGCGGCACGATGGTCTCGACCACTGGTGTGATGACGGTTGCTTCGACTGCGCTCAGCACAGGTGGGGAAACGATTGGCGCAGGCTGCGAGGAAGCAGGTCCTGCGTCGAGGGTTTGTTCAAGCGCAGAGCGAGGCGGGTTCGTCGTGACGCCTAGGAGGTCGGGGCGTACCGACGCATAGAGCTCATTCGTATTGCTTGCGCGAATCATCCACCAAGCAGTGACCGTCGCGAGCGCGAGCAGTGAGAGGGTGGTCGGTCGGCGAAGTAACTGCATCGCGCCTTGGCGGGCTGAGCGGGTGTTTGGATTGGATGGCGTGCGAGATGATTGACTTGGCAGTGTCATGAGAATGCTTTCATGGATCGCGGTCGAACTCAAAGCATAGGCATTCATGCTTGCATTTGCATCACGCAAGAGTGGACGCAAACACACCTGCTTGTGTGGCAATCCATCGCACGCGGGCGTCGTGCGACTCGACGGGGAGTCGATTTCGAATCTGGCAACCGAACGCGACGCCAACGCTCGTCGTCTCTACGGGCAGTGAGGCGAGCAGGCGATCGTAGTAACCCTTGCCACGCCCAAGTCTCATGCCATCACTCGCAAACCCAACGCCGGGTACGGCGATGAAATCAAATCTGCCGATGCCGACTTCGGCGCCTTCCGGTGCTCGCACCCCGCAGGTGTCCTTCGTCCAAGCGCCTGCATCGAGGCTTGCGAGGAGTCGAAAACTCATCCGTCCGTCGGATTCCACCCGCGGCACGGCCACCTCGGCGCCTCGCGCGAGGGCGATTGCGGCGAGAGGGAAAATGTCCGGTTCATCCGCGAACGGGACAAAGAGGAGTACGCACTTGGCTCGCGTCCAAATCTCTGCACTTCCGATGTGTTTGACGATGGACTCGCTCGCGTGTGCTCGATCTTCGATGGTCAACTGGGCGACGCGTGCGCGCAACTCGCCGCGCGCGCATTGCTTGAGCAAGCGAATGCTCTCATGACTCATGGCGCTTCACTCCGCATGGCGCGAATCGCGCGCAGTCGCTCGCTTATCTGGATTTCAAGTCCGCGCTCCACTGGTTCGTAGTAACGCTTGGCAACGCCGAGATAGACCTGTGTTCCAATCCCGCCCATTTGCGAGTGCGGATTGACATACTCCTTCGCGCGATCGTCAAGCGGCTCTCCGTCCCCGCCGGTTGTCGTGAGTCTTCGCTTGGTTTGGTCTTGGAGGTACATCGGCACCGGAATCGTGCGTCCCTCTTTCGCGTCCGCCATCGCCGTCCAAATCGCCTGTGCGCTCGCGCCTGATTTTGGAGAGCACGCGAGAAAGGCCACACACTGACCAAGGTTGAGTTGTGCCTCAGGCATTCCGACGCGCTCAACGGCATCCCACGCGGCGATCGCGAGCTGCAGCGCGCGCGGATCGGCGTTGCCAATGTCTTCACTGGCGAAAATCGTCAGTCGTCGTGCAATGAAGCGAGGGTCCTCGCCACCAGTCAGCATGCGCGCGAGCCAGTACATCGCTGCATCTGGATCGCTTCCGCGCATGGACTTGATGAGCGCGCTCGCGAGGTCGTAGTGTTCGTCGCCCGTTCCATCAAACACTGGGATCTTCGCGTTCAACGCATCAATGGCGAGCGCGAGCGTGATGCGAGGCGTGGCATCTCGATCCACGGCTGCGGCAGCGATTTCGAGTGCGCTCAGCGCACGGCGTGCATCGCCGTCTGCTGCTCGGGCGATGTGCGCGGCCGCATCGTCGTCAAGTTGCAATCCATCGATATGGAGCCCCCGCGGATGGAGGAGCGCGCGATGGAGGAGCGCGAGGAGATCTGCTTCGGCGAGTGGTTCGAATCGGAAGACCACGCTGCGCGAGAGGAGCGCAGAGCCACACGCCCAATTCGGATTTTCAGTCGTGGCGCCGATGAGCAACACGCTTCCTGCTTCCACACCCTCAAGAAGCGCGTCGCGCTGATTTCGCGCCAGTCGATGGATCTCATCGACAAAGAGCATCGTGCGGCGTCCGTTGTCGCCGAGGCGGACCGCTGCGGCGTCGATTATCTCGCGCAGCTCTTTCACCCCCGTGCGCGCACCATGCGCACGATCGAATGCCGCATGCGTCCGCGAGGCAACAATCTCCGCGAAAGTGGTCTTTCCGGTCCCTGGTGGGCCGGAGAGAATGACGGAGGAGAGCGCGTCGGTCTCCACGAGTCGGCGGAGGAGTTTTCCTTCACCTAGACAATGTGTCTGACCGACGAATTCTGCCAGCGTCTCTGGGCGCATACGCGTCGCGAGTGGCGCGGCACTAGCGCGGTGTTGTGCGCGAAGGGGTGACCAGAGATCTTGCATGAGCGTGCACGACGAACAAAGAGAGGTGAAATCGGTCGAATACGCGCGTCCAGAGCAATCTGGAGTGCGTGGGGGGCTGCGTGGATCGTACATTCCCCATGCGATTTAGCCGATAGAAAGCAGCCCACGCCTTCATCATTGTCAGAGCTGACTGAGCTTTCAACTAGGACTCCAACAACGCTATGTGCGGAATCGTCGCCTACATCGGTCAGAAGCACGCTCGCGACATCCTCATTGAGGGACTCAAGCGATTGGAGTATCGCGGCTACGACAGCGCTGGCATTGCGACGCTTGAGAACGCGCGCGGCGTCACCGCGCTCCAAATCACTCGCACGGTGGGCCGCGTCGCGCAACTTCAGCAGGCGGCGGAACTCTCTGGTGGTCACCTCGGTTCCGCGGGTATTGCTCACACGCGCTGGGCGACGCACGGCGGCGTGACGGAGAAAAACGCCCACCCCCATCGTGATGACGGAGTCCACGGTCACGGCATCGCGCTGATTCATAACGGGATCATTGAGAACTACGCGTCGGTGAAAACCTATCTTGAGGAGAAGGGGCACACCTTTACGAGCGAGACGGATACAGAGGTCCTCGCGCATCTCATCGGTGAGTTGTATCGAGGCGACCTTGAGAAAGCAGTGCAGGCGGCACTCCGCGAAGTGACGGGGGCCTACGCCATTGCGGTCCTGTGTGAGAAGGAGCCGGATGTGTTGGTGGTGGCGCGGAAGGGCTCTCCGCTCATGATCGGCGTAGGGAATGGGGAATTCGTCGTCGCGAGCGATGCCAGCGCGATCGTGGCGCACACGACACAGGCCGTCATGCTCGCGGACTACTCCGTCGCACGCATTACTCGCGAGAGTTTCCGATCCACCACGGTCGACAACGTGCCACTGACTTCGGAGATTCGTGAGTTGGAGTTTGACCTCGAGCAAATCGAGCTCGGGGAGTTCGAACACTTCATGCTCAAGGAGATCTTTGAGCAACCTCGCGCGTTGCGCATGACGCTGCAGGGGCGCGTCAATCCACGAACGGGGGAGATCACACTTGGCGGTGTCGGTGATCACGCGCGCAAGCTCGCGAACGCGAAGAAGATCATGCTTGTCGGCTCAGGTACCGCGCTGCACGCCTGCATGGTCACTTCCTACCTCATGGAAGACCTTGCGAAAACGCCGGCGGATTACGATTTTGCAAGCGAGTTTCGCTATCGCAACCCAATCGTCGAGGATGGGACGGTGGTCATTGCGGTGAGTCAGTCGGGCGAAACCGCCGACACGCTCTCCGCACTGCAGGAGGCGAAGCAACGCGGCGCGATGGCACTTGGCGTTGTCAATGTTGTCGGGAGTTCGATCGCACGCGAGACGGATGCGGGCGTCTACTTGCGCGTGGGTCCCGAGATCGGCGTGGCCAGCACGAAGGCATTCACCGGTCAAGTGATGGTCGGCGCAATGCTCGCGGCGTACATCGGTCGCCGTCGATTTCTATCCAACGAAAGCGTCACGGCATTTCTCCATGCGCTCCACGAGATCCCCGACAAGATCGAGCGCGTCCTTGCAAGCAGTGACGCGATTGCGAAAGCAACGGCGAAGTACATTCATCGAGAGAACTGGCTCTTCCTCGGTCGCGGCGTGAATTATCCCGTTGCGCTCGAGGGGGCGCTCACGCTCAAGGAAATCTCCTACATTCACGCGGAAGGCATGCCCGCGGCGGAGATGAAGCACGGGCCGATCGCGCTCATTGAAGAGGGTATGCCCGTGGTGTTTGTCGCCACCCGGAACAGTCAATACGAGAAGGTCCTCGCGAATATCGAAGAGGTTCGTGCGCGCGGTGGCCATGTGATTGCGGTCGCCACCGAGGGCGATGAATACATCAGGACGCTTGCGAAAGAGGTCTTTTATGTGCCCGACTGCCCGGAGCAACTGCAGCCGCTTCTGACCGTCATTCCGCTGCAGTTACTCGCGTATCACGCGGCCGTCATGCGCGGCAAGGATGTGGATAAGCCGAGAAATCTTGCGAAGAGCGTCACCGTCGAGTGATCAGGATTTCGGTTCGAGAGCCGCGAGAATCGCCGATTCGATTTCCTTGCTCTCTGGGAGCGTGCGGGCATCGAAGTAGGTCGCGCGTTTTCCATCCTTGCTGATGATGTACTTGCCGAAGTTCCAACTCGGCAGTTTTCCGGTCTTTGCGCCAAGGCACTCGTAGATGGGAGATTGCTGCGCACCGGATTTCACATGGCACTTCTCGAAGAGCGGAAAGGTGACCTTGTACTTGGTGTCACAGAAGTCGCGGATCTCCTTGGCGTTGTCAAACTCCTGGTCGCCGAAGTCGCCGCTCGGAAATCCGAGAACCACAACACCTCGGTCCTTGTACTTCGTCGCAAGCGCTTCGAGCGCGGCATATTGCGGTGTGAGTCCACACCGGCTTGCCGTGTTCACCAGAATCGCAACCTTGCCTTCGTACTGCTTGAAGTCTGCTTTCGTGCCGTCGAGATTGTTCACCTCAATCGCGTAGAGACTCGCGTCCTTCCACTTTGCGCGCACCGTGTCGGCGAGTGGCGCGTCCTGAGGCCCTCCGGTGCCCGTCAGCAGCATGGCGAAGGATGTCAGCGAGAGTTTGAGTGTGGCAATGAGTGACATGGCGAACCCTTACAGTACAGCTTGCTGAGTTTTCTTGGAGTTCCCTTCCATGCAACGAGTTCTCGCCACCACTCTTGTTTTCTCACTCCTTTCTGGCATTGCGTTTGCGAGCGAGGATCTCGATCGCGCGCTTGCGCTTGTTCCGGATGACGCGGTGGGCTTCGTTGCGTGGCCCTCTCCAAAGAAGTCCAGCAGTGATTGCGCCGCCTTGCTCGAGCAGATTGGCGCGGGGGGTGCGATGATCGCGGGTCGCCCCATCGACTTCTTCAAGGCGAGTTTCGGCGTCGGGGCGAATTTTGATGAGACCGCGCCGGTCGTGTTGTTCGGTGTTCCAGCTGTCAACGCCACCGCAACACCCGACCTCGTGTTCATTGTGGGAACGACTGATCCCGCCGCGTTCATCCAAGCGAATCTTACGCCGGAAGGTGCGCCGGAACAGGGTCGATTCAAGACCGCGGATGGTCAAGTCATCAGTGCGCGCGCCGTCGGCCACTCGATCGTCGCGTCGAGTTCCCACGACGCTGTTCGCGACTACGACATGACGAAGCGCGCGTCCATTGCCGCGCGTGTGCAGGGACGATTGACGGAGGAAGAGTGGCACTCGCTTGATCGTGCGGACTTTGTGCTGTGGGCGAATGCGGCTGGCATGCGAGCAGGAACCCGTATCGCGAGGGAGAGTGCGCCGGTAGACGCTGACACGGCGGTGGCGACGACACTCGCGAACTCCTTCAACGCGCAGTTCGCTGACGGGGTGGTTGCGATTGACATCGATCCGCTTGGTGTTTGGGCGCGAGCCATTGGCATCGCGCAGGAAGGGAGCGCGCTCGCATCTCTGGCCGCAACGCAAGCAGTTACTCCGGCGGCGCAATGCTCGCGATTGCCAGGAAATCCCTTCTACTTTGCAACAAGCATTGACCTCGTGGGCATCGGTGGCGCGGAGTCCTTGCTTGACGGTCTCGCGCTTTTCGGCGTCGATCGAGAAGCGTTGCCCGCGTGGTTACTCACCGACGCAGCGGCCGTGACGGGTGTGCAGTTTGCTGCGTATCCGTCGAAACTCGGAGTCGCGGTCGGTGGCGTCCTGAACGACAGCGCCCTGTTCATCGCGTCGCGCAATCCAGAGGGAACACTTGCGCGCATGAAGGAATCGTTTCTTGCGCTTCAAGGTGAGTCAGGAGGCGTGAAACGAGAAGCGCATTGGACGGACGCCAAGCAGTTGAAGTCTGGCGCTGTCGCGAGCGCGTTTGAGTTGAAGGAGACAGTCCTGGATCTGTCCAAGCAAGCACCGGGTGCGGAGTACATGCGACTCGGGAAGCAGTTCATTGTTGGCGTACGCGGGCTTGTTGGACTCGCGGCGGTGACGAAGGGCGGGGTCGTCGTGACCTTCAGTCAACGGCCCGATGTCTTTGGTCGCGCGATGGCAGCAGGCAGCGCAGGCGGAGATATCCCACTCTCACAAAACGCGACGATCACTTCAATGGAGGAATGGTTGCCACCCAATCGCGATGTCGAAGTGATGCTCGGCGTCGGTCGACTTGCCATGCTGGCCTCGTCCATCATGCAAGGGATCGGGAGCGCGTTTGGTGGTGAGGCAGCAGCCGCAGGCGGCATGAACATTCAAAAGCCTGATCCTTCACTCGAGCCAGTCTTGATGGCGTTCGACGTGGGAGGGGGGCGAATTGACGGAAGTTTGGTGCTGCCCACCGGCGTGCTGAAGTACCTCTCGACGCTCTACGCGCAGCAGCCGAAGGGCTCGTCGACTCCGAGCACAACGCCTTCAGAGGCACAGGAACGAGATCTGCAAACTGAGGGCGGAGATTCCGAGTTCCCATAACGGGGTTTTCCTTACTTCTCGCGCGCCATTCGCCGAAGAGCAAGACAGATGCGTGAGCCGGAGATCCATCACGGAGCCCCGAGTCACTGGACCATTGGCCCAGATCGGTTGCTCGCGCTCGAGCCATTCGCGTTGATGGGGATCGTGAATGTCACTCCCGACAGTTTTAGTGATGGTGGGAATGCGTTCGATCCGCAGACGGCGATCGCGCAAGCGCTCCGACTTGCGGATGAGGGAGCAAGCATTGTCGATGTCGGAGGCGAATCCACGAGGCCTGGCGCCGCGAGCGTCGATGCGCGTGAGCAGATGCGCCGCACGATTCCCGTCATTCAGGGTATTCGCGCAGAGAGCCGCGTGGCAATCTCGATTGACACGACAAGTGCGGAGGTTGCATTCGCAGCGATCGAGGCTGGCGCCAACATCGTGAATGATGTGAGTGCGGGGGAAGATCCATCGATGTTTCGGATCTGTGCAGAGCGCGGTTGTGGCATCGTGCTGATGCACCGCTTGCATGCGCCCTCCGAGGACAAGTACAGCGATCAATACGCGCGTGCACCGCAGTACGACGATGTTGTGCGCGCGGTTGGTGATGCACTGCTTGCGCGCGCGGACATGGCCATGCAAGCAGGGATGGCGCGCGAGGCGATCGCTCTCGATCCCGGACTTGGATTCGGAAAGTCCGTGCGACAGAACTACGAACTGGTCGCGCGGACGAGCGAACTCGCGTCCTTCGGATTCCCCATTGTCGTGGGCGCGAGTCGAAAGAGCTTCATCGGTGCCGTGACGGGGCAGGATTGCCCCACCGATCGTGTCGCGGGGTCGCTTGTGGTTGCGGTCGCGGCGTTCGGCGGAGGCGCGCGAATCGTCCGGGCGCATGATGTCTCCGCGCACCGCGAAGCACTCCAGATCGCCGAAGCCGTCCTCAAGGGCGGCGGGATTCACTAACTTGAGCGCTCGCGACTTGCGCCGCGTTTCGTCGCATGCGCCGACAGCGTTGCGGGCGCCTCGCCTCGCTCGCTTTGGACTGCGTCGGGGCGACTTCTGACCGATTGATCTCGATCTCCGACGGGGCCGGTTCACTCGGCCCGCCGGAGTCAATAGGGGTCGATGGAACCCGTCCGCACGCAACGCGCGGACAGATTCCATCGCTCCCGCTCCAGCAGATGCCGCTAGCATTCCCTCCCCACGGACTGTGGTTCACGAGTCCGCCCGAGAGTTCAATATCTGGAGATTTCGCAATGGCCGGACCGAACACGCTGACGATCAACGACGCCAACTTTCAATCGGAAGTACTGCAGAGCGCAGTTCCAGTGCTCATCGATTTTTGGGCGCCGTGGTGTCAGCCATGTTTGAAGCTCGCGCCGACAAT
>SXGT01721282.1_pt1 | contig 36691 bp, 28 predicted proteins | sample 3176221 | NCBI WGS metagenome assembly SXGT01 (sample SAMN11356862, study PRJNA531348) | freshwater metagenome | isolation source: freshwater sample F1-120 | place: China: Fuxian Lake, Yuxi | collected 2017-12-25 | reverse complement strand
GGCAGTTGCACCAGCCTCCAGCTCAAGGGCGAACTGCGCTGTTCGACAGCCCTTCCGCTCGGCGAGAAGGACCGGTTGGTGCGGCGCGAGCAGGGCTCGTTCATCGTCTCGACCAAGGTCGGGCCCGCGCCCTGAGCGACGCGGGTCAGTCCTTGGCCTTCTCCATTTGCGGCTTGGCGGGCTCGACCTCGATCAAGCACGACCAAGTGGTCACCTGGGCGAGGCGCACCTCCTGCTTGTCCTTGTCCGACTTGCGCAGGCCCTTCTTGGCGTAGTCGCCCGAGAGCTTGCCCGAGAGCTTGAGCTGCACCGGTTGGTTGCGCTTGCGATCCCAGACGAGCTCGCCCTTCAGGTTGGCCGCCTTGCTCGCCTGCAAGACGTTGTCGAAGCCCTTCTGGTCGCGCTTGCTGGCGGTCTTCACGTCCTTGGCGCCCAGCGCCTCGAGCTCGATGATGGCGCATGGCGCCCCTGCGATCTCCGTCGAGGGATTGGCGAGCTTGGCCGTGCAGGTCCAATCGTAGTCGGTGTCGAAGCAATCGCCGATCCAAGGCAGGTCCTCGTCGCGTTCCGTGGTCTTGAGGCCGGTGGTGGGATCGGTGATCGCCTTCGAGCCGGACAACGCCTCGAGATTGCTGGCGACCTTGCGGGCATGCGCCACTTGCACCGCGCACAACAGGTCCTCCTTGGAGAAGCTCCACGTCGCGCCGGGCTCGACCGGTCCTTTAGGCAGCAGGCGCTCGAGCTGGGTCGTGAGCGGATGGTTGCGCAGGAACTCGGGATCCTTCGGCTTGAACGCGTCCTCCAGGCGCCCGGCGAGCTTGCCGCCGCGTCGCTCGTACACGGCGGCCTTGCCATGCAGGTCGCTCTTGAACTTGATGTCCGTCGCGGCTTCGTCGAGCACGTCGGTCCACGTGCGGCCCTGCGCCACGAGGTAGTTGCGACGCAAGCGACCCGGCAAGCCGTCGTCGAGGTCGAGCCATGTGTCGACATGCACTTGCTTCCATGTCTGCTTGCTCTCGAAGACGGTCCCCGCCTCCGACCGCCCGTCTTCCTTCCAGGACAAGGTGGCGACCATGGCCTCCTCCCACGTCAGGGCCATGCGCGAGGCTTCGCCGGCGGTCCACGCGGCTTGCAGGGTGATCGGCTCGGCGGTGGGGAGCAGGCACGCGAGCGCAAGCAACAGGTTCATGATCGCATGATCGAGCAGCCGCCGCGAGGCGACAAGGGGGCCATCGATGCAATGCACCAAAGGGCATCGCGCCAAGGCGCGTCGAGCAACCAACGCCACGCGGTCGGGCGGATCAGCGCGGGCGCCAAGGCGGCGCGAGCAGTCGTCGCTTGCCGTCGTGCGACAAGAGCAACGCGCCGTCGGCGTCGTGCGCACGGTGGTCGCGATCCCACAAGCGGCAAGTGACCTGCTTGTGGCGTTGATCGAGTCCTTCGCAGTAGTTGGTGTAGCTGCAGCGGCGCACCTCGTGTTCGCGCGAGTGCTCGATCTTCCACCACCAATCCGGATCGGCGAGCGATTGGCGCGCCGCGCCCACGATGTCGCACGCGCCCTCCGCCAGCGCGCGCTCGGCCAAGGCCGAGCTGTCGATGCCGCCGGCGCCGACCACCGGCGTCGCCAAGCCCGCACCGCGCAGCGTGGCGCGGATGGCGCGCGAGAGGTGCAGGTTCGCGCCGCGTGGATCGCCATGCGACTTGATCGTCGGCATGCAGGCGTGGCCGCTAGGTCCGGTGTACGGATAGGCGGCCTCGCCCACCTTGGGCTGGCGCGCGTCCTCGAACTTGCCGCCGCGACTGATCGAAAGGAAGTCGAGGCCGGCGCGCGCGAGGCGCAGCGCATGGTCCTTGGCGTCGTCGATGGTCGAGCCGCCGGCGATGCACTCTTCACCGAGGATGCGCGCGCCGACCACGAAGTCCTCGCCGACCGCGGCCCGCACCGCGCGCAGGACTTCGAGCGGCAGGCGCGCGCGCGCTTCGTTCGTGCCGCCGTAGCCGTCGGCGCGATCGTTGGTGCGCGACAAGAAGCTCGCCAGCGTGTAGGCGTGCGCGCAGTGCAGCTCGACGCCGTCGAAGCCTGCGTCCCGCGCGCGACGCGCCGCGGCGGCGAAGAGCGGCGGCAGCACCCGCGGCAGGTCGGCGATGTGGGGGAGGTGCGTGTCGACCACGCGCTCGCGCCACCCCATCTCCAGTTCCTCGACTTCGCGCGCGTCCAAGGCCGACAAGAATCGCGCGTGGGGCAAGAGCAGGGCGCGCTCGCGCAACGCGACCTCGTCCAGCTCGAGCCACGCTTCGCCGCCTTCGGCCGCGCAAAGCCGTTCGCGGTGGCGCGCGGCCGGTTTCCAGAAGCGTCGCACCCACGCCGCCTTCTCGGGCCTGCGGCGGATGCCGAGGAAGTCGATCAGCTGGATGTAGAGGCGCGTGCGGCCTTCGGATCTGCGCCGCACCTCCGCGGCCACCTCGGCCAGCGCCGGCACGAAGCGTTCGTCGCCGATGCGCAGCAACGGTCCGCTCTTCACGTCGCGCACGCCGGTGGCCTCGACCACGATGGCGCCCGGTCGTCCATCCGCGAAGCGTCCGTACCACGCGCGCACCGCGTCGGTGGCCTCGCCCTCCTCGTTGGAACGCCACGGCACCATCGCGGGCACCCAGGCGCGCGTGGCGAGGCTGAGGGCGCGATGCTGAAGCGGTTGGAAGAGCAGCATGGCGGCTGCATTGTGCGCACCTCGGGCGTTCGTCGCCATCGTCGCGGTGCTCGGCCGCGAAAGCGCCGTCGGCGCTCGACAAGCCACGCGCGCGGCGTGCAAGATGCGCCCATGCAACCCGTGGCCCTCGTCACCGGCGCCGGCCGCGGCATCGGCGCCGCCATCGCCCTGCGCCTTGCGCGCGCCGGAGCCGCCGTGGTGTGCGCGGCGCGCAGCTTGGAGTCGGTGCACGACACCGCCGACGCCATCAAGGCCGAAGGGGGCCTCGCCTGGGCGGTGCACTTGGACGTGACCGATCCCGCGACCTACGACGACGCCGTGGCCGAGCTCGAGCCCGAGTTGGAGCGGCGTGGCGGCGTTTGGTGGCTCGTCAACAACGCCGGGATCGCGGAGACGGCGCCGTTCCTGCGGCATGGACGCGAAACGGGCGTCGACATCTACGAGAAGCACCTGCGCACGAACTTCCACGGGCCGCGACGCCTGATCGAGCGCTTCGCGCCGGCGATGCTCGAGCGCGGGCACGGCCGCATCGTCAACGTCGCCAGCAGCGCCGGGCTGCGAGGCTATCCCTACGCCGCGGCCTACGTCGCCAGCAAGCATGCGCTGGTCGGCTACACGCGCTGCGCCGCCGCCGAGTTGGAGGGCAAGGGCGTGACCATGAACCTCGTTTGCCCGCACTACGTCGACTCGCCCATGACCGACGGGACGGTCGGGCGCATTGTCAAGAAAACTGGACGCGATCCCGCCGAGGTGCGCGCCTTCCTGGCCCAGGAGAACCCCGGCGGGAGCCTGGTGTCGTGCGAGGAGATCGCGGATGTCGTGGCGCGCCTCGCCGGCGGCGACAGGAACGGCATGCTGGTCGAGCTGGTCGGCGGCCGCGGCTTGATCCCCGACCAGGAAGCCGAACAATGGCGCACGGCATGAGGGCCGCCGCATGAAGCTCGTCGTCGTAGAGCCCCCTGGTTGGAAGGCTCCCAAGGGCTACGCCAATGGCGTGCTGGTCGAGAACGCCGGCCGCCTGCTGCATGTCGCCGGGCAGATCGCCTGGGACGCCGAGCAACGCCTGGTTGGCCGCGGCGACTTCGCCGCGCAGTTCGAGCAGGCGTTGGCGAATGTCTGCGCCGTGGTGCAGGCGGCCGGCGGCGAGCCCGCGCAGCTCGTCAAGCTGACGATCTATGTGGTCGACAAGCGCGCCTACCTCGCCGCGAGCAAGGCTTGCGGCGAAGCGTGGAAGCGCCATGTGGGCCGGCATTGGCCGGCGATGGCCTTGGTGCAGGTCGCCGACCTGCTCGAAGACGGCGCCTTGGTCGAGATCGAAGCCGTCGCGGCCTTGCCCTGATACTGCGACACGACGAGAACCGCGCCTCGACGAAAACCGCGCCTCGACGAGTTCGCTGGATGGTGCCGCGGTCGCGACGCGCCTTGCCTGCGCCTCGCGACCGCGGTTGCGTTCCGGCCATGCTTGGCCGGAAGAGCTCGATGCGTCGATGGACGCGACGCAGGCGCTAGAAGTTCCACTCCAGGCCGAAGATGGCGTTCATGCCGGGAGCATCCACGCCCGATCCATGCGTGCGGTAGGACTCGTCGAGGATGTTGTGCAGTCCGAAGCTCCAGCGCGAGCGCGACTGCGCGCCCAAGGGACCACCTAGATCGAAGCCGACCGTGGCCCAACCGTCGGTGCCGTTCGGATCGATGCGCGGATCGAGCTTGTCCTCGGGGTTCAGCTGGTCCTGTTCGTCGGCGGCCTTGAGCGACACCTCGCCCCAATGCACGAGGCCTTGGGGCGCCGAGGGGTCGTAGCGCAACGCCAACTCGCCAAAGAGCGGCGGGATGCGCCGTCCGGGGACGCCGTAGGCGGCCTCGCCCGTGGCGGGGTCGACGGTGGGGTCGTACTGCTTGCCTTCCGTCCACGCTGCGCCGAGGGCCACCGCGAAGTCGCTCCAGGCGCCTTCGAGGCGACGTTCGACGCGCAGCTCGATGCCGTACATGGTCAGCGAGCCGACATTGTCGCGCAGGTACGTGTCGTCGCCGCCGACGGTGGGAGTGCCGCCGTCGTCGATGCGCCGCGCCCCGATGGCGTCGCCGATGTGCGTGTGCCAGATGGAAGCCGCGCTCGTCCAGCGATCCTTCGTCCAGTCCGCCGTGAGCTCGCCTGACAAGCTCTCCTCGGACTCCACGTCGGGGTTGGGCAGCGTGGTCCCCCCGTAGGTCGTGCCGCGCTTGGCGAGGTCGTCCATGTGCGGCGCGCGGAAGCCCTGCGCCACCATGGCCGACAGGCGCAGGCCCGGCGCGACCTCGCGGCCGACCTGCAAGCTCGCCGACAGGTCGTCGAACTCGCCATCGACGTTCGCGCCGCCGGCCGGGCCGCTGGTGAACTCGTCGAAGTCGAAGCTGACCCAGGACCAGCGCGCGCCCATGACGACATCCAGTGCATCGAAGGCGCGCCACTCGTCCTGCGCGTACAGGCCGGCAGTCGTGTAGCTCGAGTCGGGAGCGAAGGGCGGCACGCCCGGAGTCTCGACGCCGGTGGTGATGGATTGGTTGACGCGATCGCTGTCGATGTCCTCGGCTTCGAAGTCCAAGCCCCAGCTCAGCAAGTGGTCCTCGCCCAGCGCCTTCTTCCAGTCGGCGCCCAAGCCCAGGCCCAGCGTGTCCTCCGACTCGAAGCTGCGCGTGCCGCTGGGCACGCCGGTGGTCGTGTTCTGGCTGCGCAATCGCCTGTCCTCCGCGTAGCGCCGCGCGTAGACGCGCAGCTGCATGCGATCCGACAGCATCCCGGCGCCGTCGTCGCTCCATTCGACCACGGCGGCGCTGGCGTCCTGCTTGGTGAAGATGAACTCCGCGCTGGAGGGGAATGCCTGGCCGAAGCCGACATTCATGCGGTCGGTGCGCGGCACGTCGTGGTCGACCTTGCGGCGCGCGATGACCGTCAACCTGCGGCGGGCGTCGAACTGGCGCACCCACGAGCCGAACTGCGCGTCCGAGGCGTAGCCGGTGTTGTCGACCTCGCCATCGCCCGAGCGCAACTCGTCCCAGTTCTCGAAGGTCGCGTTGGCGAGCCAGCCGTGCTGCGCATCGGCGCCCGAGGCGTGCAGCGCACCGCGCCAACCCATGCTGGCCGTCTGGAACGACTGGTCGAGGCCGACTTGCAGGCCGTGCTCGTCCCCGGCGAGGTTCGCGCTGCCCGGCGCGCGGCGCTTCGTCGTGATCAGGATGGCGCCGCCGATGGCGTCCGAGCCGTACAGGACCGAGGCCGGTCCGCGCACGACCTCGACGCGCTCGACGATGGCGGGGTCGATTGTGTTGAGCGATTGGTTGGGCCCCTGGCGCGTCGTGCCGTCGTTGAGTCGCACGCCGTCGACGACGATCAACACTCGTTCGCCCAAGGTGCCGCGCAGGATCGGCGCGCCGCCGCCGGTGTTGGTCTCCTGGAGGAACACGCCGACTCCCGCCGCTTGGGCGATCATGCGCGGCAGCGTGCGTTCGTTCGTACGCACCAAGTCTTCGGCGTCGAGCACGGTGACCGAGGTGCTGGAGCGGGGCACGGTCTGCTCGGAGCGGATGGCGACGATGGTGGTCTCGACCACCTGAGGTGCGTCTTGCAGGAACATGGCGGGGTCTTGGGCGTGGCCAGGAGACAGGAGAGTCGCGCAGTGGAGGGTCGCGCCCGCGACAGTCAAGGTGCCAAGGAAGCTCGCCGCGCCAATGGAATCCGCGGAATGCCTCGGGCGATGCGCCGCTTGGCGCGCAGTCCGGCGAGTCCTCGCGGCGCTCCGTGGGCATCAGCCGCGGAGGGGAGGAGTGGTGCCCACGCTAGGGGTCGAACCTAGGACCTGATGATTAAGAGTCACCTGCTCTACCACCTGAGCTACGTGGGCGCCGTGTTGGTCTCGCCGGAAGCCTCCGGCAAGGTTGCGAGGCAAAGACGATAGCGAGGGCGAGGAGGGCATGCAAGCCTCCATCCGCAGGGAGGGTCGACGGTCTCCTTGGGCGCTCCTTGCTCGGCGCCGCGCGAGTCGCACGGGTGCTGGGCGGCCCCGAGACCCCTCTCGTCCCCTCCAACGAGGCTGCGCGCGGCCTGACTCGCCCGGATCGTTCCAGAAGAGCGCCGTGGCGCGTCTTGGAGGCGGCGATCCGTCCTGCGATCATCAAGGCGATGAATCCGCAGCACTTCCGCTACCACGAGGAGGACGGTGTCGCCGTCGTGCGGCTCGACCGCCCCGAGCGGCTGAACGCGCTGACCTTCGCCTCGTACCGCGAACTGACCGATGCCTTCCACTGGCTGAACTCTCGCCACGAAGCGCGAGCGGTGCTCTTGACGGGCACGGGGCGGGCGTTCTGCTCGGGCGGCGACCAGAAAGACATCATCGCCAACCTGCTCGAGTCGGACCCGGCGCAAGTCGCGGCCTTCACGCGCATGACCTGCGAGTTGATCGCCAACATGCTGCGCCTCGAGAAGCCGATCGTGTGCGGGCTGAATGGCCTCGCCTGCGGCGCCGGCGCGGTCATGGCGGCGGCGGCGGACGTGCGCATCGCGGCCCATTCGGCCAAGATCGCCTATCTCTTCACCAAGGTCGGGCTGTCGGGCGCGGACATGGGCGCGGCGTGGCTGCTGCCGCGCATCGTCGGCCTCGGCCACGCCAAGGAGTTGCTGCTCGAGGGCGAGTTCATCGACGCGGCCCACGCGCAGCGCATCGGCTTGTACAACCGCCTCGTCCCCGACGCCGACCTGCCCGTGGCGGCCCTCGCCTGGGCGAAGAAGCTGGCGGCGGGCCCCGCCTTGGGCATGGCGGCGACCAAGCGCATGGTGCACGCCGAGGCGGTGCTCGACTTCGAGCGCGCGTTGGCGGCCGAAGGTTGGGTGCAGGCCGAGTGCATGGCCGATCCCGACTACGCCGAGGCTCACCACGCGTTCCTGGAAAAGCGCGCGCCACGCTTCCGGGGGGCGTCGCCGCGATGAGCGCGAGCCTGTCAAATTTGCTTGACGATCTGCGCGCCAAGGCGCGCGCCGTGGGGGCGGTGCACGGGGCGCGCGTCGACGCGCTGGACGAGACCAGCGGCGCGCGCGAGGCCTTGTCGGCCGTGGCGCGCGCGGGACTGGCCGCGTGGTGCGTCCCCGAAGCCTGGGGCGGCGCCCACGCGGCCGGCCTGTGCGCGCCGACCTCGGTGTCGGTGCGGGCCTTGTGCGCCCTGCGCCAGGAACTCGCCTGGCACTCGCCGATGCTGGATGTGATGCTCGTCATGCAAGGACTCGGCAGCCATGCCATCGCCTTGGGCGGGCCCGAGGGCCTGAAGCGCGAGATCCTGCCCGCCGTGGCGCGCGGCGAGCTGGTCGGCGCCTTCGCGTTGACCGAGCCGGACGCCGGCTCGTCGCTTGCCGAAGTCGCGTTGCGCGCCACGCGTCGCGGCGACTCGTGGGTGCTCGACGGGGCCAAGACCTTCATCAGCAACTGCGGCATCGCCGACGCCATCTGCGTCCTGGCGCGCACCTCGGGCGAACCCGGGGAGCCGGGCGGCACGACCATGTTCCATGTGCCTGGTTCCGCGCGCGGCCTCGAGGCGCGGCGCTTCGAGGTGGTCTCGCCGCACCCGATCGGCGAGTACCGCTTCCACGAGGTGGTCGTGCCCGATGCGCACCGGCTGGGGGACGTGGGCGCGGGGACGGAGCTCGCGTTGGCCGTGCTGGCGCGCTTCCGCACCTCGGTGGCTGCCGCGGCCAACGGCTTCGCGCGACGCGCGTTGTTCGAGTCGTGCGGTCGCCTGCGCGCGCGTCGGCAATTCGGCAAGCCGCTGGCGAGCTTCCAGGCGCTGCGCTTCGACATCGCCGAGATGGACGTGCGCCTGCGCGCGGCGGAGCTGCTCGTGGACGAAGCCGCGCGCCTCGTCGACGAGGGCGGCGACGCCGTGGCCGCGGTGGCGCGCGCCAAGTACTACTCGACCGAGTCCGCCTCGTGGATCTGCGATCGCGCGGTGCAGCACTTCGGAGGGTTGGGCGTCAAGAAGGGCGAGGTCGTCGAGCACCTGTGGCGCGATGTGCGCGCCCTGCGCATCTACGAGGGCACGAGCGAAGTCCAGAAGCTCGTGCTCGCCAAGCAGATCCTGGGCTGAGGACGAAGGCGATGGCGAAGTTCGAACGGCATGTGTTCGTGTGCGTGAACGAGCGTGGCAAGGACGATCCGCGCGGCGATTGCGCCGGGAAGGGCGGGCACGATGTGGCGGCGGCGTTCAAGGAGAAGCTCGTCGCGCGCGGCTACAAGCGTGTCGTGCGGCCCAACAAGGCGCTGTGCCTCGACCAGTGCGCCAAGGGCTGCGTGGTCGTGGTCTACCCGGAGCAGGTCTGGTACGGCGGCGTGACGCCGGCGGATGTCGACGAGATCATCGACAGCCACATCGCGCGCGGAGAGCCCGTCGCGCGCCTCGTCATCCCCGACGACCAGTTGACCGGACTCGGTGGGAAGGCCTGACGCCATGGCCTTGCCGGATCACGATCCCGCGGACTGGCGCGACCAGTTCCCCATCCTCGAATCCACGACCTACCTCGTGAACCACTCGCTCGGCGCGATGCCGCGCGGTGCGCGCCAGAAGCTGACGGACTTCTGCGACCAATGGGAGACGCGCGGCGTGCGCGCTTGGGCCGAGGGCTGGTGGGACGCGCCTACGCGGGTGGGGAACCTGCTGGCGCGCCTCATGAACGCGCCGGAAGGCTCGGTGGTCATGCACCAGAACGTGTCCGTGATCCAGGGCCTCGTCGCCAGCGCGCTGGACTTCTCCGGCCCGCGCGACAAGGTCGTCTACACCGACATGAACTTCCCCACGAACATGTACGTGTGGGAAGGTTGGAAGAAGTACGGCGCGCGCGTGCAAGTCGTGCCGACCGACGGCATCCGCGTCGACACCGCGCGCCTGCTCGAGGCGATCGACGAGACGACCGCGATCGTCCCCATCAGCCATGTGACCTACAAGAGCCACTACATCCAGGATGTGGCGGCCATCTGCCGTCGCGCCAAGGAGGTCGGCGCGCTGGTGCTGCTGGACGCGTACCAGTCGCTCGGCACCGTCCCGCTCGACGTGCAAGCGACGGGCGTGGACATGGTCTGCGGCGGTTCGGTCAAGTGGCTGTGCGGCGGCCCGGGAGCGGGCTACCTGTACGTGCGGCCTGACCTGCTGCCGCGCCTCGAGCCGCGCATCACCGGTTGGGCCGCGCACGCGGCGCCCTTCGCCTTCGAGACCGGCGCGCAACGCTACGCCAGCGGCATCGAGCGCATGCTGCACGGCTCGCCGTCGGTGGCGAGCTTCGTGCAGGCTTCGGCGGGCTACGAGCTGCTGCTCGAGGTCGGCACCGGGAACGTGCGCGCTTGGTCGCAGCACCTGACCGAGCGCCTGCGGCGCGACCTCTTGTCGCGCGGCTTCGAGCTGCACAGCCCCGAGGTGGCCGCCGAGCGCGGCGGGACGCTGACGGTGCGCCTCTCCGCCGACGAGAACGGGCCGGCCTTCGTCAAGGCGCTCGAGGCGCAGGGGATCCTCGTCGATCATCGCCCGGGGGCCGGCATCCGCGTCAGTCCGCACTACTACACGCTCGAGGACGAGCTCGACGAGTTCGCGGAGGCGTTGGCCGCCTTGCGGGGCAACGGCCGCTGGCGCGAGCATCTCGCCGGCCGCACGGCATACTAGGCGGCATGCAGAAGCGCTCCCTGACCCTCTTCGACTTGTCGCCGGGCAAGGTGCTGCTCGATCGCTGGAAGATCGTGCGCACCAACCGCACGGGCGGCATGGCCGCCACCTTCGCGGCCGAGGACCTCGACGGGACGCTGCGCGAGCTGCAGATCTACTCGACGGTGCTCTTCGAGCGTCGCGGCGACGCCGACGAGTTCGCGGCCGCGATGTCGCGGTGGTTGCCGGTCAAGCACGCGCATGTCTTGCGCGCCGTGGCCGTCGATCGCCACGAGGACGGCAGCGTGCTGTACGCCACGGACATGCCCCTCGGCCGGGCCTTGCGCGAGCTGAAGGTCGAAGGCGAGGCGTGGGAGCCCGCGCGCGTGGTGGCGCTGGGCCTGGAGTTGTGCGCCGGGCTCGCGGAGATCCACGCCAACGGCCTCGTGCATGGCGATGTCAAGCCGCATACGGTGCATGTGTCCGACGAAGGGCGCGCGGTGCTCGTCGATTGCGGCATCACGCCGGCCTTGTGGAGCGCCAAGCACCTGGGCGAGAAGACCGCCTTGATCGGCACGCCGTTCTACGCGCCGCTCGAGCAGTTCGGCGGCGAATCGCCCGACGTGCAATCGGATGTCTACAACCTGGCGACGCTCTTGTACGAACTCGCCTGCGGCGTCCTGCCGTGGCGCGGCAAGAGCTTCCTCGAGGTGTTCCAGAGCAAGCTCGAGAAGCGTCCGCCGCCGATGAACCAGCGCGCGCCCGCGGCCGATGTGCCGCGAGGACTCGAGATCGCCATCGCGCGCGGGTTGATGGCCGACAAGCGCGAGCGTTGGCAGACGGCGAACCAGTTGCGCGAGGCGTTGGCCGCCGCGAACCTCGCGGACTGAGCGCGTGGGAAGCGACGCGAGCGACATGCGCATCGTGTGCGCCGCGTCCGGCGGACCCGAGGTGCTCGTGCCGCGCGAGCTCGAGCTCGCCTCGCCCGAGGCGGGCGAGGTGCGCGTGCGCCACGACGCGATCGGCGTCAACTACATCGATGTCTACCTGCGCAGCGGCTTGTATCCGGCGCAGGCGCCCTTCACGCCGGGCTTCGAGGCGGCGGGCGTGGTCGAGGAGCTGGGAGCGGGCGTGGCGGGGCTCGTCGTCGGCGATCGCGTGGCCTACGCCGCCACGCCCGCGGGCGCGTACGCGACGCGACGCAACCTCGCCGCCGCGCGCCTCGTGCGCCTGCCGGCATCCGTCTCGTGCGCGCAGGCTGCTTGTTCGATGTTGAAGGGCTTGAGCGCGCACTACTTGCTGCACGACAGCTTCAAGGCCAAGCCCGGCGACCATCTGCTGGTGCATGCGGCCTCCGGCGGCGTGGGCTCGCTGCTGGTGCCGTGGGCCAAGCGCCTCGGCGCGCGCGTGCTGGCGGTGGTGGGATCCTCCGCCAAGATCGATCGCGCGCGGCGATTGGGAGCCGACGAGGTGGTCGACGCGTCCAGCGCCGACTTCGTCGCCCACGCCAAGGCCTTCACGGACGGGCGTGGCGTGGACTGCGTCTACGACTCGGTGGGTGGCGCGACCTTCGCCCGTTCGCTCGCGTGCTTGCGCACGCGCGGCACGCTGGTGAGCTTCGGGCAGTCCTCAGGCGCGGTCCCGCCGTTCGACGTGCTCGAGCTCGCCAAGCGCTCCTTGTTCCTGACGCGTCCATCCTTGTGGGACCACGTGGACGCGCGCGACGAGCTCGAGACGCGGGCCGAGGACTTGTTCCGCCTGCTCGCCGACGGGACGCTCTCCGCCGAAGCGACCGCGAGTTGGCCGCTCGTCGAGGCGCGGGCCGCTCACGAGGCGCTGCAGTCGCGCGCCACGACGGGTTCCATCCTCCTGCTGCCATCCTGAGTCGCCGCGGTTCGCGCGGCCCTTCGGGCGCTACACTCGCAGGCGCATGCAGCCGCTGCTCCACCCCTTGCCCGCGCGCTACAACCTCGCGGACGACTTGCTGGACCGCAACCTGCGCGAGGGCCGCGCCGGCAAGGCCTGCGTCCACGTGGGGGATCGTTCGTGGACCTACGCCCAAGTCGCCGAGCGCACGCGTCGCGCCGCGGCCGCGTTGCGTCGCGCCGGCGTGCAGGCCGAAGACCGCGTGTTGATCGTGCTGCCCGATGGCATCGAGTTCGTCGAGGCCTGGTTCGGCGTGCTGCGCGCCGGCGCGGTGTTCGCCATGGTCAATCCGCTGCTGCACGCCGAGCAGTACGTCGAGTACGTCGACTACGTCAAGCCGCGCGCCATCGTCGTGCACGACTCGGTGCTGGAGGCCATGTCGGAGGCGCTGGCCAGGTCCCGCGTCCGTCCGTGCGTGCTCGTGGTGGGCGGCGCCGGCGGGCGCACGGCGTGGGATGCGGCGCTCGACGCGGAGGATCCGGCTTCGGCGCTGGCGGAGACCGAACCCACCGGCCCCGACGACCTCGCAGGATGGCTCTTCACCTCGGGATCGACGGGGCGACCGAAGGCCTGCGTCCACGCCCAGCGCGACTTCGCCTACAACATCGAGACCTACGCGCGCGGGATCGCGCGCTACACCGAGTCCGATGTCTGCCTGTCGGTGCCCAAGCTCTTCTTCGGCTACGCCACGGGCACGAACCTGATGTTCCCGTTCCGCTTCGGCGGATCGGTCGTGCTGTATCCGGGACGCGCGACGGTCGACGAGCTTCTCGCGCAAATGGCGCGTCATCGTCCGACGCTCCTGACCGGCGTGCCGACGATGATCAACAACCTGCTCAAGGACGAGCGCCTCGCCGCGACCGACTTGTCGAGCTTGCGCGTGGTCTTGTCGGCGGGCGAAGCCTTGCCGACGAAGCTCTACGAGGACTGGAAGGGTCGCACCGGCGTCGAGATCCTCGACGGGATCGGTTCGGCCGAGATGTTCCACATCTACATCTCCAATCGCTTCGGCGAAGTCGTGCCTGGCAGCCTCGGCCGCCTCGTGCCCGGCTACGAGGCCGAGATCGTCGATCCCGACGGTCTACCAGTGCCGGACGGCCAGCCCGGTCGCTTGCGCGTGCGCGGCGGATCCACCGCGATCTGCTACCACGGCGACAAGGAACAGAGCGTGCGCACCTTCCAAGGCGAGTGGTGCACGACCGCCGATGTCTTCCGCAAGGACGAGAACGGCTTGTTCTGGTTCGAGGGCCGCGACGACGACTTGCTCAAGGTCTCGGGCATCTGGGTCTCGCCGCTGGAGATCGAGAACGCGCTGCTCGCCCACGAAAGCGTCGCCGAGGTGTGCGTGGTCGGCCGCGAGGACGAAGAGCGCCTGGTCAAGCCGTGCGCCTTCGTCGTGCTGCGGCCGGGGCACGAGCGCTGCGAGGCGCTGGCCATGCGGCTCAAGGACCATGTCAAGTCGCTCTTGGCGCCGTACAAGTATCCGCGCTGGTTCGAGTGGCGCGACTCGCTGCCGAAGAACGACCGCGGCAAGGTGGCGCGCAAGGAACTGAAGGCCTGGCTCGCGCAGGCCGCGAAGGACCCCGCATGAGCATCGTTCGCAACCCGTCGTCGCTCGCTTGCCTGCCTGCGGCCGCCCTGGCGCTCTGCGCCGCTTGCGCCACTCCGGGCAAGCCCGCCGTCGCGCAGCTCGCCGAGTCTCCGGTCGTGGCGGCCGAGTTGGTGGCGGCCGATCCGCGCGGCGTGATCGCGTGGGACGGGCGCACGGGCGAACGCGTGGCATGGTCGGAGCTCGTGGCGCGCGCGTCCTCGGCGGAGGCGGTGCTGATCGGCGAGAACCATGGCCACCCGTTGGGACTCGCCGCCGCCGCGGCCTTGTTCGAGGATCTCGTCGCCGCGCGCCCGCGGGCGACGCTGGCGATGGAGTTCTTCGAGCGCGACGAACAATCGCGGATCGACGACTGGCTGGCGGGATTGGCCGACGAGCCGGTGTTCCTCGCGCGCACGCAACGCTCCAACGGCAACTACCCGCCGGGCCATCGCGCCATGCTGCACACCGCCAAGTCCAACGGACGCGCCGTCCACGCGGCCAACGCGCCGCGACCGTACGTGCGTCTCGCTCGCACGCAAGGCTACGAAGCGTTGGCGCAGTTGACGCCCGAGCAGCAACGCCTGTTCCACTTCCCCGACAAGTTGTTCGCCGGGCGCTATCGCCAATCCTTCGACGCGTTCATGGCGAACGGCGCCGATCCCGCCGCGGCCGACGTGCGTCCGCGCCTCGACGCCGTGTTCCGCTCGCAGTCCCTGTGGGATTGGACGATGGGCGCGAGCGTGGTCGAGGCCGTGCGCGGCGCGCAGACGCCGCTCGTGCTCGTCGTTGGGCGCTTCCATGTCGACCACGAAGGCGGCACGCTGCAAGTCGTGCGCCACTTGCGTCCGGGCACGCGCACCTTGGTCGTCAGCTTCGTCGACCAGCGGGCCGACGAGTTGCAAGAAGCCGATCGCGAGCGCGGCGACATCGTGATCTACGTCGGGCCGGCGTCGTGATGCTCGTCCGAGCGGACTCGAACCGACCCGACGCGCAACACGCGTGCATCCTCGCGGCAGCATGCGTGGCGCGAGCGGGGCGCCGCGCCGACGGATGCGAGTCCTGCCAGCGCATCGGCGCGATCGCCATCGACGCATTGGCGCCATCGCCCCGAGGAGATCCTTGACCATGCACGCTCGCCATCCGCACGACCTCGCGAAGATGACTTGGCCCGAGGCGCAAGCGCTGTTCGACGCCAAGGCCGTCGCCATCTTGCCGGTCGGCAGCACGGAACCGCATGGGCCGCACTTGCCGTTGGATACGGACGTGACCATCGCGCACGCACAAGCGCGACGCACCGCGGAGAAGCTCCACGCCCTCGGCGTGCCGTGCTTCGTCCTGCCTCCGCTCGCCTACGGGCTCGTCGAGTACACCGCGGGCTTTGCTGGGCGCGTCTCGCTCAATCCGGGCACGCTGTGGACCTTGGTCGACGACATCTTGAAGTCGCTCGCCATCCAAGACCTCGAGCGCGCCATCGTCGTCAATGCGCACCTCGAGCCGGCGCATGTGCGGATCCTGCGTGGCGTGATGCTCGACCACCATGCGCCTGGCGAGAAGCGCATGCACGCCATCTTCGTCGATGTGACGCGCAGGAAGCTCGCCGAGCGCCTCGGAGCAGAGTTCCAATCAGGCGATTGCCACGCCGGCAGCTACGAGACGAGCCTCGTGATGGCGGCCGATCCCGCCGCGGTGCGCGAGGCGGAGCGCCGCACCCTGCCCGAGGTGCGGATCCATCTCCTCGAGCGCATGAAGGAAGGCGCGACCAGCTTCGCCAAGGCCGGCGCCGACCGCGCCTATTGCGGGGCGCCCATGGACGCCAGCGTCGAGGAGGGTCGTCGACTGGTCGAGACGCTGGCGGACGCGGCCGTGGCGATGGCGCGCGAGACCTGGCCACCGCTGTTCGCCAAGGGTTGAGTGCGCGTCGCGGCGGCCGTCAGCGGCGCTTGTCGCGCCATTCGTCGACCGCGGCCAGCCATTGGGCCGGCTTGCGCGGCATGAGGCCGATCTGGAAGCGTTCTGTTCCGCCCGTGGGGCCGCGCCGTTCGATGTCGAGCACCAAGATGCGCGGCTTGCCCGGCAACCAGTTGCTGGCGAAGCGGTTGGCGAGTTGGACGCCCTTGAGGTCGCCGCGCTCGATCACGGTCGTCTCGCGCGGCACCCAGCGCACGCACACCAGAGTCGATTGCGACAGCAGGAGCGCGGCGTTGCCCTTGGCTTGCGCCGGGCCGCGGTCGCTGCGCGCGACCCACGAGCCCATGGCATCGGACAGGATCACGGCGCCGCGCGCGCCGCGCCGCGCCTCTTCCATGCCCTTGGCCGCGAGCGCGCGCACCCACGCCGCCACCGCGACGATCAGGGCGAGGCCGGCCAGCAAGCTGGCGACGACGATGGCCGTGGTGGCCCCGTCCGACGGGTTGGGCGCATCAGCTTCGATGCTGGACGCGAGGAGGGTGGCGATCGCGCAGGAGGGATGCATGCGACTCGCCGCGCACACTACCCAAGCGGCGCCTTGGACTCCACACTGGTGCTCGCGCCGAGGGGCGCCTCCCGTGAGTTCCTTCACCACGATCATCCAAGTCCGCTTCGGCCACGTCGACCCGGCCGGGATCGCGTACTACCCGCGCATCTACGACTACATCCACGAGGTGTACGAAGAGCTTTGGGACCGCCACATCGGCGTGCGCTACGACAAGTTGCTGCTCGAAGAGCGCGTGGGCTTCCCGCTGGTCCACGCCGAAGTGGACTTCCGCGCGCCGCTGCGCTTTGGCGACCGTCCTGTCGTCAAGGTGACTTGCACGCGACTTGGGCGTTCCTCGATCGAGCTGCGCTACGTGTTTCGTCGCGACGACGAGGTGCTCGTCGATGCGCGCATGACGACCGTGTGCACCGATCTGCGCGCCATGAAGAGCATTCCCTTGCGCGCCGAGCATCGCGCCAAGCTCGAGGTCTTGCTGGAGCAGCCAGCATGAAGGTGCGCGATCTGCACGGCCGCGGTTGGCCGGTGTTCAGCTTCGAGTTCTTCCCGCCCAAGACCGACGAGGGTGCGCGCCAGTTGCTGGCGACCGTGGCCGATCTGCAGGAGGTCTGGAAGCCCGACTTCGTGTCGGTCACCGACGGCGCCGGCGGCACGACGCGCGAGCGCACCATCGGCATCGTCGCCAAGCTCCAGAGCGAGCTGCGCATCAACACGATGGCGCATCTGACCTGCGTCGGTTCGTCGCGCGCCGAGATCGACGGCATCGTCGACCGCCTGGTGGACGCGGGCGTGCGCAACATCCTCGCCTTGCGTGGCGATCCGCCCAAGGAAGCCGATGGTTCGACGCCAGCAAGCTTCGTCGCGCCCGCCGATGGCTTCGCGCACGCCACCGACTTGATCGCGCACCTCGCGCCCCGCGCGCACCTGTCGGTCGGCGGTGCTTCGTATCCCGAGGGGCATGTCGAGTCGAAGCACCGCGACGATGACCTCGCTTGGACCGTCAAGAAGGTCGAGAACGGTGCCCAGTTCCTCGTCACGCAGTTGTTCTTCGATCCCGAGGTCTACTTCGCGCATGTGGCGCGCCTGCGCGCGGCCGGCGTCAAGGTGCCCGTGATCCCAGGCATCATGCCGATCACGAACGTCGCGCAAGTGCAGCGCTTTACGCAGCTGTGCGGCGCCTCCATCCCGCCGGATCTCGCCGCGCGCATGGAGCGAGTGAAGGACGACGCGGGTCTCGTCATGGCGACCGGCATCGAACACGCGATCCGCCAGTGCCGCAAGCTGCTCGAGGGTGGCGCGCCAGGTCTGCACTTCTACACCCTCAACAAGAGCTACGCGACGCGCGCCATCCTCGCTGCGGTGCGCCGCGACTGAGTGGCACACAGGTGGAGCAGGCGCCCCCTCTGTGCCGCGCATGGGAATCCCGTACAGTCGACTTGACAGGTTGTTCCCTGGGCGCCTAGCCTCGGCAAAGTCGGCTCACGGAGATTCCGCGCGCTGCAGGGCATGCGGAACTTGCGGGATGCTGGCGCTGGAGCCGGTGTGGCGTAGATCTTGTCTTCAAGCTTTTCGGCTTCGCTCTCACTCCACCTCTTGCCTACGGAGCATCCTGCATGCGCCCCCTGACACTCGGCCTAGTTGCAATTCTCGTCGCTCTTGGCATGAATCTGCTCGCTCCGTCGACCTTTGCCGGTCATTGGGAATGGAATGATCCGGAGTGCCACGGTAGTGAACGCAAGATCCGCGAAAGCGGAGCCTTCAGCTACTTCGTCGGCTACCAGTCAGGGAAGGGCTTCGAATTGAAAGGCGAGTCGCTTTCGGGCGGCGTGCTCTACGGCAGCTGCAACGTGCTTCCTTCCGGCCGCGACGAGTACTTGGTGAACAGCTATGTCTGGGTGAAGGACCACCCAGAAGACTCTGATCGTGGAGAGGTGAGTTGTGGCGCCGAAGGACGTGTGTTTGGCGGTATCAAGCTGCGGGGCACCGGCGACGCCCAGTTTCGTTCCAACTTGGTGTTCCGTGCTCCTGCCTTCTTCGGCGACGACCGGAAGTTGGTGATCGCCGTCAATGTCGACCCTGTGCCGCCGGTCCCGAACCAGTGGTGGCAGTTCCTGCAGGGCACCTTGGGTTGGCATTCGATCAACGAGACTGGACAGTTGGCTCCGCGCATGAGGGAACTCAGCGCATTTGAGACGTATCGCACATCCATGCTCGAGTCCATGGTGGGCACCTCCGGTGGTGTATCGCTAGCCGAGTTGAAGGTCGAAGGCCGCATGCATGAAGTCATGTGGTTCGAAGGCGGGTTGCAGCAGTGAAGCTCGAGCACCTCAAACGCGCGAGCATGCTCGTGGTGCTCGTGGTGGCCATCATCCTGCTGTTCTCTAGGTCGCAATCTCGACGTGGACCACAGGCGGCGATGGAAGGCGAAGCTGCATCGTCCGCAGCCGATGAGATGGTGCAGTTGGCTGTTCCGCCCTTGGAAACGGTTCTCGATTCCGTGCAGTCGATCGAGCAAGCACGCGCTTCGATTGGCGGCAAGCCCACCGGCGGGATCTTGCTGCGTTTGCAAGCCACGCCCGAACAACTCGCTGGCCTGAGGCTCGAGTTGCATCCGATGGGATCGTCGCGAATTCAGACACGGAACGAGGCGCCACCGGTCGCTAGTCTCGACGTTGAACGCGGCGAGTGGCTATGGTTGGGCCTTGGCCCCGGCAGCTATCGCTGGAGGCCTGTCTCGGGGCATGCCTTGCAAGTCATACCCAAGAACATCGAGGCGGAACCGACCTTCACCCAGGACGGCCGTGTCCTGCCACCGCAGTTCGGGCCGCTCATGTCAGGTTTGATTGATGTGGAGGCCGGCCGCATAACTGAGGTCGTGGTGCCAGCGCGCAGCGCAGGCAGCTTGCGTGGGCGTGTGCTCTTCGCAGGCATCGCGCCGGGCGACATCGAGGTGCGGCTCTCCATCTCGACGAAGTACACGAGTCCGTTGACGCAGCGGACCGGCTTCTCCACACGAAGCAGTGAAGGCTCCATCGCTCTGGCGCCAGATGGTTCCTTCCATCTCCCCTGGATTTCCGCGGGTGAACGCCAGTTGCAGGCGCAGCATCGCTCCGACGGCCGCATCATCCTCGCTGGCCGCGCGTTCGAACTCGTGGAGGGTCAAGATCTCGATCTCGGCTTGATCGAGCCCAACGGCAACATCTTGAAGGTGCGAGCGAGGTTGGTGGATCACGAGGGCAAGCCGTTCATTCCCGCCGAGCACCTGCCGCCGGATGTGCGCATCGATGCCCTGCGACCACTCTTGGATGTGAGGAGCCATGCAGCCAGTGCCAGCAGGTTGCCCTGCGATGCTGACGGGCAATTCGTCATCGCCGGACTCGAGCCGCATGGGCCGGGGACCGCGAATCCATTGCACTCCATCCAGCTCACTTGCACGTGGGATGTCGAGCTCTCGCGTCCTGTGGTTCGGAACAAGACCAAGGTAGACCGAGACTACGAGCCCTCTTGGAGCGTGGAGCAAAGGCGATACACCCTGCACGAGAATGTCTCGGGCCTGCTGGAGATCGACAGCACGGTGCGCGAAGGGCGCACAATCAGCTTTGATCCGGACACCTTCTTTCCCGGGCGCAAGGTGGAGGCCATTTGGATGCAGCGGCTGGAGCCCGCACCGGCAGGGGAAGATGTCACGCGGCATGACGGGGTCACCACAGGACAAACATCCTCGAGTGACGGTGTGGCAAGTCTAATCGTGCCGTATCGGCTGCCAGGACCTCATGTGGTGTATGCGTACAGCACGCCCGACGACGAGGGTCAACGGCTGTGCGCCTTGTTCGAGGTCGACGGAGCAGAAGGACGTTTGCCTCCACCCGTCAACTTGCCGTCGAGCAAGGTCATGGTCGCCATCGCGCCCAACAACGGCAGGCATGCACGCAGAGCGTGGGTGAGCGTCGTCACTCAGCATGGCGCGATCGCGCTGTCCTGGCGGCACTACCTCCGCGCACTGGACGACACACCGCAAGCAGTCCCCTGCGTCCCGCCCGGGGCTAGGGTGTGGGTTGGAGACGCAGAGTTGCACTTGGGAAGCGCCACGCAAGTGGTTCCCTGCGACACGCTGCGTCCCAAGGTGCACAAGCTCGCGGAGCCCGTGTTGAAGCCGCTTTGAGGCCGTCCGATCGGCATGCCTGGGAAACAAGGGGTGGTCGGCGGGCTGTCGGCGCGAGCACGAGGCCTTGCCGCCTGTGGCTCGGCAAGTCCTCGCGGCACGGCGTGACAGCTCGGCTTGGGACAGGCATCTTGTGCGCATGTTCATCTCGCTCGCGCAGGCTCTGCTCGCTGCTTGTCTGGTTGCTCCGGCCTTGTCCCAGGCTGCTTGGCGCGTGGTCGACTTGCGCAGAGTCGAGCTCGTCGACGGCGATGTGGTTCGCGCCGCCACACCCGCCGAGGGGCTGTGGACGGTCGGACTTGGTTGGAGCAACGGTTGGCCCGCGGAGTGGCATCATGCCGCACCTGCCAAGAGCGAGCTGGTCGGCGGTTGGACCGTATTGCGCGGGTCCATGGCGCTTGGGGGTGGCGAGTTGGCGGTGCGCGACGCGTACCGCGAGCAGGGCGGCTTGTTGGAGGTGCGCCGGCGCTTCGAATGGCGTGGCGCCGAGCCTCTGCGTCAAGTCACCTTGACAGTCAGGTGGCAAGCCCTTGATGCGCCGGATGCCTTGCCGTTCTTGCCGGGGATCTCGTTCCACGGGAACCCGAGCGGCGCGCGCACGAGCGGCGTCGATCCAGCCGATCGCTCCACGCACATCCGCGCCGCAACCGTCGTGCAGACGGGTCGCGCGGGAGAACGGTCGTTCTTCGAGGAGCATCGCTACCCGTTGCCCTTCGCGTGCGTCGAGTGGGGGACGAGCGTCCTGGCCCTGCACGCCTCTCCTGCGCCGGTGCCGGGTGCTCATCGCCGCGACCAGTGGTGGTCGTTGGGCGTGGAGTCCTTCGCCGACAAGGCCGAGCTGGCGTTGTTGTCGGGTCCATGCGCCGCGAATGGCCGCAACGCCGTGGTCAAGGCGCGTCAGGGCGAGTTCATGGCCTACGACGAGGCGTGGCTGGATCTCGCGCCTGGCGCGGTGGTCGAGAAGCACTACGCGTTGGAGTTGGCTCGATCGCCGGCGCCCGCCCATGGCTTCCGCGTGCCGCTCGCCACCAACTTGCGTCGCGCGGCACCCTTCGAGCGCGGCGCCTTGCCAAGGGCGCGGGACATCGTCGCCTCGAAGCTCGCCTTCGCGCGCTCGCGTTGGCGCGAGGGCCAAGGCCACGCGGGCTTCGAGATGTACCCCGACTTCGTCGAGGGCACGCACTACGTCGTCGGTTGGGCCGGGCAAGCCGAGGCCGTGCCGTGGGCCTTGTTGCAGCTCGAAGGCAAGGTCGACTGGCCTGACGCGCGCGGCACGGCTGTCAAGGCCCTCGACACCTTGAGTGGCGCGCCCTTCGACGCGTGGGGTTTCGCGCAGCACCTGCATGTGGAGTCCGGCGCTTGGAGCGAGCGCGATCCGGTGTCGCAGGGGCAGGCTCTCGAGTCGTTCACGCGCGCCATCGAAGCGGCACGCGCCAAGGGCATGAACGCCAAGAAGTGGGAAGTGTTCGTCGTGCGCGCGGCCAACTTGCAAGCCGAGCGTCTGCTCGAGCCCGGCTGGCGCGCACCTTCGACGGCCGAGTGCTTCCTCGTCGCGCCACTCTTGCGATCCGCGCGTTTGTTCGGCGACGAGCGTCATGCCAAGGCCGCCATGCGCGTCGCCACGGAGGCCGCGCAGCGACACATCGGTGCGGCCGAGCCGTACTGGGGCGGCACGCTCGATGCGCGCTGCGAGGACAAGGAAGGTGCATGGGCGGCGTTCCAGGCCTTCCTCGCCGCCTACGACCACGAGCTCGCGCGCGGCGACGACGCCCAAGCGCGACTGTGGCTGGAGCGCGCCTCGCACGCCATGGATGCCGTCTTGTCGTGGACGATGACTTGGGATGTGACCTTGCCTCCCGGCCGTCTGGCCGATCACGGCTTCCGCTCGCGCGGCTGGACCGTCGTGTCCGCGCAGAACCAGCATCTCGATGTGTATGGCGTGCTGTACACCCCCGAGATCTGGCGCATGGGCGCCTTGCTCGGCCGGCCGGAGTTGCAGGATCTCGCCAAGTCGATGTACCGCACTTGCGGACAGCTCTTGGACGAGACCGGCAGCGCCGGCGAGCAGATCCAGCACACGAACTTCGCCCAAGCCGGCGACATGTCGCAGGTCGAGCGCATGCGCGGCGGCTACAGCGAGGGCTGGACCGTGTTCTGGATCACCGCCCACTTCCTGCACGCCTTGGCGCGCTTCGACGAGCTGGGCGTGTCCATCGACGATCTCGACCGCTGAGCTTCGTCGCCGGGCTCCGACGACGGGCTCTGCCGTCTTCTCCGTCACGAATCGTCGAGTCGGGCACTTTCCAATGCAGCGACGGCGGATGGTCCACCGTCGACCAACCGGGACGAGGAGCAAGGCTGATGCGTACGAGCGGACGAGCATGGGGAATGATCTGGGCCGTGGCGGGCTTGACTACGATGGGAACGGCGCAACAAGTGCGCTGGGTCGACAACCCCTTGTCCGGCAAGGTTGTTGGTCTGACCTATGGAACCAGCGGTTGGAACGCGGCCGAGGCGCAGGCTGTCACCTTTGGGGGCCATTTGGTGACGATTCGCAATGAGGCCGAGAACCAATGGTTGAAGGATACGTTCGCGGGCCAGTTGAACGGCTCGTGGATCGGCTACACGGATGCCGGCACGGAGGGCCAGTGGCGTTGGAGCAGCGGCGAGCCGACTACCTTCACGGGCTGGTCGTTCGGCGAGCCTGATGGCGGCACCAACGAGAACTGGGCCCAGTTCCAAGCTGGGGGGTATGAGGAATGGAACGACCTCCGCGAGCCGGGTCCGTTGCGGAGCCTGATCGAGGTGCCAATCCGACCGGGACTGAGCTGGTCTTGGCCGGATCGTCGCGCCACCGGTCTTGATCCCACGTCTAGCGTGCTGGCCGATCTCGATTCGGATGGAGACTTGGACTGCGCGGTGGCCAGCGCGGGCAGCCGCACGGTCAAGGTCTACGACAACGATGGGTTGGGCGGGTTCACCGAGTCTGCTTCGCTTGATTGTGGATGGGTGCGCTTGCTGCGCGCAGCCGACTTGGACAACGACGGCGACCTCGACTTGATCGTCAGCGACGCCGATGGTTGGGTGCTCGCGCGCCGACGGCTTGCCGGCGGTGCGTGGGGCAGTCGCGAGAACCTGCTCTCGTCGCCATTCAGCGGCGGATTCGATCTAGGGGATCTCAATGGTGATGGACGGCTCGACATCGCCGCCGGCTCGACCGGCACGGACGACAAGTTGCGCGTCGGCCTGCAGCAGCCCAACGGGAGCTTCGTCGTCACGCAGACCTTGAGCTCGGGCTTCGACGACACCTACGGCGCGACCATCGCCGACTTGGATGGCGACGGGCATCTCGACGTCATCGGTTCCGGTGGCTTGGGTGGCATTGGACCAGGGCTGGCGATCTTTCGTGGCAGCGCGAGCGGGCAGGTCGCAGCACCCATCCAATTGGGTGTGAACGGCATCGTGATCAAGTGCACCACCGCGGACCTCGATGGCGATGGAGACCTCGACCTGCTGGTGCCACGACGCGACACCAACCGTGTCGAATTCTGGCGCAACAACGGGGCGCTGCAGTTCAGCTTGCAAGGGCACTCTCCGACCGGTCCACAACCGTATTGGGTGGCCATGGGGGACTTGGATCTGGATGGACGGCTGGACTTCGTGGTCGCGACTCAATCCACGGCAACGGAAGTCTGGCGCGGCACCAGCTCGTTCAACTTCCACCGCGATGCAATCGTCTCGCTCGGTACAACCGGACATGTGACGCTCGGCGACGTGGATGGTGATGGAGATCTGGATGTGGCAACGACTTCACAGGTGTTCGACGCGTTCGATGTCGTGCGCAACCAACAAACCGCTCTCGCCGATTGCGACGGCAACGGCGTCCCTGATGCAGCCGAGCTCGCCTCCGGCAACGCCTCCGACTGCAACAGCAATGGTCGCATCGATAGTTGCGACATCGCGGCTGGTGTTGCACCCGATCTCAACGGCAACCTGGTTCCCGACACGTGCGAGCCGCGGATCGTCTCGTTGACGCCGGATTTCGCGCCTTCCAGCGTTGGAGCGACCGCGACGCTCCAACTCGCTGGCGTGCCCGATGGCGGCGTGGTCTTGGAGCTTGGCGACCTGCAGTTGCCGACGGTCGTCGTCTCCAATGCGGCCACGGTAGTCGTGCCGCCGTTGTCCAATCCTTCGGCGACGGACGTCGTGGCGTCGGCGCGAATCGCGTACTCGACCCCGTCCGGCACGGCGACGACGCTCGAGCTGCCCAACGCTTTCCGCTGGGACGTGCCGCGCATCGTGTCCGTTCAGCCCGGCAGTGGTCCGCGATCCACCGCGACTCCCGTGCTGGTCGAGGTGCAAGATCTTCTGGCGAGCACAGGTTACGGCACCGCGCGCTTTGGCGAAGCTCCGCCGCAGTTGGCGTACTTCGTCGTGCACGCAGGACAAACGAAGATCGTGACGCTCGCTCCGCCTCAGGCCAACTCCGGCAGCGTGCCGCTGCTCTTGACCTTCGGTGCCGAGACCGCGCTCCTGCCGCATGGCTTCGTGTACTTGCCGAGCGAGATCACCTCGCTGTCGACGTCCGAGGGTTGGCAGACCGGCGGCACGCAGTTGGAGCTCGACTTGTACGGGTTCCAACCCGATCAGGCGCTGGAAGTGTCCTTCGGCGCGACGACGTTGACGACGACTGTCACGGGCGACTTGCTCGCGGGGCGTGCCTCGCTCGTCGTCCCCTTCCTCCCGGAATCCGGCCAGCTCGACCTGCGCCTCTCCCAGTCGCCGCCCAACGGTTCGGCGCGTCAAGTGTTCTTGTCCAGTGGCTGGCTCTCCAAGCCGCCGACGAATTCGCTCGCCTTGTTCGGTCGCGGTCCGCAAAAAGGCGGCGGGCCCGAGTTGGCCAATGTCGAAGGCCTGGACCCCTTGCTGCCAGTCGAGGTCGTCGTCGCTGGGCAAGTCGCGGCCGGTGCCTTCGTCGGCACGCAAGCTTCTGGCACGGTCGACTTCGTGCTTCCGCCCTACACCGAGCCCATCCAAGCGGACACGCAGGTCGACGTGTACATGCGTCAACAAGGTCTCAATGGCGCGATCGCGCAGTCGAACGCGGCTCCGTATGTGTACGAGCCGCCCACGATCGCCCAAGTGCTGCCCAATTTCGTCCCCTTGGAAGGCGGAAGCTTGGTCGTGCTCGACGTGCAGGGCTTCCGCGACGGCCAACCCGCCTTGATCGAAACGGGTGGTTTCGCCGTGTCTGGCATGGTGACCACCGATCCAACGACGGGTGTGCAGCAGGCCACGTTCGCGACCATGGAAGCAGTCGCCAGCGGCGCCTTCGATGTGCGAGTCAGCCAAGACTATCTCGTGGCCTCCGCCCCGCAGTCCTTGCAGTTCGACCCGCCGCGCATCGAAGCGTACTGCACTCCGTTGCAGTCCTCGATCGGCAGTCTGCCGCGCATCGACCACCTCGGCCCCCCAGCGTCGCAAGTGCAGGACTTCCGACTCGTGCTGGCGGATGCGGTACCGCGGCGATTGGCCTTGTACTTCAGCGGTGCCACGCGGAATGACTTCGCGCCCTTCTATGGCGGCACCCTGTGCGTGGCGCAGGGCGTTGTCCGCGGTCCGATGGTGCAGACCGACGCGCAAGGCGGTGCGCGCGCGCCGTTCGTGATCCTCCCTTCGATGGTCGGGACGAAGCGCTGCTTCCAATGGTTGTTCCGCGACCCGCCCGCCCCTGCCTCCGTGGGTCTTAGCGGCGGCTTGGAAGTCGAGTTCTACTGAGGACCCTTGCGCGGCCTGGGCCGCGACGGCGTCGATGGCCGGCCGAAGTGCGTCGCGAGACGGACTTCGGCCGCCTTCTTCAGCGTGCTTCGATCGGCACCAAGCGCGGGGCGCCCACGGCTTCGGCGTCGAGCCCCGTCGCGCTGGCGTCGGCGACGAGTGGCCAGAGCACGCCATCGAAGCGGTAGAGGAAGCGCGTGGAAGGGTCGACGGAGAGGTGGCGCGCGGGCGCGAACGAGTCGCCGGCGTAGACGGCGCCGGTCGTCAAGCGCACTTCGTCGATGTCGCCTTCGAAGAAGCTGGTGGGTTGTCCACTTTGGTTGACGTCGGCGCCCAGCACGAGCGGCAGTTGGTTCGTCGTGCGCTTGCCCGTGGCGGGCGCGCGACCCACCAGCTTGCCGTCGACGTACAGGCGCAGCTCGGAGCCATCGTGCACGCCGGCGATGTGCTGCCAACGCCCGTGCGCGAGGCTCGCGGCGGCGCCATCGACCTTGGCGTAGCGACCATCGAGGTGCACCGAGAAGCTTGGCGCGCCGTCGGAGACGAAGATGCCGTATTCGGATGCTTCGGTCTTGGCGAACAGTCCGCGTCGGCCGGACATGTCGCCGGGGCGGATCCAACCTTCGAGGGTGAAGGCGCCATCCGGCAACTGGAGTCGCCCCGTGTGCACCAACACGGCCTGTCCGCGGCCGTCGAGGCGCAGCGCCCGGTCCTCCTTGGCCGGGACCTGCGCCACATCGCGCGTCGCCAGCGGCACGGCCCACTCGCGCGTCGGCAGGGGCACGCGCAGGTTCTCGGCGAGGTAGTCGACATCGAGGACCGCGATCGGTGCGCGCAGGTTCTCGTCGAAGCCGCCCGCCGCGCGCCGCATCCGCAGCGCGAACTTGGTCGATCCGCCCGGGGGCACGACCATGTGCTGGTGGTCGGGCTCGAAGTGCCAACGGCTGTCGTCCGACTCGAGCGTCAAGGTCGCTTCGATGGGGGACTTGGTCGGGTTCGCGACTTCAAGCTCGGTCCATCCATCGAGCGACCCGTCGGCCGCGAAGGCCGGACGCTTCTCGAAGCGCGGGACCAAGTCCCTGTGCAGCATCTCGATGTCCTTGCTCACCTCGCCAGTGATGGCGCGCGGATCCATGGCCGCGCCGACGGGGAAGGCCGCCACCGCCAAGGGCCGGTCCTTGCGCACGACGACCACGTGGTATTGGTGCACGAAGCCCGCCTTGGCCGCGAACGCGTCCTGGTGCCCGCCCACGGTGGCGAGGGTGAAGTACTCGATCCCGTCCCTCTTGCCGTCGTAGCGCATGCGATGGATGTGGCCGGCGAACACGGCGGTGACGTTGCCGGCCGACTTCAACAGTTCGTGCACGCGATCCCAGTCGTCGCCATAGCCGCGCTTCAACCAACGCGGATGGTGCAGGAAGAGGAAGACATGGTCCGCGCCCTTGGCCTTGGCGAGCACCGACGCCAGCCACTCGAATTGCTCGACGCTCATCTTCTGCGACGCGGGCTTGTCGAAGGCCTTCAAGCCGCTCGCGGGATCGCCCTCGTCCGAGTGCAGCGCGATGAACCACGAGTTCTTGTGCTCGAACGCGTACCACAGCGGCCCGAAGTGCAGCTCGTAGTTGGCCTCGTGCTCGCCCTCGGGCTTCTGGCCCTTGCCGCGCCAGTAGATGTCGTGGTTGCCGACCACGGGGAACCACGGACACAGGAGCTTGTCCATGATCCCCTTGAACTCGCGCATCTCCGCCAGCCACTCGGGCTCCTCGTTGTAACCCTGGATCAAGTCGCCGACGGTCATGACCAAATCGGGTTCAAGCAGGTTGACCTCGGACACCGCCTGGTCGAGCACCGCGACACCCTCGGCCGGGCCGCCGGTGCGGTCGCCGAACACGACGAAGGTGAAGGCGTCCTTCTCCTCCGGCAGGGGCAACTGGAGCGCCCCTTGGCGCGAGGTCAGGAAGCGCCGCGGGTCGTGCTTCTCCGGATGGGGCTTGGTGCGGGTGGCGTGCTTGGACCAATCGGTCTTGCCGTCATGACCGACGACCAAGGGGGCGAGACAGCAGGCGGCGGCGAGGGCTTGGAGGGCGAGGCGTAGAGGCACCTGAAGGCGGGGGAGCAACATGACTAGGACGGTACAGCCCCGAGATCAGACCTCGATGAAGTCCGCATTGCGTGAAATGCGACATCGAATTAATGGCGCCTTTGCACAGCGACAGGGGCCAGCTAGGTTTGCCCCGAACAGGCAAGGGCTTACAGCCATCCAACGACCTCAGGTGGCTCCTGCAATAAAGATGCAATTTCCTATTGCGCTGCGCCCCGCTGGCCCCTACCGTTGGTCTCGTCGACTTGGGTCGCCCGCACCACGACCCTCATCGCTAGCCCCACCGTCGGGGCCCGTCGAGCTTCTCCACACGGACGGTAAAGCCATGAAGCTCCACACCCTTGCCGGTGTGCTCGCGCTTGCGATGCACGCCCATGCCCAAGCTCCGTCGCAGGTCGCCGACCTCGCGCTCGGCAGCACTTCGTCGAGTCCCGCCAACTACGCCCTGCTTGGCGCGGAGGTCCTTTTCATCGCCGAGACGCCCGCCACCGGGCGCGAGCTCTTCATCGCCCCGGCCTCCGGGGCGGGAGCGAGCTTGTTGCTGGATCTGCGGCCGGGACCGTTGAGTTCCAACATCGCGGCACTGGTCGAACTTGGCGGCGCCTACTACTTCGCCGCGGACGACGGCGTCCACGGACGCGAGTTGTGGCGCACGGACGGCACGCCCCAAGGCACGGTCCTCGTGATCGACCTCGAGATCGGCGCGCAAGGTTCGTCCATCGGCGAGATCGTCGTGGCTGGCGGCAAGCTGTGGTTCAGCGCCTACACCAGCGCCTTCGGCTTCGAGTTGTGGTCGAGCGACGGCACGGCCGCAGGAACGACGATGGCCGCCGACATCCTGCCCGGCACCTCGTCCTCCGCGCCCATCGAGCTGACGCCGCTGGGCTCCGACCTGGCCTTCGTCACGTTCGGCGGCACCAGCGGCACCGAGCTGTGGTGCAGCGACGGCACGCCAGCCGGCACGCGCATGGTGCGCGACATCTTCGTCGGCTCGGGCTCGTCGACGCCCGCCGACTTGTGCGAGTTCAACGGTCGCGTGTACTTCCGCGCCACCGACGGCATCGTGGGACGCGAGCTGTGGTGCAGCGACGGCACGGCCGCGGGTACGACGATGGTCAAGGACATTCGCGCGGGTGCGGGCGAATCCGTGCCGAGCGGCCTCGTCTCCGCCGGCGGCAAGCTGTGGTTCGCAGCCAACGACGGAGCTTCGGGCGCCGAGCTGTGGTGCAGCGACGGCACCTCCGGCGGCACCTTCCTCGTGGCCGACATCAATCCCGGCGCTGGCGACTCGCTGCCCGCGGGCATCGCCGGAGTGGGCGGTTCTTCGATCGCCTTCCGCGCCAACGACGGATCGAATGGCGCCGAACCATGGACCAGCGATGGCACGAGCGGCGGCACGCGCCTCGTCAGCGACATCCGGCAAGGCCCCGGCTCGTCGAGCCCGGAGCAGTTCACGCTCATCTACGGTCGCCTGTACTTCCGCGCCGACGATGGCGTGCACGGCGTCGAGTTGTGGCGCAGCGAGCGCAACACGCTCTCGTCGGCGACGCTCGAGGACTTGAACCCTGGCCCGGGTGGAAGCACGCCCGCGAACCTCGCGCGGGCCGGCAGCGCCCTGTGGTTCGCCGCCTCGACGCCGGCCGCGGGCAGCGAGCCGTGGATCGTCTACGGCGACTCGGACGGCGACGGCGTGGTCGATGCCAACGACAACTGCCCGAGCGTGCCCAACGCTTCGCAAGCCGACTGCGACCTCGACGGCCTGGGTGACGCCTGCGCCATCGTCGAGGGTGCGGCCGACTGCAATGGCAACGGGTTGCCAGACGCGTGCGACACCGGCACGGGCGCCAGCCAGGACGCCAACGCCAACGGCATCCCCGACGAATGCGAGATCGGCGGCGGCCAACTCGTGTGCGCCGGCGACGGCCGCACGGGCCCGTGCCCGTGCGGCAACGAGAGCCCCGTCGGCGAACAGTCGGGCTGCAGGAACTCGCTCGGCTTCGGCGCCAAGCTGCGCAGCTCGGGCGTCGCGCGCGTCAACAGCGACAACTTCGCGTTGCTCGCCTACGACATGCCTTCGACTTCCTCGGCGCTCTTCTTCCAAGGCACGCAGTTCGTCCCCGCGGTGTTCGGCGACGGCTTGCGCTGCGCCGGAGGCTCCGTGGTGCGCCTTGGTTCGCGCATGGCCACCAGCGGCATCGCGTTCTATCCAGGCCCGGGTGAAGCACTGGTGTCGATCGCCGGCGTCGTGGCCGCGGGCGACACGCGCGTGTACCAGGTTTGGTACCGAAACAGCGCGAACTACTGCACGAGCGGCGCCTTCAACCTGACGAACGGCTTGTCCGTGTTGTGGGTGCCTTGATGGCGCGAGCCTAGCACTGGACCTGGGCGCCTCTCTCGCGCGCAGGATCCTTCGAGCGGCCTTGGTGGTCTGGTGTCCCGCCTTGGCACGCAACTTCGGTCGACCGTCACCCGCAGGTGCAGGACCCTGCGGTTGACGGTCGGCCACTTTTTCGCGGCATGCATGCCCGCGCGGCGGGTGCGCGTCGGCTGGTGCTTGTCAAAAATACTGGACAGCCAATCCCGTTGCCTTGCAAGCGAGCGCCGCCATGCGCGATGCGCGCCGCGGCGCCGGCCGTTGCAGCCGCTTCGACGCGTCGCAGGTCCTGTACGCCTCGGGATGAATGGAGCGCGCACATGCTTGCTGGTCGGCGCGCACGTGCCGTCCGCAGCACCCGGTGCGCTTGGCTCGAAGCCTCCGTGGTGGCGGCTTGAGGCTCGACCATGCTCCTCCGCGCCTGCGGGCTCGCGTGGCGCGAGAGGGCCAAGCGCCGCCGGCCCGTGCTGGGCATCCCGAGTCGCGCATCTCGTGCGCACGAGACACGGCGGCGTGGGAAGCAGCTCGTTGGGCTTGCATGGGTCTGCACGGCTGGCGGGGGATGGCCGGAGTCCACGCTCCGCGCGTGGCACCCCGCAAGCCCGGCGCCGCGTGTGCAGGCCTCGCGCGGTGGGACGGGAGGCCGCCGTGTGGACGACGGCCGACCTCGCCCCTGGTGGGAGCGTCCTACGGCCCTCCAATCGGGAGCGGGCTACACGGGACTTGCGAGCCGATCTTGGCCGCGAGGGTCCGCCGGGCCTATCCTCTTGGGCATGAAGCACGCCAAGCATCTGTACGCCTTGCTCGCGCTGGTCGCGAGCGCCCCCGCCTGGGCCATTCAAGCTCCTGCCGCGCAAGCTCCCGCGGCCAAGGCAGAGGTCAAGCAGGCCACCACGCTGGGCGTGGGCGACGCCGCGCCGGCCTTGAGCGTGGCCAAGTGGGTCAAGGGCCAGCCCATCGAGAAGCTCGAGAAGGGCAAGGTCTACATGGTCGAGTTCTGGGCGACCTGGTGCGGCCCGTGCATCACCTCGATGCCGCACATCAGCGAGCTGCAGAAGAAGTACGCCGACCAAGGCTTCGTCGCCATCGGCGTCACCTCGACCGACACGCGCGGCAACACGCTGGAGAAGGTCGAGAAGATGGTCGCCGACAAGGGCGACACGATGGGCTACACCGTGGCGTGGGACAAGGAGCGCGCCACGAACGACGCGTTCATGCGCGCGGCCGAACAGGGCGGCATCCCCTGCAGCTTCCTCGTCGACCGCGAGGGCAAGATCGCCTACATCGGCCACCCGATGAACATCGACAAGGTCCTTGAACAGGTGATCGCCGGCAAGCACGACATCGCCAAGCTCAAGGCCGAGGCCGCCGCCGCGAAGATCGCCGAGCAGAAGGCCTCGGCGATGCAGCAAGCACTGGGCCAGAAAATCCAAGCCAAGGACTGGGACGGCGTCGCGACCGTGTGCGACGAGATGGCCGCGTTGGGCGGCGAGTTCGTCGAGCAAGGCGCCATGATCAAGTTCCAGATCATGCTGTACGAAGCCAAGGACGCCGCTCGCGTCGCCGCCGCCGCCAAGTCGGCCTTGGAAGGCGCGTGCAAGGACAGCGGCAACGCGCTCAACGCCATGGCGTGGATGATGTGCGAAGATCGCCACAAGGTCGCCGGCCTCGACTATGCCTTGGCGGTCAAGATCGCCGAGCGCGCCAGCACCTTGGCCGAGGGCAAGGATCCGCAGGTGCTGGACACCTTGGCCCGCGCGCACTTCAAGAAGGGCGACTTGGCCAAGGCCATCGAGATCCAGAAGCAAGCCGTGGCCCTCGACGCGAGCCTCAAGCCGACGCTCGACGAGTACGAAGCCGCCGCCAAGAAGTGACGCGTGGCGGGGCAGCGCCCCGTCGACCGCCAACGCAGCGCGCCCGTCGGGTAGGACCCGGCGGGCGCGCCGCATTGAGGGGGTGCCTTGGAAGCGGCAGGGCGGGGTGCTGCCGGGTGGGCGGTGCGTGGAAATCACAGTCATGCCGCCGCGTATGCACCCCGAGTCGCCGTACGGCCAAGCTTGGGCCAGGGCGCGGACTGCGGCGACGGCGAGAGGCGGGCGCCTCGGGCAATCTCGCGACGACCTCACGCACCACGGACCACGCACCACGAAGAACGCGCCAAGCAGGAACACGAGACATGCGACTACCCGCGATCCTCGTCGTGGCGTGCGCCACGATCCTCGTCTGCGCCGCGTTGTTCTGCCTGCAGGGCTTCCTCGCGACGTTCGAGCCCACCACGGAGACCACGACCTTCCTGGTGTTCCGGCTGACTTGGGCGATCCTCGGGACGGCGAGCCTCGTGGCCGCGGCGGTGCTCGTGGCGCGGCTCGCGCGTCGCCGTCGCGCGAGCTAGGCGGCGCGCCGTGAAAGGTCAGCGCGCCTCGGCGCGCGCCTTGACCACTTCGAGGATGGCGCCTTGGATGTCGGACATGACGAGGTCCGACCACCATCCGGCGTAGGCGTTGAAACGCGTCGACAAGCGGTGCTCGCTCGACAAGTGCAAGCGCACGCGGTCCGGCGCGAGGACCTCCAGCCGGTATTCGCCTTCGAGCACGTCGAAGTACGGGCCGCCGATGGTGACGTGCTCGTCGAGCGCCTCGGGCGGCACGGGATCGGCGACGATGGTGAACGCGAGGCGCGCGAGCGGCTCCCACGTGGTGACCGTCTCGGTGAACACCAGTCCGCGCTCGAAGCTCGCCTTGCGCACCGCGCCCACGCCTTCGTGGGACAAGGTCGCCTCGATCGGCCGCGGGAACCCGAAGAGGTGCGACACGCGCCACGGCAGGTCCGCGGGATCGATGGCGCGCACGCGCGCGATCTCGCGCCACACGGCTTCGCTTCGGGCCTCGATGTCGATCGTGTTGCGCGTCGTGCGCAGCTCGAGCGGCGGCGGCGTCGACTGCTCCAGGCGCGCCGCTCCCAACGGCAGGAGCGCGGACCCCACGGCGGCGATTCCCATGGCCCGGCTCGACATGGAGCGCGCGATCAAGGCCAGCGCTCCGCCGGCCGAGGCCGAGCCCAGCATCAACGGCAGCGCCATCAAGGCGCAGATGACGCCTTCGTGCCCGGAGAACAGCGTGATAGAGACGGCGATCGCCACCGAAGCCCACGGCAGCAGCAAGGCGGTGGACCAGCTCGGATGTTCGCGCGGCGGCGGCTCGCCAGGCTCGGACGCGCTCCACGCCGCCCGTGGCGCGGGACGCAGCAGCGCGATCGACAGCACGCCCATGGCGAAGGGCACGCCCGACAGGAACGCGAGCGTCATCACGGCCAGCAGCTCGCCGCTGCTGAACGTGGTGCGCAGCAGCACGCCGTACAAGGCGCCCACGCCGGCCGAGAGCGCCGGCGCCAGCCACAGGCGCCAACCTTGGCCGGCGAGGCGCGGCGAGCGCGACGCCACGACCAAGGCCACCACGGCGGCGGCCAAGCCGCACAACGCCATGGCGAGCAGCCAGCCCGGCACCGCCAGCGCCGCTGCGGTCGTTCCTTGCGCGGGATCCAAGGAGCTGCCTTCCCTCAGCCTTGCCGCAGCAAGTCGACCAGCTTGTCGTTCTTCTTGCGCGAGACTTCGGCTTGCGCGCGCATCCACGCCTCGTAGCGCGCGCGCAGCTTGGCGTCGTGGGCGGCGAGCATGCGCACCGCGAGCAATCCCGCGTTGCGCCCGTTGCCGATCCCGACCGTCGCGGTCGGCACGCCGGCGGGCATCTGCACGATGGAGAAGAGCGAGTCGAGGCCCTTCAAGGCGTGCGTCTCGATCGGCACGCCGATGACGGGCAAGGCGGTGTGGCTCGCCACCATGCCGGGCCGGTGCGCGGCGCCCCCGGCGCCGGCGATGACGATCTTCAGGCCGCGCGCCGCGGCGCCGCGGCCGTACTCGGCCATGTCGTCGGGCGTCCTGTGCGCGCTGACCACGCGTACTTCGTGCGGGATGTCGAACTCGGCCAAGGCGTCGGCGGCGAGCTTCATCGTGCCGAAGTCGGAGTCGCTGCCCATGATCACGCCGACGAGCGGCGCGGCGGACTGCTTGGAACGGGAAGTGGAGCCGGGCTTCTTGGTGGCCATGGTGCGCTGGTTGTGGCGCGCGAGGACGACGCGCGCGAGGAACAGAGCCTAGCGCAACCGGCGCGAGCGTTCAGCCGCCGAAGCGGATGGCTGCCGCCGCACGCTCGGCGCGCGCGAGCACCTCGCGCGGATCGTCGCCGATGGCGGTGACATGGCCCATCTTGCGGCCCTTGGAGGAGGCATCCTTGCCGTAGATGTGGACCGCCACGCCGCGCTCGGCCAGCGCCGCCTCGAGTCCCGCGGGCCGCGCGGGGCCCGGACCCGTCCCGAGCAGGTTGACCATCACGGCGCAGCGCGCGCGCAGCGCCGTCGAGCCCAGAGGCAGGCCCATGGCCGCGCGCACGTGGTTCTCGTACTGCGAGCAGTCGCAGCCCTCGATCGTGTAGTGGCCGGTGTTGTGAACGCGCGGGGCGATCTCGTTGATCAGCACCTCGCCGTCGCGCTTCAAGAACAGCTCCATGCCGAACGCGCCCACGCCGCCGACCGAGTCGATGGCCGCCAGCGCGATGGACGTGGCGCGGCGCGCGACGTCGGCGCCCGCGTCGGCGGGGGCCACGACGGTGCGGCAGATGTGGTCGGCGTTGACGGTCTCGACCAAGGGATAGGCGACTCGCGCTCCATCGTGGCCGCGCACGGCGACGATGGCGAGCTCGCGCTCGAACGGGCAGAACGCCTCGACATACAAGCCTGCGCCGCCGAGCTTCGTCCACGCGCCATCCAGCTCCTGTGCTGTGCGCACGGTGGCGTTGCCCTTGCCGTCGTAGCCGTTGCGGCGCTTCTTCAACACGATCGGCCAGCCATGCTCGCGCGCGAAGGCCAGCACCTCGGCCGGCGTCTCGACCGCGGCGAAACGCGGCAGCGGCAAGCCGCACGCGGCGAAGGCCGTCTTTTGCAGGAACTTGTCCTGCACGACCGCCATCGTGGTCGATCCCGGACGCACGATGGCGCCGTGCTCCTCGGCGTGGCGCAGTGCGCGCGCGTCGACGAACTCGTTCTCGAGCGTGACTACATCGCACTGGCGCGCGAGCGCCAACACCTGCGCACCATCATCCCAATCGCCGCGGAGCGTCGCGGCCGCCAAGTGCCGCGCGGGGAAGCCCTCGGCGCGTTCGAGGATGCGCACTTCGATGCCGAGCTGCGCGGCCGCTTGCGCGCACATCTTGGCCAGTTGCCCGCCGCCGATGATGCCCAGCGTGCCGAGATCGGCCTTCGCGCTCGTCATTGCCGTGCCCGTCGCGCCCATGGGGATTTCAGGATAGGAAAACGAGGGCGTCCGCGCACGGCGGACGCCTCGGGAGCGCCATGCCTGCGTCGAGCGGCTACTGCAGCACGGGCAGCGACGCGAACGACTTGATCGCGACGCGTTGCGCGACCTTGCCGGCGAGCTCGATGAAGCGCTTGGCCACGACGCTGTCGGGCTCGGCCACGACCACGGGGGCGCCGAGGTCGCCGCCGGCGCGCACCGCCGGTTCCAGCGGCAGGCGTCCGACGACAGGGAAGCCGTGGCGCACCGCCAACCGATCAGCGCCGCCGCTGCCGAACACATCGACGACCACTTCGAAGCGCCCCTGCGCATCGGTGGTCGCGCGCAGTTCCTTGCCCGCCACGGCGAAGTTCACCGACACGCCATCCTTGGCGCCAGCGACCGAGCCACGCACGGCCATGCCGCTCATGTTCTCGACGATGCCGAGGATCTCGACGTTCACCTGCTTGAACATGGTGATGGCCTTGCCCACATCGAAGGTCGACACGGCTTGCGGCGTCGTGACGAGGACCGCGCCGGACAAGGGCACGATCTGCGCCAAGGACAACTGCGCATCGCCCGTG
>SXGT01151841.1_pt1 | contig 36706 bp, 38 predicted proteins | sample 3176221 | NCBI WGS metagenome assembly SXGT01 (sample SAMN11356862, study PRJNA531348) | freshwater metagenome | isolation source: freshwater sample F1-120 | place: China: Fuxian Lake, Yuxi | collected 2017-12-25 | reverse complement strand
CGTTCAATTCTCCAAATGGCTTTGGGGAGTCCTCAACAACAAAGTTGTTGGTAACTTCAACTCTCAAATTGATATTTTTACGAGATTGAAGTAATTGAACTCCGTTCAATTCTCCAAATGGCTTTGGGGAGAATTGAACTCCCGACCCCTGCCTGTCGCCAACCGCTGTCATCAAACAATTTCGTTCTCGTGAAACGATTTTATGAGAGCAGTGCTCTACCACTGAGCTACAAAGCCAATAGTTTAAGGAAATGATTGTTTTTTAAGCTTGTTGGAATGAGAACTCTTTTGAAGTATATTTCGTGAATAAAATTGATAGACTAAGTTTATATATTAATTTAATTTTAATAAAATATGGCTGCAATTGAAGAAGCGGTTTTAATGATTGGGCGACTTGGGCTTTGGGTGCAGGCGGTAGGATTAGTTGTGATTCTATGGATAATTGTCGAAGCTGTGACTTTATATTATAATCGTCAAAGACGTTTGCTGTTGATAGATATCGATGAAAGACTGAAGAGGGTTGAAGCCAAAATTGATAATATTAAAAAGAAATAAACTTTTATTTAGAATTATAGTTATTTAGATAATTATTCTTCCGATTCTTCTTGTTGAACTTGAGGTTTGGATGCTCTTAGAGCTTCTTTTTCTTTTGATGTTCTTTCCATTTTTTTTAGTCGCGCTAGATATCCAGCTATTTTGTTTCGCACTTTCTTTGAAGGCATTGTTGAACCTAGAATTTTTTTATTGTCGTTAAAGTGTTCACTGAAAGAGATGTCTTTTTGCAGAAGTTCTTTGCTCGTGCGTTTAACCATTGCAGGCTTTATTCTTCCCATTCTTGCTTTTTGGGAAGAGGGTTTTTAAATCTTGTTTATGGCCTGATTTTTTCGTGTTTTATTAGATTTTTCCATTCTTTGTGGTAATCGTGGGCTTTCTTGTCTATTTCGCCTGTTGACAATATTAGTGCGGGCATTTTTTCCGCTTGTGCTCTTTGCAAAGCACATACTAAATCATCCGTTGTTATTTTTTTCTTTTCTTTTGCTACCAGATAAAACTCTTGCTTACCGAATGGTGTATCGGTGCGAACCTTTGCTACAAATTCCTTCTTTTTTGCGAAGATTTCTTGAGTGATTTCTATATTTTTTTCGAGAAGAATTTCTTTGAGCCCATTTAAAAATTCTGAAGATGTTGACTTTTGTAATTTTGGCTTTTTTGTTAGTTTTTCTTCAAGTATCTCTTCGTTTGTTATTTTTTCTTTTTTGATTTCTTTGTTTATTGGTGGAGGATTTAATTTTTGTTCTACTATATTTTTAGCCATTTCGTTTGTTAGTGTATGAATTTTCCAGAAAATTTTTGTTTCACCCTTGTCTATTATTTGGAGGGGCACTGCAAAGTCTTTTATTGAACGAAGTGCAACTCGAATTGCTGGCTCTTGTTCGCTGTCTTGCAGAATTGAATTTTGTTTTAGGAGATTGAAAGCTTCTTTTTCTTTGTGGTTCAAATAATCTGTGTATTTTTGGAGCTGTTCTTCTTGGCCTTGAATGTAGTACAACGGAGACGCACCGACGCGCATATTACTTATTTTTAATTTTTGTTCGGATATTAGTTCTGACATAAATGCCGCTGTAAAAATATTGCTCAATTTTATAGTATTTGCTATTCTAACTGGGAGCTCTGGACCTCTTTGTCGTATCAGCTCCATGATACGTTCTTTTGTTTGTAGCACTTTTTGCATATCGGGCATAAGCTTTTTGAGAAATCTTGGTATAAATAGTTTTATGATAAATTTATTTTTATGGTCTTAACCAAGAAATTTCGTAGTAAGTGACGTCGTTTTCTTCATCTACTATTCCGATGAGTAAGTTCTTTTTTGTTGAATGTGCCACGCGATTTTTTGCCGCGAAATCGTGCCAGGTGTATGGTTCTGATTCTCTGACTGCATAGGCGAGCCATAGTGCGTGGTCTTCTCCAGGTTTTGAGCCTTTTTTGTATATTCTGAAATCTGCTCCAAATTTAAGCGCAGTTTTTACAATGTATCCTTTTTGTCTTAAATCTTGATATAATGTCAACTTTGTTTCTATTCGTTTGTCGTGTTTTTTTGCTTTCGATAATAAACTATCAAAAGAAATTTCTTTATTTTTTGAGAATATCTGTATTTGTTTTTTTACTAAAAGATATGCTGCTTCTATCCAAGCATATTCTACTCTTCCGTTTATTTTCTCACCAAAACGAGATTTTTCATAAAGTGAAAAAGCATCTGTTTCGTTTGAATGTATCTTTTCACCAGATATGTAAGATTTAATCATATTTTTTTATGTATTTTTATTATTTAAAGCATTGCTGAGGTTATTAGGAAGTAAACTATAATCGAAGTTGCATCAGAGATTACTGTCGCAAATGGGCCTCCACCGAGGGCGGGGTCTTTACTCATTCGTTTTAGAATATAAGTTATCCCAATAGATGTCAATGTTGCAATTATCAAACTTGAGAATGCTGCTATACTTATGACCCAACCAATTTGTTGCTCTTTCCAAAATATAGAAATTCCCAAAAATATTAATGAACTTAGGATTATCGCAATTATTAAGCTTATGAGTATTTGTTTCATTAAATATTTTCCAACTTTTAATTTTTCACCCATCACCGCTAAATCTCTTATGAATAGAGTTTGTATTTGAGTTCCTAAAGCGTCGCTTATGTAGACTATTGCTGGTATGAAAAAAGCGAGAATGATATGTTTTGACAATATAGATTCAAATGTGTCTATAAATGCCGCAGTCAACATTATCCCAATTAATCCAATAACTAACCATGGGACTCGGTGCCATACGCTCTTTCCTAATGGAACTTTCAGTGTATTTTCGTATTCAAGATGTGAGTGATGAATTCCAGCAAAGTGAAATATATCTTTTCTCAAAGATTTATTAATCATATGAGTCACATTTTTTGGGGGTATCATTCCAATTAATTTTCCATTTTCAGTTATGGGAATTGATTTTATTCCATATTTCAGAGATAAATCCGCTATGTGTTCACTGGTTGATTTTGAAGAAATGCTAAATACCTTAGAAGTCATTATTCTAATTATTTTTATTTCTGACGAGTGTTTGAATAATTCTTTGATTGAGAAAACTCCTATTAGAGTTCTATCCTCCTCTGTCACATAAATATAGTCTATTGATTCATATGTTTTACTTTGTTTTTTTAACATATTTATTGTTTCTTTAATTGTAGCATTTTTCAAAATAGAGGGTGCTGGGCACATTACTTCACAACTTTCACAAAAAACTTTCTCTTTTTGCATAAATTATTAGGTCGTGAGAAAGTTTTAAATCTGTGCTTTTTTACTAATTTATATGAAGTCTGTTAATTTTAGAAGCATAGATAAGAAATGGCAGAAGGCGTGGGAGAAAGCGAAGATTTTCGAGGTCAGTGAAGATACAGCCAAGAAAAAATATTATGTTCTTGAAATGTACCCTTATCCTTCTGCTTCAGGGTTACATATAGGTCATGCTTTCAATTATACTCTTGGAGATATTCTTGCTCGTTATAAAAAAATGAAGGGATTTAATGTGATTCATCCGATGGGTTTTGATTCGTTTGGGCTACCTGCTGAAAATGCAGCAATTAAAAATGGGACACACCCGCAGAAATATACTGATGCATCAATTAAAAATTTTATAACTCAACAGAAATCTTTAGGATTAAGTTACGATTGGTCTCGCATGCTTATGAGCCATAGTTCTGAATATTATCGATGGAATCAATATTGGTTTTTACAATTTCTTAAGAACGGACTTGTTTATAGAAAAGAATCACCAGTGAACTGGTGTCTTAAATGTGAAAGTGTTTTGGCAAATGAACAGGTTCATGATGGTAAATGTTGGAGACATAAAGAGGACAATGTAATTGTAAAAAATTTGGAACAGTGGTTTGTCAAGACTACGAAATATGCTGATGAATTACTTCAGGGCATTGATAAATTGGATTGGCCGGAAAGAATAAAGATTATGCAGAGGAATTGGCTTGGAAAAAGTGATGGCTCAGAAATTATTTTCTCTGTCAATGAAAAGGATTGGCAAGTTTTTACGACGCGCCCAGATACTTTATTTGGTGTGACTTTTCTTGGGGTGAGCGCACAACATTCTCGTCTTGATGAAATTGTAACTAAAGATCAGAAAAATAAAGTCGACGTGTTTTTAAAAAAAATCAAAAGTACGAAACAGGAAGACATGGGCAAGATGGAAAAAGAAGGAGTGTTTACTGGAAGTTATGCTAATCATCCTTTGACTGGAAAGAAAATTCCTATTTGGGTTGGAAATTTCGTAGTCGCGGACTACGGAAGTGGGATGATCATGGGTGTGCCAGCTCACGATGAAAGAGATTATGAATTTGCAAAAAAATACAACTTAGAGATTAAACAAGTTATTGATTCTGGAAATAAAAATGTAGATAGAGTAAATATGAGTAATGGGAGATTAATTAATTCTGAAGAGTTTAATGGCCTTGACAATAATGAGGCCCAGGAACATATTTTAATTGCTTTAAATGAGAAAAAACTTGGCAAAAAAGTTACTCAATACAAACTTCGTGATTGGCTTATTTCTAGACAGAGATATTGGGGCACACCTATCCCAATAGTTTATTGTAATGACTGTGGAGCTGTGCCTGTGCCTGAAAAAGAACTTCCCGTATTATTGCCTCAAAAAGTCACTTTTGGAAAAGGAAATCCTTTATTGACAAATGAGAAATTTGTAGCTACTAAATGTCCTAAATGTAATAAAAAGGCGCGACGCGAAACTGACACAATGGATACTTTCTTTGATAGCAGTTGGTATTATTTGAGATTTACAGATAATAAAAATAAAAAACAACCGTTTTCGCCTGATTGTGTTAATTATTGGATGCCTGTTGATTTTTATACAGGTGGAGCCGAACACGCATGCATGCATTTAATTTATGCTCGTTTTTTTACGAAGGCTTTACGAGATTTAGGCTATTTGAAATTTGATGAACCCTTTAAAAAATTGTTTAATCAAGGAATGGTTCATGGTGAAGATGGTTTTGTTATGTCCAAATCGAGTGGAAATGGAGTTGATCCTCTTGATATAACTAAAAAATATGGAACCGACACTTTAAGATTGTTTTTAGTTTCTGTTGCATCTCCAGATAAAGATTCTTCTTGGACTGAAACAGGAGTTGAAAGTATGAATAAATTTGTTCAGCGGATTTGGGAATATTCTAATTCAGTTAAATTTGGTAAGTCTTCTTCTAAACTGCAACATAAATTGAATAGGACTATTTTGGATGTTGGGCGTGAGATAGAGAATTTGAATTATAATATTGCAATCATTAAGCTTAGAACTTTGTTTGATGATTTTGAGAACGAGATTTCCCAGAAAGATTTTTCGGATTTTGTGAAATTGTTCGTGCCATTTGCACCACATGTAGCAGAGGAAATTTGGAGCAAACTTGAAAATGATGGATTTATTTCGTCTGCTGTTTGGCCTGTTGCTGATGAGTCAAAGATTGATGAGCGTATTGAGAAGGCGGAGAAGATTGTTGAACAGACAGTTGCGGACATACAAAATGTTTTGAGAATTGTGCGAGACAAGTCCGCGAAGACACCGAAACACGTTTATCTTTATGCGATTCCTGCGGAAGTCGGGCTTTTTGAAGTTGATGCAATGCGTGAAAAATTTGGATTAGATGTTTCTGTCTTTGCTGTTAATGATAAGATGAAATATGATCCTCAAGGAAAAAGTGGAAAGGCTAAACCGGGAAAACCGGCGATTTTTGTAGATTAGTTTTATGAGTTTATTTTTTAAGTTTGAGATTATGTCACCGTAGGGAGTAATCTAATCAAATGATTTGACTATATCTTTAAAAATCATTTTTTCTTGAGGTGGTTATGGAAATTTATCTTGCACATCCCGGAGAGAATGATGGACAAGATTTAACTGAACAGGGCATTTGGCAAATGAAGAATCTTGCTCGAAGACTGAAAATTGAAAATATTAAATTTGATAGAATTTACGCTAATGGCCACAATGTTTCCAGACAGGCTGCGTGGATTTTAGGAAGTTTTGTTGGGAGTTCAATTATTCACGATGAAAGATTTGTTGAATTGAACAAGACGTTCATTGAGGGCAATTTTAGTGAGTCAGATTTTGAGAACCTTGAGTATATCCATTTGTTTGTTGATGAAATTATTAGTTGTGGGGAGAATGCACTCGTCATTTTTGGTGAGGGGATACATAGAGCTATTATGAGCAGACTTACAGGGCTACCTCTTGCTTCAACGAGATATTTTTCTTTATCCCCTGCGAACTTGTCTGTGTTGAAATATCATGACGTGGGAAACACTGGATTTTGGAGACTTAATGTTGTTAACGATGTGAACCATTTGCGAGTTCCTTAGTAACAGACTATTGTCTTTTTTTAGTGATTTTATTTATAAATTAGTCGTTTATCACTTTTTAGTTATTTGATATTTAAAGATAAATATCTTTTGAATAATATGTTGCTTTTTGTTATTTCTATATAAAGAAGTTTTAACTTTTTTATTATGGAGGTGATGACATGACTGAGTCTAAACAGCTATTGCGGGAAAATTTGGCTGCTCTTATTGAATATGCTACAAATGACGCCGTGTATGGCATTACTCGTGAGGATAGAAATATTCTCAACGTTATTAGGGGTCCTAAGGATTTTATAGAAGAACAGGAATAAACAAATTATCGATTATTTTTATTTTTTATGATTTGATTAGTTTTATTAAGTATTAGTCTTGCTTTGTTTGATGGTCTATGATTTAATGTCTTCTATTATCATTGCAATTATTCAGGGAATGACGGAATGGCTTCCCATATCTAGTTCAGGACATATTTTACTTTTTGAAAAAATGTTAGGATATTCGGGCGGGCTTGATTTTGAAATAGCCTTACATTTTGGAACGCTTATGGCTGTTTTTCTTTATTTTCGCAAAGAAATAATTAATATTTCACGTGACTTTTTTTCTTTGAAATGGAAAACTGAAAATGGTAAGTTAGGAGTATTTCTTGCTTTGGGAACTATTCCAGCAGCAATTTTAGGATTTTTAGCCAGTAATTATTTTGATTCGGTTTTGAGTGATTTTATCTTACTAGGTATGGGTTTTTTGGTTACAGGCGTTTTACTTTTGATAGTAGGATTTACTAATGGTTCTGGTAAAGGGAAACTTAATTGGAAAAAAAGTTTGATTATTGGCTCTGCTCAAGCAGTAGCGATATTGCCTAGTATTTCTCGGAGTGGCTCAACTATTGCCTCTGGAGTCTTATTAGGACTTGATGAAAAAAAAGCTATGCGTTTTTCATTTTTACTTTCTATTCCTGCTATACTTGGAGCGTCTGTTTTACAATGGGGAAATAATCCCTTCCCTATTTCATTTTTAATTCCCATAATTGTGTCTTTTCTGATTGGATTGATGACGATTCATTTATGTTTCAAGTATCTATTGACTAAAAGAAAGAATTTCAGATGGTTCGGTATTTATTGTATTTTGTTAGGAATTGTGATTACTCTATATTCATTGATTTAACTTATTTCTATCGCTGTTAGGAACATAAGGTGAAAAATTAGTGGGCTATAAGGTTAAAGGGAGTTATTCCAACTCAAAAAATTTGTTCTTTCTCTTATCTAAGGATTATTAGATAAGACATCTATTTTTTTCTGTAAATTCTATTCTTTTTTCTAAATCCTTAAGAATCTGAATTTTATGCCTATTTTAAACTTAACTATTTGTCACTTCTTTAAAGTTACATAGATATAAAGATTTAAATATCCAATTTTTGAGGGCTTGGCTTATGAGCCTTGAAACTTTGACGCGATTGCACCCAGACATTAAAGTCAAACATAGTGAGGAGTTTAACTTTTCGAAGAATCCTCCGGTTGATTTTTTTGAGTCTGATAGGAAACATATTGTGGAAACCGCATTTTCAAATCTCTATAATTATTTGGCTTTACCTTACGTTATTGATTCTTTTGAGGATCATAGTCAAAGAAGAATTTTTAAGAATGGACTTGAGCCTGTTATGTTAGAATCGTATAGTATGAATGCCTTAAGAACTGGAAAGGTAAATGCTGTGGACTTTTCTCTGCAAATTTTATCTAAACTGTATAATCACAAAGAAGTTTCGGAATTTCTTGAACGAATTGAAAATATTAAAGATTATATCAGGGCTAATTTTGATAAAGAGTATGACTCATTACATCCAAATTCCAAGATTGATAAGGCGTTCAATTTGAAGGAACGAATTGTAGCTTTACTTTATTATCTTGAAGTTAAGAAAGATACTCAATAATTTACTGAACTATTGCTTTAATTCGTCTGATTCCTGATGAAACCGAGGATTGTTCTTTTATTTTTATATGTCCTACTTCTTTTGTATTTTGTACATGTGGGCCTGTGCAAATTTCTCTACTAAAGTAACCTCTTTTATCTTTTGAATCTATAACTGTGTAAACTGAAACTTTTTCAGGATATTTGTGACCGAATTCCCCTCTTGCGCCTGAATCAAATGCTTTTTGCAAAGACAGTTCTTCTCTTTTCATTTCTAAACTTCTATCTACTATCTTATTAACTATTAACTCAATTTTTTTTATTTCTTCATCAGTTAGTTTTCTTGCAAAATTGAAATCAAAACGAGTTCTTTCTGGAGTTATATTGCTTCCTCTTTGAGCTACTTCTGGCCCGAGAACTTGTGTGAGGGCTTCATTTAGCATATGTGTTGCTGTATGTAACCTCGTGGTTTTTTCCGAATGGTCTGCAAGACCTGATTTGAAAGTTCCTGCTGAAGTTGTTCTTGATAGCTCTTGGTGTTTATTATACGCTTCTTTGAAACTTTTTGAATCTACTTTGATGTTTTTTTCTTTTGCCATTTCTTCAGTCATTTCAATTGGGAAACCATACGACTGGAATAATAGAAATGCTTCTTCTCCTGAAATGTTTTTCTTTTCTTGAACTATTTTTTCAAATTGTTTAATTCCTCGTTCTATTGTGGTTCTGAATTTATTTTCTTCTTCATCTAATTTTGTTAAAATTGTGTTTCTGTTTTTTTGTAGTTCTTTGTAATCTGGATAAACTTCTAAAACTTTTCCTGCGATTTTTGTTGTGAAATTTGTTTCTATGTTTAGAATTTTACCGTAACGAATTGCTCTTCTAATTAATCTTCGGAGAACATAACCTTGACCTATGTTTGAAGGATAAGTTGGCGTTTCGTCGCCAATCATAAATACTGTTGCTTTAATGTGGTCCGCGATTATTCTCATAGACTTTTCATTTCCTTTGTATTTTTTATGAGAAATTTTTTCTATCTCTTCTATTATTGGCCAAAATATTTCTGTTTCGTAATTATCTTCTTTATTGGTTAGAATGGCGAGCATTCTTTCCACACCCATACCAGTATCTACGTTTCTTTGTTTTGCTTTTACGTAACGACCTTCTGGCGTTTTCTCGTATTGCATAAAAACATCATTCCAGATTTCTACCCAACGCTTGTCTTCTGGATTAAATTTCTTAGGAACTGGTTCAGACGAACGCCAATAGAACATTTCAGTATCTGGACCACATGGACCTGTTTCTCCTGCTGGTCCCCACCAGTTATCTTTTTTTGGTAAAAAAGCTATTCTTTCGTTTGTAACTCCTAATTCTTGCCATATCTTTGCTGATTCTTCGTCCTTTGGGGCATCTGAATCTCCTACGAAACAGGTAAATGCAAGTTTATTGACGGGAATTTTAAGAACTTTTGTGAGAAATTCAAAACTAAACTCTATTGCTTCTTTTTTGAAATAATCTCCTAAAGACCAGTTACCTAACATCTCAAAGAATGTGTGATGTGTTGTGTCTCCTACCTCTTCTATGTCTCCTGTTCTTATACAACGCTGAACATTCACTAATCTTTTTCCTAAGGGATGTTTTTGTCCTGAAAGGAATGGAACTATTGGGTGCATGCCTGCTGTTGTGAATAAAACTGTTGGGTCATTGACTGGAATTAGTGAGCTGTTGGAAATTTCTTTATGTGCTTTGGTTTTGAAGAATTCTGCGTATTTCTTTATTAATTCTGTGCGAGTTGTCATAAACTTTTAGAGGTAATTAGTTTTTTAAATTATTACTTATTGAGAATTTGAAAGCATCGCAATTTTTCTTCTTATTTCGAGTATTTCGTCTTCTAAAATGTTGCGTTTGGAATTTGTGTTTTTTGTTAATTCTCTATTGAATTCGCTGATTTTTATTTGAGGCAGATATTGGGCGAGAATTTCAATTTCTTTGTTTATCTCGATTATTACTTTTTTTAAAAGCGATTTAGATGCGATTTCTTCTTTTCGAAGTTTTTTATAGCGCTCACATTTTTGTAAGGCTGTCAGAATTTCCATCTCTGATTGGAGAAGATTTTTTTTGCCACCGATAATTTGAGTGCTTTCAAGACCGACGAACTGTTCATCAGTAAGCATTTTCAAAAATCTCTTTATTAACAAGAGCGATGCGTGATTTTATGTTTTCCATATCTCTTATCCAGGAATTTATTTCTTCGTCTTCTTTTGATTTTACATCTTTTATCATCTTTAAGAGTTCATCCATTTGGGTTAATTTTTCGGATACTCTTGTTAGTGAATCTTTTGCTTCTCTGAATTTGTCGAGCTTCACGAATAAAGGCCTTTTTGAATCTCTTATTGAAGAGGGTATTTGCATAGACATTGGTGGAGGGGGAAGACGCATCTCGCTTTTTGGCGGAAGCATTGTGTCAGGTGTCCATTCATCCATTTCAATTGTGCTATTATTTTTTGGAGCCGAGATTATTGATGGCAAATTTGCAGAAGGGACTTTTGCACGCCATTCTTTCATTTCGCTTGATTCCTCTTCATCGGGCTCACCGATTGCGCTCTTTATCGCGCTTTGTGAAAATCCACGTTTCATCGGAGAATCTGGAAAAGATGGCAGTGCGTGAATTTCCTCAAGTTCATTAGGGTGTAATTCTCCGATTGGTGGAAGTTGTACTCGCTGATAGTCGCGCATTGATGGTGCACTAGGCGTTAAACTTGGAAGTTCATTCATTTTTTCTTTATTTTTTAAACCAAACATCGTCGTATTATATGAGTTTTCAAGTTTGTTTATATAGATTTATTTTAATTGTTTAGGGACAACACTTTTCTTAGAAAGGTTTTTATTGTGTCATTTTATGTGAGAGATATGCTTGAGAAGTTTCTACAGGAGGTTATTTCACGTGTTGCCGGTTCAGGTGCTGACGTGATTGTCAAGTTTCTGTTCAAGAAAAAAAATGTAAATGAGTTTTTGATAGCGAAGAAGCTAAATATTACAATAAATCAGGCGCGAAATATACTGTATAAACTGGCCGAGTGTGGATTAGTTTATTTCACACGCAAGAAAGATACAAAGAGTGGGGGTTGGTATATTTATTTCTGGACGCTCAACGAGAAAAAATGTCTAAGTTATTATATTGATACCCTTAACAAAGAAATTGAGCGATTTGAAGATTTGATGAATATTAAGAAGACGAAGCAGTTTTATATGTGTAAAACTTGTGGGATGGAAGTTACTGAAGAACAAGCCTTAGTGTATGAATTTACTTGTCCTGAATGTGGTGAAGTCTTTGCGATGAAAGATTCTACAGAATCAATTGCGCAGACAGATAAAGAAATTCAGAAACTGAAAAATAAAGTAGTTGAAATTAAAAAAGTTATTGATGAAATCGAGGCGATTGAATTTGCTAAATCTAAGAAAATCTCTGCTCTTGATAAAAAGAAAACTACTAAGAATATGAAGAAAAAACCGGTTCCTAAGAAATCAGTTAGGGGCACAAAGAAGAAGTCTTCTTCTAAAAAGAGGAAGAAATAAATTATGGTTTATAGGCGGGATTTTAGGAAAGATAACTTGAAGCGGAAGTCGGGCTTTTTGTCAAGATGGAGCGTAACGTGGATGATTATTCTGATAACTACGATTTTATTTTTTTTATTTTTAGTGATGGCAAAAATATTTCCTGATTTTTTTGAGTTGATTGCTGTCCAATCTGCGAGTGTTTTATCGGGAAATAATTTATGGACTATTTTTACGAGTATGTTTATGCACGCGGGTTTTTTTCATTTGTTCGTAAATATGTTTTCTTTGTTTTTTTTGGGAAGTCTTACGGAAAAAATAATTGGTAGAAAGCGTTATTTTTGGTTTTATATAATTGCGGGAATTGCAGGCAGTTTATTTTTCGTTTTTGGTGCATTTGTAGGAAAGTTTATTCCTCGTGGCGATTTTTTGTTTGGAGGTATTGATGATTATGCAGTTGGTGCGTCTGGTGCAATTTTTGGACTACTGGGAATTTTAGCAGTGCTTTTGCCACGAAAAGAAATTTATCTGATAATTGGACCTATAGTTGTGATGGTCTTACAATTTTTTATAGGTATTTTTATTCCTTCAATTGCTGGAGTTATAGATGTTATTGCAAGTATCGCTATATTTTTGATGATATTTTCTATGATTTCTTTTAATCCCACGTTTAGAAAATTAGCTATGCCTCTGAAACTGCCGTTTTGGCTCGCACCAATTGTAGCAATTGTTCCTCTGTTCGTGATTGGATTTTTTGTGAAATTACCCATTGGAAATAGTGCACATCTTGGTGGTTTGATTGCTGGGCTGATTTACGGAGGATATTTAAGATCCAAATACATCAAAAAAGTCAAATTGTTAAATAAGATGATTCGATAAAATCAAATAGACAATTGATAATTGGTTCATTTCGACATTCGCTCAAAAAACATATGTTTATTATGCCTCAGAAACAATATCTAATATGAAGAGGAGAATCAGTAAAAACAAGAGAAGTTGGAAGCGAGAATTTGCGGATACTTTCGGTGAGTCATTGAGTTATATTTTTGAGCAGAAAAAATTTATTTATGCTGTCGTTTGGATTTTTGGCTTGAGCTCACTCATGGGGTTTGCTTATGCTGATATTTTAGATAGATTTTTTGCTGATATGATTAAAGATATTATTGCCCAGACACAAGATTTAGATTTTATTGAGATGATATGGTTTATTTTTAGCAATAATGTGACTACTTCATTGTTAGGCATTTTTTTAGGAATATTCTTCGGATTTTTCCCCTTTTTTAATGCCTTGTTTAATGGGACTTTACTTGGTTATGTTTATTCTAAAACTTCTGCTATAGCTGGATACGGAGTAATCTGGAGAATTTTTCCACATGGCATTTTTGAACTACCGGCAGTTTTTATTTCGCTAGGGTTAGGAATGCATTTGGGTGCGGCTTTGTTTGCACGAGACAAAAAAGCTGAGATTGTTGAGCGCGGGAGACGGAGTTTGCGCGCTTTTCTATCAGTGATTGTGCCTTTGCTGATTGTTGCAGCAATTATTGAGAGCATATTTATCTTTTTTGTCAGATGACGAATGTTTTTTAAATTGTGTAATTTGTAGAGGTTTATGGACGAAGAGATTGGTAAAGTGGATTTGGTTCGTGAAACTATTGAACAGGTGGACAACGCAAGGGAATTAGATAATCTGCGTAAGCTTGAAGCGGCGTTATTCGTATCTGGAAAATTTATGAATTTGAAGGAGCTTATCTCTTTGACGGATTTGAATCCAATTCTTCTACGAAAACTTTTGGGGGATTTAGAGAGCAAATATCGTGGAAGTGGGGTCGAGATTGTGCAGAAAGATGAATTGTGGAAAATGGATGTTGCTTCTGATTTTGTTTATATGGTTAATCGTCTTGCGACTGGAAGTTCTGAATTTACGAAGGCAGAACAGGAAACGCTGGCAATAATTGCTTACAAGCAACCGATGAAGCAGAGTGTGCTGATAAAAATAAGAGGTAATAAGGCATACGACCACATTAGTAAATTTGTTGAAATGAGTTTGATAGTAAAAAAGAAAATTGGACATACTTATGATTTGTCGTTGAGTGATTCTTTTTATGATTATTTTAGTGTTGAACGTGGAACTGAGAATAATCCAAAATTATATGAAAAAAATTCAAAAACTGAGGTGAAGTAATGGATTTTATAACTCTATTATATTTGATATTTATGTTTATCGCGCTTTATTTTTTTTCATTTTTTATTTTACTGACAATTAAAAATAGAAAACGACTTTTTGAAAATCCTTCTTCAAATACTAATTATTTTGTAAGCATTCTGGTGCCAGCTTACAATGAAGAAGATAGCATTCTTGCAACTCTACAACATTTATGTAATTTAGATTATCCCAAAGAAAAATTAGAGATTATTGTTGTTAATGATGGTAGTAAAGATAAAACTGTTGAAATAGTAAGAAAATTTATGGAGTCTAATACATATGTGAGACTGATTGATAAGAAAAACTCTGGTAAGGCTAATTCTTTGAATGTAGGTATATCTGAATCTCGCGGGGAACTTATCGCTGTTGTTGATTCCGACAGCTTTCCCTCAAAAGAGTCTTTAAAATTTCTTACAGGATATTTTGATAATCCTTCAATGGGAGCAGTTACATCTTTTGTGACAGTTAGAAATAAAGACCAGACTTTTTTTGCAAGAATCCAAAGCTTGGAATATTTGATATTGGGTTGGAGTAGAAAGCTTCTTGATTTTGTGGATTCAGTGTATGTGACTAATGGACCATTAAGCGTATATAGGAAATCTTATGTTTTAAAAATTGGAGGTTTTGATCCTAAAAGTATAACTGAAGATATTGACATAACTTGGAACTTGCTTTATAATGGCTATAAAACTGCTATGTGTTTAAATGCGAGAGTAAGCACAGTCGTTCCACCAAATTATAAGAAATGGTTTAGACAGCGAACGAGATGGGGACTTGGTGGGTTGCAAGCGTTGTCAAAATATCGTGAGATGTTTTTGAGAAAAGGAATGTTTGGAGTATTTATACTTCCTTATGTTTCATTTAGTATAATCCTTAGTTTGGCAACTTTTATTTTTTCGATGTATTTAATATTGAGCAGTATTCTTGTGAAATTTTTAACTACTAAATATTCTTTGTCGACTGATTCCGCAGTTTTTAATTTTTCAGATATTAATCTTTATCCGTCAGTTATACTTTTTTATTTCATAATTATGTTTGTACTTTCTATAACTTACACCTATTATGTTTTGAAAAGAGTAGATTATGAAAAGAATTTGACAACTGGGAAATTTTTATATTTGCTATTCTATATATTTATATATCTCACGTTTTATCCATTGGTGTGGTTTATATCAATATATCGATTTTTGATAAAAGATTATAGGTGGTGAGATGAGTAATACAAGAAAATATTTAGTATTATTGTTTGTTTTTTCAGTTTTATTAAAGCTATCCTTATCTTTTTTAAATCCATTAACCTATTGGGATGAATCAATTTATGCGAATTTAGGAAAAAATTTAATTAGATATGGTGAATATTCTTTTGCACACGGATTTGCTGATTTTTTTCCAAATCTTTCTGCTGCGGGGGCTAGACCTCCCCTAATTCCCTTTTTAGTTAGTGTTGTTTTTTTAGTATCTGAGAATAATTTTTGGCTTAATTTTATAGTCCCTTTGTTGAGTTCGGCAGGAATATTTGGAATATATTTGTTAGGAAAACGACTTTTTAATAAAGAAGTTGCGCGATATTCCGCGGGAATTTATGCATTCTTCCCTATGAATGTGTTTTGGGGCTCCAAGTTGTTGACCGATATTTCTGTTTTAACTTTTCTGATATTTTCTTGTTACTTCTTTTTTAGGACTTTCGATAGTCCGGAAATAAAAACAAATTATTCATTCAGTATTTGGTTCGGAGTATTTTTCGCACTGGCATTTTTTACGAGATATACCGTTTTATGGTTTGTGCCTTTTTTTGTAATCTGGCTTTTATATAATCGTGGTCTCTCTTTCTTAAAGGATAAGCGAATTTACATAAGTATTATATCTTTTTTGACTTTAGTTGTTCCATGGTTTATTTTTAATTATTTTCAATATCATTCAGTATTTGGTTTTATAAACAGCTCACTTGAGGCATCTGTAAGGTGGGGGTCTAAACCCCCTTTATATTATTTGAAAACCTTAGCGATTCATTTTTGGTTTTTACTACCTTTGAGTTCATTAGGTCTAATTTTTTATAAAAAATTGTTTTTAGATAAAACCAAAATTAATTTTATTTTATTATGGTTATTTGTTGTTTTTTTGGCTGCTTCAATTACTTCAGCTAAGGATCATAGATATATTAGCCCAATTATACCCCCAATAATTATTTTGGCAGCTATTGGAATATATTTTTTAAACTATCACAAAAAGATTAAACTCTGTGTTGTTTTAGCACTTGTATTAATCTTAGCCGGATATAATATTTATTCATTGAATTCAGCCCATTCTTTATTTAATTCGATAGATAATACTTGCTTTTTAGAAACGATGGACTACATAAAAAAATCTAATTTGTCGTATGTTGTAACTGAACATTTTTCTCCAGTTTATTTCCATACAAATATTCCAAATATTAGAGTGTCTAACTATACAGAAACTATCGATATCTTACAAAATTATTATAGGGATATGAAAGGAGTTTATTATTATGTTGAGGGGGATTGGTTCAATCTTAAAAATGAAACTACTGCTTTAAAGTCGTTATATCAATGCCAACATCATGAAGTTTTAAGCTTTAATTAATAACAAGATTTTTAACTTGTGATTTCTTGATAAGACAATGTTTGGAAATAAACACAGTTTTTGGGAGGCGCTTTTGATGGCCCTCTTAATTTTTTGGACTGGAATCATTTTAGGAATTTTTTTTGAGGATTCTCGAGCAGATAGGCTGAAAAATTACTATCTTGATTCTGAAACGGAGATATTTGATTTAAATTTGCATGCGAAAATTTCCAGTATGAACGGAAATTCTTGTAGCGAGATTATGGATCAAATTGTTTTTTTCGCAGATAAAATTTATGCCGAATCGAAAAAACTTGAAAAATATGGTGCCTCTACTAAAATTACTCTGGAGGTTTTTAGATTACATAGAAGATATGATTTGTTGAGAACGATGTTATGGAGCAATCTCATTTTAAACAATTGTTCTAAGGACTTTGATGTGGTCGTTTATTTGTATCAATATGACGATCCGTCTATTGAGATAGAAGCGAAACAGATAACTTTTAGTAAGGTGTTGTTAGATTTTAAGAAAAAATATGGTTCCCAGGTTATTTTGATTCCAATTGCATATGACACTGGAATAAAATCTCTTGATTTGCTTCGCAAGACTTACGATCTTGATGAGGTGCCAGTTGTAATTATAAATCAAAAACATAAGATGACTAATCTGTTTACGGTTGAGGAAATGGAAGAATTAGTTTTTGGAAATTAGATATTTTATTTAGGGAATGATTTTTTATAGGTGTTGCGATGGTCTTAGATAGTTATTTTTGTGCGCCATAAAGAATTTAAACTTGTTTTTTTGAGGAGAGTTATGGATTATATTGATATGAGTTACAAAGAGCCAGTTTATGTTGAAGCGATAAGAGATGGTGAGATTATTCGAGTGCCTGAATCAGTTGCTTTGGAGGAAGATTTGTTTATTTTGCGAAAACTTGGAGGAACGCCGCAACAACAGAAGCCACTTAGTCAGTTTATGACGCCTGTGGCGAAAAAAGAATCTGTTGTGAGTGCGAGAGGTGGTGCGTCACTGTTTTCGGAGTGGAAGCTTGGAAAATTTGGTGTCAAGAAAAATAATGTTATTCAGGATTTAGTGCCGAATTTTCATTGGCAGATTTCAAGTAATAGAAAGCAGAAAAATTTAACAAGACATAAACTTGCGGAGATGATACGCGCTTCGGAGAATGATGTGAAGATGATTGAACTTGGCGAATTACCGGCAGATGATTTTGTTTTGATAAGTCGGATTGAGCAGTTGTTTGGAATTAATTTGAGAAAACACGGAGCTTCTATTGCTTCAGTGAGTTTAGCGGATTTGCAAAAAAGACAGATTGAACGAATTAAGCAGGAAAACAATAAACGTGTGATGATTCCTTCGGATAATGAGAATATGTTTGGAAACGATATTGAATTGACGGATGAATAATTATTCAAACAATAAGATTTAAAAGGACTGTTTTGTGGTTTGGTTTATGGAAGTTGAAATTGTTTCGCATGGTACTAATGAGTGTGAAATGCGCATAGATAATTTGACTGTTGCTGAAATTTTGAGAGTTTACTTGAATGAACAAGGTATCAAGTTCGCCGCATGGAGACGAGAGCATCCAACGAAACCAATTATTTTCAAGATTGAGAGCTCAGGTAAGACTGTAAAAAAAGCTGTGAGTGAGGCTGTTTCTGCGATTTCTAAGGATTTGAGTTCTCTTGTGAAGGGCTTGAATTAATTTTTGTAAATATTGATATTGTAGGCAGATTTATTAATGCCTTTTTGTTTGTTTTTTTGGAGGTGTGATATGTGTAAAAGTTGGTGCGAAGTTGTTTTGGGAGCCATTATCTTGGTTTTTGCGTTTTTGAACTCGATTTACTCAAAGTGGGTTATAGTCATAGCCGCAATTATCTTGGTTTTGCATTCCTTCACGTGCGATAAGTGTTTTATGAAGCAAGCGATGCCAAAGAAAGTAGCGAAGAAAGGCAGATAGATTTTCGCTATTTTTATATACTGTTTTTTTCTTATCTTTTAGGAGGTTATGATGTTTTGTAAATGCAATTGGAATGAGGCAATTCTTGCGATAGTAATAATTGTCTTTAGCTTTGTGCGGATCACTTCTGCGAAGTGGATTGTCGTGATTGCTGCTGTCTTGCTTTTGCTACACGCTTTGTCGTGTAACAAGTGTAAAATGTGTGAAAGTATGGGCGCTGGCACAAAGAAAAAGAATTATTCTTCCAAGAAAGGAAAAATAGAATAATTCGATTTTGATTTTATTTTTTAATTTTTTTGTTGGTAGAGTGCAATATCTTTTGGAATTGAACTTATTCGTAATCTTTATTTCTAACTAACTCCTATAAATTTTTTGAGTTTTTAAAATGAAGATAATTTAATATTTTTTAGTTAATGCAATCTCACGGAAAATTTTAAAATTTTGAAAAGATTAATAACATAACTTTTCTTGTGTTGAATATGGCCTCTGGTAAAAATAATGGTTGGTGGTTGATTTTGATTATGGAAAGGTTTAGACTTTTTTTTACAGATATGAATTTAAAACGTTTCGTTATTTTGATTTTTGGATTGTTATTTATATTCTTCTTTGTGATTCCTCTTCTACTCTTTAACCGCGCTGAATCATTGGTTTCATTTAATCAAGATTATATTGCTCATCTTGATAATATATATGGTTCTTCCTCATTTGTCGAACGTTTACAGTATCGTTTCTCGTTATATTCACTTGCAGTGTATAGTGCTTATCATAGATTGCCCCCAATACCTACAGATTTTAATAATTCTGCAGATATGTTGGAGTATGTTTTTATGAGTATTCCTCCATATGCAGTTGTGTATCCGACAGAACTTTACTATTATTTTCGCATAGATTTTCCAGAGGGGGAAGTTTCAGGAAATTTGCGTCTCGTGGAACTGATTAATAATAGATTTAGTGTCGGTTATTTTAAGGTTGATAAGCCGTATGAATCTAATTCAAGATTTTTCGATTATTATGATGGTGTTTTGATAAAAAAAGTAAATGATTATTTATTTAAAGTTAGCTATAAAGGACGTATAGTGTATTTCCAATATCCTTCAATTAGTGATGAAATTCTGCGCACACAATCTCCGTCTTCTGACGAGATATTTGTTTCTAAAATTCGTGACGAGTCTGGAATCGTGTTTGATCTTTATTTTAATAATGTGACTAATGCATTTTATTATTCGCTTGATTCTGATCGCCCATTTAATGAGAAATTAGTTAAACTTTCTGACTCAATTTACTTTGGAGAAAGAACGAAATTTGCTTATTACTATGAATCTCTTTCTAAACGTTATTTTTTGTTAGCTGTTTCTGTTGATAATGTTGTCCGAAATAACTATTTTGATGGACCATTTGACCAAGTTCCACCCTATTTGAATTTGAAGAGTATGATTGAACTCGCATACCCCTATACAAAGATTTTTCGTGTTGATAATTATGGAAACTTCTTATCTGATGAAGGCATGCGCATGGCTATCTCTCCGTATTTTGATTATTTTAATAATGATGAGCTTATTTCTCTTGTTGATAGTTGCACTACTATTAATGAGAGTTTATCTGTCAAACTAACTTGTTTGATGGATGATGAAAAGCGACATTTTCACGAAGACTCACCTTTATTTTTTAAGAATGGCACTTTAAAATCTAATGATGATAAAACTATTTAAATGACTCATGTGTTTATTTGATGTGGCCTCTGGTAAAAATAATGGTTGGTGGTTGATTTTGTTTGCGGGAATTTTAGGTCTTCTTGCTGGATTTTTTGTCTTTCCATTTTTGTATGGTCTTTCGTTTGATTATAATCGTTTTTCACTTTCTCCTGGTGTAGGCGAACCTGGTTTATTCGAAAATAGTAATGCTTTTGGTGAAGGTGAGACTCCAGCAAGTCACGTTACAGGAATTTCTAATGTACAGATAGGATGGTTGATGCCAAGTAGGACTGGAGATTACAATGTCATCCCGATTTGGGATTCTAATTCTCGTCATAAACTTGCTATTTCGGCAAATCACAATATAGAGACTACTATTCGCGAGGTTCGAGCGGGCACATTCGGTAAATCTAAGAATATTGAAATACCTGCTTCTTTTTTTTCTGATGTGCACATACCTCTAATTTCTAGAAAATGGAATTTCCAAAGACATAATCATCTTTCATCACATGCTCATAGAACGGATACTTCAGGACGATGGGATATGGACGCACATATGTATTTCGAGTCTAGTATGTGGGGCCATGACCAACATAAAATAGACATGTCTTTAACGTGGGTAGATGATGGTCACGATTATTTTACCAGCTTGCTTGAGCCATATAACTCTATTTGATTTTATTAAATTGATACAATTGATTCCAATTGAATTTTATGTATTGGTTGTTTATTTATCGATGAGTTAGCTATTCAAATTTAATTTGGAAGTTAGTGGTGCACCATTATTTTTTTAAAGTGCTTTTTTGTTTAGATTTTATGGTGAAGATTTCTGCGGGGAGTTTTGATTTGAATGTTTGGCTTCAAGGAGGATATGACTCAGATGTGATTACCACGTTTTATGGGGGTCCTGGAAGTGGAAAAACTAATTTTTGTTTGACTACAGCAGTATCTCAAGCTAAGAAAGGAAACAAAGTCATTTTTATTGACACTGAAGGGGGATTTTCTTCGGAGAGAGTCAAACAGCTTATTACATCAAAAAAAATTAATGGAGGCAGTTATGAAAAAAAAGAACTTTCTTTTGAACAAGTTTTGGGAAATATTTTTGTTTTGAAGCCAACAAATTTTAAGGAACAACAGCAAGCATTTGACCAACTTTTGAAATATGTTAAAGAACAAGTTTCTTTGATTATTGTTGATGGGATGACGATGTTATATCGCCTTGATTTTGCAGAAGCTCGAAAAGACATTTCTGAATTGCAACAAGTAAATTCTTTATTGACTAAACAAATGCGATTGCTTGCGGAAATTTCCAGAAAACAAAATATTCCTGTTTTAGTGACTAATCAAGTTTACAAATGGGATAATGAAAATAGGATGGTGGCTGGAGATATTGTAAAATATTGGAGTAAATGCCTTATTGAACTTATAAATGAAAGAGGTAGAAGAACAGCGTATCTTAGAAAACACAGGAGTTTGCCTGAAAAAAATATGGACTTTCAAATTTACGATGAGGGAATACGAAAAAAAGGATGGATTTGAAAGATTTATAAATTCAATTTTTATAACTCTCCGTGAAAGATATAGATTACAAAACGAATCCTCTTGAGGAAGCATTTAGTAGAGAAGTTACTCTTGCGTATCCTACGTTTATGAAGAGTGCTCGTCGTTCAAACAATAAGTTTGTCGCTACAGAAGATATCGTTCAAGAGGCGCTTGGAGAGGCTTGGAAATATGCTTCTGTTAATGGTATGCCTAAAACCCGAAGTGAATTTGTTAAATGGGGAGTTCATATAATTGGATGGAAAATATTAGATTCTTATAAACAAACCAAAAAGTTTGAGGTAGAACTTCCTAATTCAAAGAATTCTGAAAGTTTTTTTGATTCTGCTGGTTGCTTGTCAAGAAAAGGATATAGCTCTGTTGTAAACGACGCGATTTATAACGAATTATTTGATTCTTTTTCAGATAGACTTGTTGAACTTTATTATTCAACCAATCCAGTTGGAGCTATAATTCCTTATGTGTTAGATGGAGCGAATACGAAAGAGATAACTTCTAAGACGGGATATTCTCCAAAATATATTACTCGAGCTCAAATTACACTTGATAGAATCGTTTCTGAAGTAATTAATACTTAATATTATATATCTGATTTCATTTTCATTTTCATGTTATATTTCGAACTTGCTAAATTATATGAATCTCTCTCTAAAACTACTAAACGTCTTGAAAAGATAAAAATTTTATCTGATTTTATTGCAATTTTTAAAGATAAAGAAGAATTTTCTTATTTGCTTCGCGGACGTGTTTTTCCAGATTATGATTCTCGAGAACTCGGAGTATCAACACAAATTATTCTAAAGGCAATTGCGAGAGCCACGGGTGTTAGAATTGATGAAGTTGTTGTTTCATTTAAAAAAAATGGAGATTTAGGAAATGTTGCTTTTTTGATACTTGAAAAATATAAACAAAATTCTTTATTTTCAAAAAATTTGAGTGTTGAATATGTATTCACTACATTGAGAAAAATTGAAGACATAACTGGAAAAGGAGCTATTGACAAAAAATTGGCTTTAATCTCTGAATTACTCATTAGTGCTAAACCTATTGAGGCGAAGTATATTATTAGGACTTTGCTTTCTGACTTACGTATCGGTGTTGCAGATGCCGTTTTGCTTGAAGCTATCAATTTGAACTTTTTTTCTGGTAAAAAAGAAACTCTTGAAAAAGTTCAGAGGGCTTACGATTTACTTACAGATTTTGCTGAAGTTTTGAAATTATGTGAAAAAGGAATTGAATCTATTGAACATGTCTCGCTTATCCCAGGAAGGCCTACAAATGTAATGCTTGCTGTTAAAGTTCTAAACATCGATGAAGCATTTGAAGTTTGTGGTAAGCCTGCTGCATTTGAACATAAGTATGATGGTTTTAGAACACTGATTAGTTCAGATGGAAAAAATATTCATATATTTACCCGTAGACTTGAAGATGTGACTAATCAGTTTCCAGATATCGTTTCTTTTATTAAAGAACATGTAAAAGCTAAAAAATTTATAATTGATGCAGAGGCAGTAGGATATGATTCTAAAACTGGAAAATATCTTCCATTTGAATCGGTTAGTCAGAGAATAAAAAGAAAATATGATATTATAGATTTATCTAAAAAATTACCTATTGAATTAAATGTTTTTGATGTTCTTTATTTAGATGGACATTCTGTTGTTGAACTGCCCTTTAAAGAACGCAGAAAAATATTAGAAAAATTTATTGATGATGTTCCTTATAAAATAAGATTGGCTACTCAATTAATCACTGCTGATGAAAGTGAAGCAAACAAATTTTACAACGAGGCTTTAAAGATTGGAGAAGAAGGAGTTATGATTAAGAATTTGGATTCTGCATATGTTTCTGGGCGTTATGTTGGAACTATGGCTAAATTAAAACCTGTCGTGGAAGATTTAGATTTAGTGATTGTTGGAGCCGAATACGGCACTGGAAAACGTGCTGGAGGATTGACTAGCTTTATTGTTGCAGTTAAAGATAGAGATAAATTCTTAGAAATTGGAAAAGTTTCATCTGGTTTAAAAGAAAAAGAATCTGAAGGCACATCTTATGGAGAGATTGATAAATTACTTCAACCTTTGATTATATCTGAAAATTCTGATTCGGTAAGAGTAAAACCTAAAATAATTGTTTCTGTGACTTATCAAAATATACAGTCAAGTCCGAGTTACTCATCAGGGTTTGCTTTACGTTTCCCACGTATTACTCATTATCGGCCTGATAAGGATTTGAGAGATATTGCATCATTAGAAGAGATTAATAAAGAAGTTGTTAAAATGTCAAAAAGATTAGGAAGAAAATCAATTTAGTTAAATTTTTAACCTTCCGCTTTTTTGAAATAGCTCTATGAATATTACTAAGAAAGAACTGATAAATATTGCTTATGGAATCAATAAATCTAATTGGGTTTTTGAAACGAATAACCAAAGTTTTTTTAGATTAGTGGAAAAAGGAGATACGAGAAAAATATTAGAAATTTATTCTGGAGAGATTTTAAGAAATAAATTTACAACTTCTACTGAATTAGGTCTCCTATCTGTTAATCGAAGAGCCATCTTATATGCTGAAGAACCAGAAAAAGAGCGAGGTATATGTTTTGATATTTCTTGTGAAGATTATTATTTTGAAGACAAATTTTTTAATTCTTCTGCTCGGAAATTATATAATTATTTATTAAACAAAAAGTAGATAGTCAGAACCTTTATAAACCGAGTTCTTATTTAAATAGCATGTCTGATACGAAATCTAATCTGACTGTTCAAAATATTGTTGCAACGGCGTCTCTCGGCAAGGAAGTTTCTTTAACAAAATTAGCGAAGACGCAGAGTAATACTGAATATAATCCTGAACAGTTTCCCGGACTTGTTTTGAGAATTAAAAAACCTAAATCTGCAGTTCTTGTTTTTTCGTCTGGAAATTTGGTTTGCACTGGGACGAAGAGTATAGCTCAAGTTAAGGAAGTAATTGCTCAAGTCATAAAACAGCTTGCAAGAATTGGCGTTCGCATTACTGCTAATCCTAAAGTTAATGTTCAAAATATTGTTGCGTCTGGAAGCATAAATATTGATTTGAATTTGAATATTCTTGCTTTGGAGTTGCAGAATACGGAATACGAGCCTGAACAGTTCCCTGGATTAGTTTACAAATTGGGTAAACCGAACGCAACTTTTCTACTTTTTTCTAATGGAAAACTTGTATGTACTGGAACAAAAAACAAGGCAGAACTTGATGAATCGATGGTTTTGTTGAACAAGAATGTTCAGGAAGTTCTTAAGAGATTGAAGAAAGAAGGCAAATAGTAGACTTGTTTATCGTAAATTAAATGATTTTTAAGAGATTCTTGTTTTTATAAAAATTGCACCAATTTTTTTTGTTCTTTCTTTTGAGTGAGAATTATTGATTTTTTCGTGTAATTGTCAATTGGTTGTTTTATTCTTGTTTGTATTGAGTTTAGTGCTTCTTGTAAGGTGTTGAAAGTTTCCGGTTTCCATTTGAAAGCTTCTCTTGATGCCTCTCTTAAAATCCCTACGCCACAAGGCGAGTAATATTGAGGTCTTATCTCTCGCATAACTATACAAGTTGCTTGACGTTTTATCTTTTCAAGATATTCTGTTAAAGCTAATTTGTTGGCATAATATGCGCCAGTGACGGAGTCAGCATATTTTTTCCTTGCGAAAATTGTTTCATAATCTTGCGAAACATTTACATTGTAAGGGTTTTTGATTGAGATTTCTATGACTTCAAAAGAAAAAGTGTCAGGGATTAATAGAAATTCATAGTGGTTTCCCAAATATTCTGCGTGGAAAACTTGATACTCAGATATTTCTGGAAAATATTTTATTTTTTCCAACTTGTTTTTTGAGATGGTGTCGTCGACGGCGGTTATGCTCCATCGTGTGGGAACTAATTTTCTATTTTTTTTGAGTCCTAATAACCCTGCAGATAATATTTTAATTATTGTTGAGGTTTGAGTGTTTGCTTTACTGAGCTCTTGAATTGCTGTCACAGATTTTACTTCTTTATCATTTACTAAATAATCTACTTTTGGGATTACTGGAGCGTTTTCTTGCAATTCTGCGCGGTCAATTTCTGCAGCATTCGGAATTAAGGGACTTTTGTCGTCTTGTTCTTTATTTGTAGTAACTGGTTTTTTTAGATGAAATTCTGCTGCTACAGATTTATGAGTCATGGCTACTTCTTTCATGACCGATATAAATTTTGTTTCTAATTTTTTTATGTTGTTTTGAGTTCTACTGTAAATTAATTGATTTCGGTAAGATATTATTTTGCTTAGCGATAACTTTTTTTCATGCCAATCTTCTGGAGACGACATTATTTTTGTGTCTCCAATTTCTTGAGGTGCTAAAATTCCAACATATACATTGGGATAATTCCATTTTCCTATAAAAATTTCTGGAGGTGTTGAACCTGAAAATTTTTGAAGTTTTACAGGCTTACCTATAAAAAAAATGTGTTTGTCGCAGTCTTCTTCCCCACAAATTTTACATAATTGAAGCATATCGCTTTAGATGAGCGGAAGTTTATAGGGATTGTTATAGTTTGAGTGCGGTGGAATTCATTCTTCTTCGGTTTCGGATTTTATACGATCGTTATGGATTCGGAATTCTATCACTCCTATTATTCCAAGAATAATTCCTCCTATTATGGCGGCAATTCCCACATTTAACATAGAAGCGTTATCTTTCGATAATTGTATGAGTGCAAAGCCAAGAATTAGCGCAGAGAAAGTTGTTCGGATATATGAAAGTAATGTGCGTTCATTAGATAATAATGTACGTTCTTTCTCTAAGTGCATTATGCTTCTTTTTTTGTTTTTCATATTTTTAAGAATTGACGATTGTTATTAAATATTGCTTTTATGATTTGCTGAAAAAATTAATTTTTCCGTTCATTAATTGTGAGGTAAATTATATGAGCTTAGATGTTAATTTTTGGTGGCTGTTTTAGCTGTGATTATGCGCCAACGTAAGTCGTGAAATGCTATTTATTCAGTTATTTGTTGGAATTAACTCTTTAAATCAGAAATGCCGAGGAGGATGAAGAGCGCGCCTATCATGGTGATTAACCAGAATATGCCTCCTTTGAAAAATTCTCCTGCAGCGTTCCAGAAATTCCATGTACCCCAGCTTTGAGAATAGTACGCGACTGTAATCGCGCCTATCACAAGGATAAGGCCTACAAAAAGTTCGGACCACTTGTTCATGATTTTCTTTGTTTTAAACGGTATTTAAATATTTTTGTTGCACAATGAAGGTTTAAACGTATAAGATTATCCAATAATTTTAATAAATAAATTTTAGATTTGAATTAGTTTATGGGCTATTCAATAACTTCAATCACATTTGTAGTTTTGTTGAGGTTTATAAATTGCTTTTGCTTTGAAAAAATATGGTCACGAGTTCAATAAGCATAGATTTGGATGATCCGCGAACGACGCAAGTAGCTGAAGCTTTAGCTAATAAGACTTGTGTGAAAATTATTGGATTGATTGCAGAAGATGAATTGCGTGAAGTAGATATTGCGAATAAACTGAATCTGCCATTGAATACTGTAGAATATAATTTGAAAAAATTAATTAATTCTGGACTTATTGAAAAATCGAGCAATTTTTTTTGGAGCGTTAAAGGAAAAAAGACTCCTGTTTACAGAGTTGCTAATCGCCGAATCGTTATTTCTCCTAAGAGAATTGTAAAGGGAGTTATTCCTGCCGTTCTGCTTTCTGGCGTTGTTGCAATGTTGTTGAGATTTTTCACTAATGGTCAAGAGCTTGTTAAAACTGCAGGACTTGAACGTTTTGCTGATAGTGCCTCTGTTGAAACTGATTCTTTTGCTGCTCGTGCTTCAGAAGTTGCGAATGCAGTCGTACAAAATCAGAATGAATTTAGCTCAGCTTGGAGTTGGTTTTTTATTGGTGCGTTGTTTTCACTGATTATTTTATTCTTATGGGATTTTGTATTGTCAAATACTCGGAGATTAAAATGATATTTTTAGAAATAGTTCAATTGAGTTTGAAGTCTAGCTGTAATTTAAATAGAATAGGATTTTGTATTTAATATGAATCAAAGTTTAAAGATAGTTATAGGCTTAGTAATTTTATTGTCTTTATTTGTAGGAGGGTATTTCTTGACCGGAGATTCTCCAACAGTTTCCGCACAGGGAACAAGCACTTTGAAAGTTACTCCCGATATTGTTTCTATTTATTTGACAATTGAATCCAGAAATAAGGATAGTGCTTCTTCTGCACAATCTACACATAAGAGATTATCTAATGATTTAGCAGATGCTTTGAGTGCGTTAGATATTTCTGAAAGTGAGATTAAAACATCTTATTATAATGTTGGTCCAGAATATGATTGGACTCAAAATGGTCAAAAATTGAAGGGATATTTAGCTACACAACAATTAGTTGTAGAATTGAAGAATTTTAGCAAAATTATTGAGGTTGTAGATGTAGCTGTTAAGTCTGGTGTTCTTGTTTCAGGCATAAACTTTGAACTTTCTCCAAAAAAACAAAGCGAATATAAAACTCAAGCTTTAGAGCAAGCCAGTGCTGATGCCAAAAGCAAAGCTTCTGCTACGGCTTCTGGCCTTGGAAAAAAACTTGGCAAACTTGTGTCTGTGGAATCAAGTGATTTCAATTATGATCCTGTTGTTTATTATGCCAAAGCAGAATCAAATGGAGCTTTAGATGCTACTGCCGCAGCTTTACAGATAAGTCCTATTGATTTGAGTGTTTATGCGAATGTCGGAGTTACTTATAAACTGAGGTAAAATTATTATCTTTTTATAAAACCTGCTCTTGTTTTTTGCTAAATAATAGACATGCTAATATCTTAACTGATGGAATTGAAATATTAATTCTGCAAAAATCAAGATAGATATTAATTGTATAAGATAGGAGTATATTGATTGAAATTAATATCCCTTTTCCAATTAACCTTTAGGATTTCATCTTTTTTTAATTAGCTTATGGGCTACATTATCCTTAAGACTTAAAAAGCTAATGTTTATCGTTTTATTATGCTTAGTAAGAAACAACTTTCTGAAATAAGGGCGCATTTGGAAAAGGCACAAAATCCAGTATTTTTATTTGATAATGATCTTGATGGGCTTTGTAGTTATACACTTCTTCGCAAATTTTTGGGACGGGGTAAGGGTGTAGCTATTAAGTCGCATCCAGATATTGATGTGCGCTATGCAAAAAGAGTACAAGAGCTTGGAGGAGACTATGTTGTTGTTTTAGATAGACACTCACTTGGGAAGGATTTTGTGCAGGAGATTGCCAATTTACAGTTGCCGATTGTTTGGATTGATCATCACGATGCAGTTTTTGAGAATTACGAATATTCTAATTTATATTACTATAATCCCATCAAAAATAAACGAAAGAGTAATGAGCCTACGACATATTTGTGTTATTCAGTGATACAAAGGACAGAATATTTGTGGCTCGCGCTTATTGGATGTATTGCGGACCACTATACCCCCAATTTTGCGGACGAATTTGGCGAAAGATATCCCGAATTTTGGGCGAAAAATATTACCGAACCGTTTCAGGCGTTGTATACGACTGGAATTGGTAGGCTTTCAAGAGCTTTGAGTTTTGGGCTCAAAGATTCAATTAGTCACGTTATTGAATTGCAGAATTTCCTTATTAACTGCAATGGACCTACTGATTTGGAAAGAGAACTTGATGGTAACAGCGCATTCGCTGTAAAATATAAAGAAGTTTTGAAAAAATATACTTCTTTGCTGGATGCCGCAAAACTTTCTGTTGCGGATACGTATTTAATTTTTAACTACTCTGGTAATTTAAGTATTAGTTCTGATTTATCCAATGAACTTTCTTATCTTTTTCCTAAAAAATATATTTGCGTTGCTTACAGCTCTGGACCACTGACTAATATTTCTTTGAGAGGTGATAATGTTAAGAAAATTTTGGAAGAAATTTTACCAAATTTTCCGGGCGCAACTGGAGGGGGCCATAAAAATGCTGTCGGTGCGAGAATTTCGACTGAGGGATGGGATAAATTTGCGAAAATGTTGGGGGATAAATTAACTAACTAACATGAAGTTTAGAGAAATCAAAATTGAAGCTTATGGAAGGGTTCAAGGTGTTAGATTTAGGCAATTTGTGAAGGAAACTGCAGATTTTCTTTCTTTGAAAGGATATGTAAATAATTTGATTGATGGAAGTGTTTTAATTGTAGCACAAGGAGAAGAAAATGTTTTGAGAGATTTTTTAATCAAAATACAGAAAGGTTCAACGCTTTCAAAAGTAGAAGGTATGTCTTATCATTTCAGAAATCAAAAAAATTATTTTAAAAATTTTGAAATTAGCATAGATAAAAATTTTATTTCTGACCAAAAATCTAGCTTCGTTAATTTAGGAAAGAAAATCTTAGGAATTGGAAAAAATGTTCCAAACCATATCGCAATAATTCCTGATGGAAACAGACGATGGGCTAAACAGAAAGGTCTTGATGAGCTTGAAGGCCATAGAGTTGGAGGAGCATATGAACGAATAAAATCTTTGATTGATGAATCTCAAAAAATCGGAGTCAAATACTTTACGATTTGGGTTTTTTCAACTGAAAATTGGAAGAGAAGTCAAAGAGAAATTGATTCGTTATTTGAAATAATTGGAAATCTTTTATCGAAAATAGAAGAAAATTTAATCCAGAACAAAATAAAATTTAGACATATTGGAAGAAAAGACAGACTACCTAAGAAACTTATAGATGTGGTTGAACATATGGAAGAATTAACAAAAGATTTTGACAAATTTAATTTTCAGTTATGTTTGGACTATGGTGGAAGAGATGAGATTGTTCGAGCAGTGAATAAAGCTCTGAAAAATCGTTCTACTGAAATTGTTGAGGAAGATTTAATTAATTATCTGGATTCTTATGGGATTCCCGACCCAGATTTAATTATTAGAACTTCTGGAGAATATAGGATGAGTGGGTTTATGCCTTTTCAGTCAGCATATAGTGAATTCTATTTTACAGATGTTCATTTTCCTGATTTTGGGCCGGCTCAATTGCGAGAAGCAGTTGATTCATTTGATAAACGTAAGAGAAGATTTGGTGGTAATTAGATTAATAAATATAGGATAGTTTTGTTTTTTATGGATAAGCTAAAATGTGGACTTGAGATACATACTTATCTGATTACTAATGAGAAACTTTTTTGTTCTTGTAATGCTTCTCGTGAAAAAGGATTGAAACCAAATACCTTGATTTGTCCTACTTGTACTGGGCAACCCGGAGCTAAGCCTATGATTCCTAATTCAGAAGCTCTTAAAAAAGCTGTCCAAATCGCATTGATGCTTTCTTGTAAAGTTAATGGAGTTATGCCTTGGATGAGGAAACATTATGATTGGCCAGATTTACCTAAAGGTTATCAAAATACTATGAGTGGAGCTCATGCTGTGCCCTTGGGAGTTTCTGGAAATTTTGAAGGTATTCGCATAAATAGCCTGCATCTTGAAGAGGATCCTGCATCTTGGAATCCGAAGACTGGAGAAGTAGATTATAATCGTTCTGGATTACCTCTTGTTGAAATTGTTACTGAACCAGATTTTAAATCTGCACTTGAAGTTTATGATTGGGTGCGAAAATTAGTTCATGCTTTAAGTTATTTGAAAGCAGTTGATTCAAATGCTGGTGTGAAGGCAGACGTCAATGTTTCAATTGTTGATTCTGAAGGTAAACAAAAAACTGAACGTGTAGAAGTAAAAAATGTTACTTCTATTGAAGCTATGAAATCTGCTATAGAATATGAATTTGCTCGTCAGCAGAAAGAAGGCAGTGTTCGTGAAACTCGACGTTTTGATGAAGCTAAAAGCGTTACTATGAGAATGCGTGGAAAAGAGCAACAAGATGATTATAGATTCATAGTTGACCCAGATTTAGTTCCTGTGCGTGTTGATGAAAAATATGTTAAAGAGATTGAGAAAAATATTCCTGAACTGCCATCTGTAAAACTAACTAAACTTATTAAAAAATATTCTTTGTCAGAATATGATGCTGGGGTTCTTGCTAAGAATATAGATATTGCTTTATTTTTTGAAGAAATTACTAAACATATAGATGGTAAATTTGCTTTACCTTGGATAACTGTAGAAGTTTTGAGAGTCTTAAATTATAATAAAAAATTATTTTCTGATGTTGAGATTAGCGTTGAACATTTCGTGACTTTATTGAAGATGGTAAAGACTGGGAAAATTACAGAGTTACAAGCTAAACAAATATTGAATAAATTTGTGCCTAAGAGTTTTGATCCTTCAAAGACAGAAGGAAAGATTAGTTCTGAAAAGGAACTTGAGGTGTTTGTTCGTGAGGTTATTAAAAAAGAACCTAAAGCAGTTTTGGAATTTAAAAATGGAGATGCTAAATCATTTAACTTTTTGATTGGAGCTGTGATGAAAGCTACTGATAAAAGAGCAGACTCTATAGTCGTTAGAAAATTGATTGAGAAAATGCTAAAGCAATAGTTTTAAAAAACGGTTGATTTGGTTTTGAGTGAATGGCCCTATAGTTTAACGGATAGAATATCAGGCTTCGGAAGGCGAACTCATGGCTGGAATAAAAATTCTGGCACAATGCTTTGAAGATACCTGAGGACCGAGGTTCAATTCCTCGTAGGGCCGTTATTTTGAACATTTTTTAAATCCGTTATTTGCGCTTTCTATAATCTTGATATTCATAGCTAATATTTCAAATGCATTGCGTTTTATCATATCATATTCTACTTTATTTTTTTTAAGAAATTTAGCACACTCTATTTTTGCTTTTTTTGTTCTTTGTGAAAGAATATATGCTTCTAAAATTGTTTCAAATATAAAATGAGCAGATTGATATTTTATCAAACTCTTGTAATTTGATTCAAACCATTTTTTTATCAAATCAGACATATTTGGATTAGAAATTACGGCACTAAATATATATCTCAAATCCTGCATTCTAACATCTTCTGATATTGAGAAGTCAAGTGCTTTTTTTATGATTTCTTTTTGTGGAAAATGGTATAGTGCGACTAATAATTTTGTTTTTCTTTCAACATCTTTTTCTGATCTGTAATTTGAAATCATTTCATCAAAATCTTTCTCATCTCCATTTAATGCTACTGCGTAATATACTGAATCAGCTATATTCATATTGATATCTTTTTTTGCATATTTTGATAATAATTCTGTTTTTGTTTCTTTTTCTTCTGCAAATATACAAAAACTTAGTGCTGTGCTTCTTTGAAGAGTGTCCTCTATAGATTCTTCTTGTCGTGGCTCTATTCCTACTTTTTCTATAACTCTCTTATATGTCGGAATAAGTTTTTCTATGATTTGTTTCTTTTGATTTTCCCAAAATTCATTTTCTGTTAAAAGCCTGTCTAATTTTCTTATGCTTGAAAATATTTCTGATAGAATTATATAATTATCTTCATTAGTATAGTTTTCTATAAAATCTAAATATTCTTTTATTTTTTTATTTCCAATACTACAAAGCATCCAGATATCATTATTTAATCCCCATCTGTCAGCAACTGATAGAGATTTTGATTTTATTAACTCACCTAATGATTTTTGTAGTTCATCCGAATAGCTCACTCTGTAAAATCCATATTGTTCGTGATTTAGCTTTATCTTGTTTGGAGAAATACTAAATGTTTCTTCTTTTTTTCTTAAGATTTTATTATAACATACTCCTTCACTCGCTATTGAAAGAGGTATTGGCCAAATCTGTCTATTTGGATTATTGCATCTTGATTGCTTAATAATTATTTTATTTTTTATTTTTGAAACTTCTAATAAGGGATATCCTGGTTGTGAAATCCAAGATTTCATTAGTTCTTTTATAGATGAGTCATTTGTTGTTTCTGCTATTGAATTCCATAAATCACTGGCTTCAGCATTTTGATAAGAATATTTTTTCAAATAACTTGAAACCCCTAAACGGAACTTTTCTTCTCCTACAAATGCTTCAAGCATTCTTAATACACATCCGCCTTTAGCATAACTTATTTCATCAAATATTTCTTCTATTTCTTGAGGAATATTTACTTCTACTTCTATCGGATGTGTGCTTTTTAGAGTGTCTTTGAATAATCCTCTTGATGTCTCGCCATAAAGATAATCTTCCCATATCTTCCATTCAGGATTGAAATGGTCTACTGCTTTGTAGGCCATATAGTTTGCGAAACTCTCATTAAGCCATAAGTCGTTCCACCATTTCATAGTTACCAGATTTCCAGACCATTGGTGCCATATTTCATGAGCGATTACTTCTGCGACTCTTTTTTTTATTTTGACAGAAGTTTCCTTATCTACTAAAAGAATCATTTCTCTGAAAGTCATGGCTCCCCAGTTTTCCATAGCCCCTGCTGCAAAATCTGGAATGGCTAATAGATCTAATTTTTCTAAAGGGTAAGGAATTTCTGAATAGTTTTCAAAATATTCCAAGTATTTTTTCGCTAAGTCCAAAGCAAATTTACCTTTTTCTTTTTTACCCGGAGTAGTTATGACTCGCAATTTAGTGTTTTTGTAATTATCTTCTATATATTCAAATTGTCCGATACCTAAATAAAATAAATAAGTTGACATTTTTGGAGTTGTTTTGAATTCTACTTTTTTGATATTGTTCTCAATAGACTCGGATTTTATAGGCATATTAGAAATGGCTACTAAATTTTTATTTATTTTTGCAGAAATGTTGAACGTTGCTTTTTTGTTTGGTTCGTCAAAACAAGGAAATATTCTTCTTGCGTAGGGAGCTTCACATTGAGTTGTGATTATGTGTCCTGTTTTTTCACCCACTTGATACTTGCTTTTGTAAATTCCCGAGAGGGATTCTGTGATTTTTCCTTTGAATTCTATGTGGATTTCTATTTCACCTTTTGGGATTGGTTTCATATTTTTTAGAGAGATTGTCTCTAATTTATCGTTTTTTTCAATTATTGGAAGAAGACATTGCGTGCCTACGCAAATAGTCGCACTTTTTATTTCTAAATCCTTAGAATGTAAGATTATATCTTTTGTTGCCTTTGTTATAGATGCTTTGATTTCTATTTTTCCAGTGTAAGAGTTAATATCTTCTGATGGTTGTAATTCTATTGAATAAGAGTGGGGAATAACATTTTCAGGTAATCTTGAATTTTCCTTTTTACCCATTTTATTTTTAGAGAGATAAGCTTTAATAACTATTTGCTTTTTGATTAAATATGGCAGATACTAAAGGATTGATTGTAAAAAAAAATGAGAATTTTACTGATTGGTATAGTGATTTGCTTTTGAAGGCAGAACTTGCAGATTATGCTCCTACAAGAGGTTTTATGATTATACGTCCGAGGGCTTATGCTATTTGGGAAGCTATACAGAAAAATTTTGATTTGACTTTGAAAGATAAAGATGTTCAAAACGCATATTTTCCTTTACTTATTCCAGATTCTTTTTTTAAGAAAGAAGCAAAACATGCAGAAGGATTTGCTCCTGAACTTGCGTATGTTGAACAAAAAGATGATGAACAAAGATTAGCTATTCGCCCTACTTCTGAAACTATAATGTATGATTCTTATTCTAAATGGATTCGTTCTTGGAGAGATTTACCTTTGAAATTAAATCAATGGTGTAATGTTTTGCGTTGGGAAGTAAAACAAACTAAGCCGTTTGTTAGAACTCGTGAGTTTTTGTGGCAGGAAGGACATTGTGCATTTGCTACTGAAGATGAAGCAATAGATAATATGAACGAGATGATGGGCTCTTATCAGAAACTTGTTGAAGAGCTTTTAGCTATTCCTGTAATTGTTGGGAAAAAATCAAAGATGGAAAAATTTGCTGGAGCTGTAACTACACTTACTCTTGAAGCTTTGATGCCTGATGGAAAAGCTTTACAAATGGGAACTTCACATAATTTAGGACAAGGATTTGCTAAAGCGTTCAATGTTATGTATAAAGATAGAAATGAAAATGATAACTTTGTTTGGCAGACTTCTTGGGGATTTTCTACAAGGTTGATTGGTGCTTTGACTATGGTTCATGGAGATGACAAAGGATTAGTTTTGCCTCCTAAAGTTGCTGTGAATAAAGCAGTTATTGTTCCAATTTTATTTGAAGATTCAAAGAAAAAAGTCTTAACTAAATGTGTAAACATTAAGAATAAACTTTCTACCTTTGGATGTTTAGTAGATGATAGAGAAGAGTATAATCCTGGTTGGAAATTTAGTGATTGGGAGATGAAGGGAATTCCTTTGAGAATTGAAATCGGACCTAAAGATTTGGATAAGAAACAGGTTGTTATTGTTCGTCGTGATAATGGTGTGAAGGAAATTGTTAGTGAGAAAGATGTAGTTAAACGAGTTAAAGAAATATTAGATGATATCCAGAAGAATTTGTATCTTAACGCTCGAAAGTTTTTAGATTCAAGAATTGATTCTGCTCGGGATTTAAGTCAGCTTGGGAAGAAATTAGATGAGGGTAAAATTGTAAAAGTTTTTATGAAAGATGATATTAAGATTGAAGAAAAATTGAAGGAGAAAACAGGAGCAAATTCAAGGATTATTGAGGAACAAGCAGTTGAAGGAGTTTGTGTTGTTTCTGGTGAAAAGACGAAGACGCTTGCTTATGTTGCGAGGAATTATTGATGTTCTCGCAAATACTCGTTTCTTACGAAACTTCGTATGTAGCTAGGAATTACTAACTTCGTTTTTGTTGTTACTTTAATAGATTACATTTTTTGGATAAGACATATAAATCCCAACCTTTCTTACATTTAATGGTTAGTAGAAGTAGTAATAAATTATTTTT